>Ga0315288_10003672_pt1 | contig 19597 bp, 19 predicted proteins | sample YL17G11_20_MG_FD_203454 | JGI IMG/M metagenome (GOLD analysis project Ga0315288, IMG submission 203454) | Sediment microbial communities from Yellowstone Lake, YNP, Wyoming, USA - YL17G11_20 | ecosystem: Environmental > Aquatic > Freshwater > Lake > Sediment | place: USA: Wyoming | collected... | reverse complement strand
CCACGCCAGACACAAGCACAGCGCACCACGCCACACCAACCGCGCCCCTGGTCGGCGCAACCACACAGTGCCATGCATGAGCAAACCTCGCATGTTTGTAGTGCACGCTCTAGCGTGCTGCAGACCCCGCGCTGGGCGCACCCAGGTGCGTGTCACTTAAGCCCTCACGGCGTGGGCGGCGTCTCGGGGCTGGCTGAGCCTTCGGCCCGCGTGCCACACACCGCGCAGAACACCGAGCCCTCTGGCAGCGGTGCGCCGCACTCCAGACAGGCTGGCAAGGGCCCAGCCAAGGCAGCAGGTGCTGGGTTGGCCGTCTCCACCTTGCTGCCACAGCCCGGACAAAAGGCGGCCCCAGTGGGCATGGCGCACTTGCAGGTGGCACACGTCGCAGCGGCCAGCGGCTCCACGTCCTGCACAGGACCGCCGCAGCGCAGGCAGAACCTGGCTTCGGGCGCCAACTTGGCGCCGCAATGCATGCAAAACGCGGCAGCCTGCACTGCCGCGGCCTGCACTACCTGTACTCGCGGACCTTGACCACGCCCTGTCAGCATGGCAGCGATCTGCTGAGCCTTATTCTGGTTGTACTCAAAGGTGAGCTTCTTGTAGTTCACCAGGTCTATGATGGTTCCTACAGCACACACCCCGCCCGTCACGAGATACAGAAGCCCCATTCCAATCTGGTCTAGCATGAACCTCTGGATCCCCGCGACACCGATGAATCCAACTAGCGTGACGAGCATGATGGTGTTGGGGTCCTTGCGCTGGGAACGGTACGAAACAGCGAATGTCCTCGCTTGCTCATCAGTCATACCCCGGATGAGTCCACTGATGAAAGCCTGTTCCTCAGGACTGACCTCGGGCAAGACTTGCACGACTTCCGGCATGTGAATCCTCCTTTTTGTCTTGTATATGAGCCCTCGCAAGAGTCAGGTGCAGTATGCGATGCACCAGCACCAAGGTGGCCGGTATCCCCAGCCAATGGGAGCGCAGCGACTCGGCCAGGTCGCCGTGCAGGAGATAGGAGATTGAATGCCCAAGCCCATATCCAGGGCTCCGGATGCCAAACAGCAGGGATGGTAAGAATAGGGTGCGATGCGGAACCGTGTCCGGGTTGGACAAAGCCAGAACCAGTAGGCAGCCTGCCCAGGCCAATGCTTCCCAATCCGGAAACCTCCACTCCCTGCTCAAGCGTGTCCCTCCTGTCGAGTGTCTGGCTCTGTGCTGGACACCGGCACAGTAGGTGCGGGAGAACCTTGGAAACCACCCATTGGCAACACCCTCACCGCGACCAAACCGGCGCGTAGGCACTCTGAGCCACCAGCCGGCGCTGGCTGCCATCGGTCTGGCACAGCCACACGGCGTTCCCGTCCCCACTGGCCTGCTCGAAGGCAATCCAACGCCCATCACGCGAGAACCCCGGCCGCGCGCCCGGTCGCGTGAGGCCCAGCCGCAGTGAGCCATTTGCCTGCAGGTGCAGCGTCCACTGCTGCTCCTGACCCTCAGCCCAGACCAGGGCGCTGCCGACCGCAGCTGCTTGCAGGGTGACCGGAATCACTCCTCGCGCCAGGAAGCGCAGGTGGCTGCTATCCGCGTCCACTGCGTAGAGATCGCGGGAAGCTCCAGCCTGCACCGCAAAGTAGAGCCGCGAGCCCTGCACGGCAAGATCGCCTTGCTCGCCCCAGCCCACTGCTACCTGCACGCTGCGGCCGCTGGCCACGTCCAGCAGCAGGAGGCTGCGACCTGGGTCGCCGGCCGTCTCCACCCACACGCTGCGGCCGCCATCCAGGAACCCGCCCTGGGCTGCGTTGATGGTCAGCAGCTCCTGCCGGCGTTCGGGATGCGCCGCCTCCAGCAGGGCCAGGCTGCCCAACGGCTGCGTCACGCCCGCAGTCCAGCACAGCAGCCGGCCGCCGTCGGGCGAGAACGTGGCCCACGCGGCCGCGTCGCCGTTGGCCAGCGTTGCCGCGGTCTGCCCCTGCCTGCCCACCAGGTCCAGGTGCGTCTGGCCGTCGCGCGCCACTCGCACCAGCACCAGGTCGGCGCGCGGCGACAGCTCGTACTGCACGTCGGGCGCCTCGGCCACGAGTTGTGGCGCGCGGCCACCCGTCGTGTCGATCCACAGCAGGCGGTAGGGGTCAGCGCCGCGGCGCGTGCGCACCAGCAGCGCGCGGCCGTCGGCCGAGACGGCGCCTTGCACGTCACCCGTGTCCTTGAAGAGCAGGTCCGGACTGCTGGTACCCGCTTTGAGCCGGTACACGGAAGTCACGTCGCCGCTGCGCGCGACAAAGACCAGATCCTGGCTACGGGGCAGAAAAGGGGTGTCATGCCGCTCGCCGGCCACGTGGAGGTAACGGATCTCGTCGGCCCCGCCGAACGCGCGCAGGGCGGCGCTGCTCTCGACGGTGGCCAGCCACAGCGCGCTCCTGCTATCGCTCTGCACGATGTAGGCCAGACGACCGGGTGAGGACGGGGCGCGTGCACGCAGCCACCACAACGCACCCAGCCCCAGCGCCGCCAGTGCGACCAGCAACACCGCAGCCAGCGCCGGCCCGCGTCCGCGGCGTTGGCGGGGGACGGGCACGCGGTCCGCGCTTTGCGCGCCGCCAGGGCCGATGGCAACCACGAGGGTCGCGCCGCATTCCACGCAAAAGACGCAATCGGCGGGGTAGAGTGTGCCGCACCTCGGGCAGCGCATGGAGGTGTCGTCCGCCAGGAGCGTCTCGCCGCATTCCACGCAAAAGACGCAATCGGCGGGGTGGAGTCTACCGCATTTCGGGCAGCGCATGTACGTCCTCTCCTCCCCCTACTCGCCGAGCACCAGCAGGTGCAACGCGCCGTCGGATCCCACAAAGGCGATGCGCTGGCCGTCGGGCGCAATCGCGAACTCGCCTATCTCCTGCGGCAGGATGGCCGCGTCGGCTAGCAGGACGCGGTTGCCCATGTCGACGTCGACACTCCAGCACGACGCGCCGCCCTGCGCGGGCGTGGTAAAGTAGACCACCTGGTGCGTGCCGGGCAGCCAGTGGTACTCCAGCGGGCTATCGGGCGCGATGCGCTGCAGTTGTCCGCCGTTCGCGTCACAGATCCACAGGCCCTCGGCCTCCGCGCCCGCCGGCCCCAGTGCGCGCATCACCAGCCACTGCCCGTCGTCCGACCACACCGCGCCGCTGGCGCCCTGCGCAGGGATCGCCACTCGCTGGCCGTCGGCGAGGGCTACGAGCCAGATGCGGCCTTCGCTGAGACCCAGTGCCCCACTTTCCACGGCAACGCAATCCGACCGAGGCGCCCATGTGACCGCGGTCGCGTTGTCCCACGTTGCGACCCTGTGCGGGCTCGAACCGTCGGCGGCGCACGTCCACAGTTCGGCAGGTTGCGGGCCGTCATAGGCCACATCCGATCCCTCGCCTTCGGCGGGCGGCCGCGTGGACAAGAGATATGCGAGTCGCTCCCCGTCCGCGGACCAGGCCACCGCCAGCGCAGACACCAGCGTAGGGTTGGCCCCGCCAAGGTCGGTCCAGCCTCCCTTGTCCACCAAGAAGGAGAGCCAACGACCCTGCTGAGAGTCATTCGGATCCGCGCAGCGCACCAGCAGGCGGTCTGCCTGCGGCGTCCAGACGCAACTGGGTTGCGCACACTGGCCTGGCAGTCCCGAGACTGGCGAGAGACTCTGAGCCTTGGCTGGCAAGCGCCACACGCCAAGCTGGTCTGACCCATCCACGGCACAATACAGGAGACCGCCTGCTCTCCACGCCGGTGCAAAGGCAGCACCCTGCGACACTGCCACAACATACGGCTCAAAGCGCAAGCTGGCCTCAACGTGCACGGGCTGTGCGAGGATGGTGACTTGACGTGTCCACGGAGAGGCGTGTTCCTTCCGCAGAGTGATCCGGTACGTGCCCGCTGCCAGGTTCAGCCCGCACGGCGTCGTTCCCATGGGCTTGTCGTCGACGGACACCTCCGCTCCGCCAGGGGTCGAGGACACCGTCAGGCTCGCAGGCTTGGACAGCAGGCGCCTGCCCCAGATCAAGTAGGCTCCCCCTACGGCTCCCAACAGGAGTGCCGCTGCTGCTAGCAGCATCCAACCCCGGCCCTTCATGCTCCCCCCTGTGATGCGATCACGGCGCGACACAGCTCTGGTCAGGCAGGCCTTCGAGCGCCACGATGCACGTGTCCCAGTCAAAATCAAGCAGGTCTTCCCCAGGAGGAGAATCAACCCGGCAGAACTTGCCCGCAATGCGGCGCCCAGGATTGAGGTTGACCTTCTGCCACTTGCCATCCTCAAGACGCTGTACCTCGAAATGTAGATGATTCCCAGTGCTGCATCCTGTCGAGTCACCAGTGCCGATAGGCTTCCCCTCTTCCACTTGGGCCCCAAGGTCTTTGTCATAGGCACTGAGATGCGCGTAGAGCGTGCGATACCCCTCCCAATCCCCGTGGTGGGTGATGATGACACACAGGCCATACCCGCAGTAGATGGGGTTCGATGTGCCCGTCCATGTGCGGCAGTCGCTCACCTTGTCCACCTTGTAGTTCCAGTAGGGAGCCGCGCAGGGGGTCGGTGTGACAGTCGGATCAACCGTGGTGGGCAGGCAGTAGATGACCTTCGTCACGTCGCCAGCAGCGACTGCGCGAATCTGTGGCGTCTCCTTCCCGAAGGCGACGTCCAGCCCACGGTGCTCCGTTCGATACCACTGTGTGATCGTTCTGTGCTTAGCCGGCTCTACAACCGGCCACATCAAGGCGGGCCTGCTGACCTCAACTGACGCCGATTCAAAACCGGTCCCTTGCCCCGCCGTGATGCTCGCATACAGGTAGCCCTTGCCAGGCAGCAGCGGGAGGGATGGGATCTGCCAGTGGCCGGCCGCGTCTGCCGTAGCCTTACCAAGGTTCTTGCGGGACGAACCGGGTACTGCAGGAGTGTCACTCCGCCGATACACTGTGATCTCGCTGCCAGACGGGCCGGTACCAGCGATTGTCATCGTTCTGGTCCCGATGGGAAAGGTGGTACCGTCGGCAGGTGAGTCTATGGTCAACTGCAAGTCGCCCTTCCATACGTACACGAGGTTTGACCAGCCGCTCTTGGCGTCACCCGCGGCGACACGGACCGTCACGATGTTCTCCCCTCCCGCCAGTGGCACGTTAGGCATGGACCATTGCCGCGAGTCACCCACTTCTATGCTGCCCAGCTCACGCACCACCGGAAGCGGCATCTTCATACCACCGACCAGGTAGAGGATCACCCGCGGCGGACCGCCAGAAGGGTTCGAGACCTTTGTCTTCGCCATGTCGCTGGCGTTCACCGCAAATCCGCTCAAGGTAAGCTCAGCGGCGTTCGTCTTATATGGACTGATCGGATCCGTGATCCACGCATGAGGCACCTCATCGGCAGGAAGGCCCCCGATGAACTTCAGGAACTCGTCCATTGACTTGCCAATCTGGGCTACGGGCGGGCGGATCACCGGGTCATCGGGCGGCACTTCCCGCCCTCCGGCTTCGCACGCCAGGCTGCTCAGGAAAAGCATGACCACCACCAGCAGGATGCGGGGGTCCCAGCGCGGACGGGCGCTTGCGTTGCGTTGCATGGGGTTGACTCTCCTTGGGTCAGGCCTGCCGGCGCCAGTGCAGCGCCAAGCGCACGAGCAGGTCGAGCACGCCGATGGCCAGCAGCACGCCCAGCGCGGCCCAGGCCCAGAGTGGGGCAGAGCGCTCCGCGACGGAGGCAGCGGGTCGCTCGGCCTGCGACTCGACCACGATCTCGGTCTGCGCGTTCATGGGCACGTCCCAGGTGGCGCGGTTGGCGCGCACGCGCGTGGCGTTGCTGTAGACGATGCGCCCGGGCAGGGTGACTGAGTAGGTCATGTGCATGGCGTTGAGCTCTTTCTGCATCTCGGCGGTGACGCTCGAGTCGGCTCCGGGGGCCGTCTCGTAGAAAACACTGGTGTCGAGGATGCCGCGGAAGCGGTAGGTGGCGACGCGCCCCTGGTCCTGGCGCTCCACCCACGTCCAGGCGCGCACGCCGTTGGGCAGCTCCTGCGGTGAGGACAACTCCTCCAGGCTGTCGACGTGGCGCTGCAGGTAGATGTACTCGTTTTCGCCGCGGTACTGCAGATCGAACAGCACACCTTCCTCGCGCAGGTTCTGCATCCAGGCGTCCAGGTAGTCGCCCATGTTGGGCATGCGCCGGATAAAGTCGGTGCTCTCGGCCTTCTCGACCATCTCGACGCCCACCGTGGCCGTGTCGTCCGGATGCACGATCACGTTGATGTCCATGCTACAGCCCACCAGGGCCAGCGTGGCCGCTATGAGCAAAACGAGCAGGCTGTGGCGCTTCATGGCTTCCTCCCGACGGACGCGCGCAGCCGGTGGTTGAGCGCAATCACGAGCAGGTAGAGCACTAGCGCCAGTGCGCTGGCCACGCCAAAGGCCCACAACGGCAGACGTGCGACCCGCTCGAGCAGGCCCGGCCCCTCGCGCGCGGCCGCCACGCCGTCCACGCGGTCTGCCGAGATGCCCCCGCCCTGCGCCGAAAACGCGCCTGTGACGTTCACAACCTGCCCCGGCTCGATCCCGTCGGCGGACCCTCGGTAGAGCACGGGCAGCGCGGCGCTGCCGTCGTCCAGCACCAGCAGCACGGCCGTCGGCAGGTTGGGCTGCAGGTTGCACAGCAGGGTTTTGCGCGTCACGCGGCCCCGCGCCCGAACGGTCTTGCCGTCGGCCTGCGCCGGGTTGGCCTGGAGCTGCGCCAGGCTGAGCGCGCCCGTCATGGCCGCCCGCGCCGCCGGGAATGACATGCCTTGCGCCAGCGCGCCGAGCTGTGCGTACTGCGCGCCCGTCAGAGGGCCCTCCCAGGCCGCGCCCGGTGCGCGCGCCGGCGCAACGGCCCCTGGCGTGGGCGACCTGGACAGACTGAGGCGGGCGCCTTGGCCGCGCACCCGCCAGAGCACCAAGGCCGCCAACGCGAGCAGGACGACCAGCGCCACGGCCAGCCAGACCCAGAGGGGCCTGCCTCTGGCTCGAGGCGGCGTCTGGAGCGCAGGCAGCAGCGCCGCGCCGCAACCCGTGCAAAACCGGGCGCCTTCCTCGTTCTTCGCCCCGCACCTGGCACAGTACACAGTTCCTACCTCCAGGACTACTGCTCGCGGAAATCCACGCGCTGGAAGCAGCCGGATGTCGAGGTGACCTCGACGCCGGCCGGCACGATGGTGGCCTTGGTGTTGCCTACCGTCAGCGAAACAAAGCGCACGCGTTGGCCCGGTGTGAGCACCCACTCGTACCACCCAGCGCCATTGGTCGTGGCCGGATTGGCCGGCGAGTCCCAGCGCGCGCCGTTGAGCCAGATCTCCACGCGGGCGCCCGGGATGACGTGGCCGCTGCGGTCAAACACCTGCCCCTTGACCGAACCCAGTTGCATGTCGTGAGGCACGCAGCCGCTGTGCTGCACGGCAAACGTGCGCCCCGGGCAGCGGCCCGACACCTTGACTGTGATCTTGTCCGCCTGCTCGCGTCCGTCGTTGAGCACCACCCGCAGCGTGTAGGTCTGGGTCTCGGTGGGGCACACCACCTTGGTGCCGTGCCCGGTCTGTCCCTTGCCATCCAGGTACACACCCTTGATCTGGTCGACGTCCCAGCGCAGCGTGGTGCAGCGCCCACTGCAGACGGTCGGATCGTCGACGCGCAGGTACGTGGCAAGCAGCGGGGTGGGCGTGGGAGTGATGGTGGACGTTGGGGTGGCCGTGGGCGTGTGCGTGGGTGGCGGCGTCTCGGTGGGCGTCCGGGTGGGCGTGGGAGTCAGGACCCGCGTGGGCGTGGCCGTGAACGTGGGGCGCGACAGGAGCGCGCTGAGTGGGTTCTTGCCGCCGCTCAGAACCAGGGCCACGACGATCAGGCACACCAGCGCCACGCCGGCCAGCACGACCCACAGCATGGGCCGCAGGGGCGTGCGCGGCGGGCTCGGGGCGAGCTGCGGCTCTAGCCCGCCCAACGCCTGGGCAGGCAGGGCACGTCCGCACTTCAGACAGAAGCGGTTCGCGGCGTCGTTCTCCGCGCCGCAATAGGGGCAGAACATGCGCGCCTCCCTTTGCTGGGCGTCAGGCACGACGTAGCCTGGCGCCCTGGGCCATCAGCCTCGCCCGTGCAGAGTGCTGCGCAGGTCGAGCGCCAAGTCTTCCCGGCCCGTCACTGGGCGGGCGGCGGCTCCGGGCTGGCGCTGGCGGGCGCTTCGAGCCGAGCGCCGCACGTGCCGCAAAAGACTGCGCCGGGCGGCAGCGGCTTGCCACACTGCTTGCAGACCGGTAGGGCCGGCGCCTCGGTGTCCGGCGCCAGCGACTCGACCCTGCCCCCGCACAGAGGGCAGAAGGCGGCGCCTGGCGGCACGGCCGTGCCGCACTGGACACACGCGGTACCGGCGGCCGGGGGCGGCGTCGCGGGCGGTGCCACGTCCTGCACGGGTCCGCCGCACTTGGGGCAGAACTTGGCCTCTGGCGGCAGCTCGATCTGGCACTTGAGGCAGATGTGCCCATAGAGCGCGCTGCGCGGGGTCGGCGCAACTGGCACGACCGGCGCGGACTCTGGCGGTGGGGGCGGCGCTTCCTGTTTGATGCGCGCTTTCTCCGCCTCCTTGTTGGCAATCTCCTGTTCCAGTTGCCGCACCTGCTCGAGCAAGGGCGCCAGCTCCAGCGGGTCGAGCGGGCCAGCCTTGGACAGCTCGATGGCCTTGTTGCCAATCTGGTACGACAGTTGTTGGATCTGCCCGCGCAGCCCGTCCATGGCAGAGTCCACGCGCCGCAAGCGCAGCAGCCGGTCGGCCTCAAAGGCCGCCTTGCTGGCCTCCCATCTTGCGCGATCGATGAATCCTGGCATCTCTCATCCTCCCTGGATATCGGTTGTAGCACCAAGTCACCAAGCCACAAAGAGAGAATGACTTCTGGCCTTGTGGCAGAGTGCCGGTTCTCGCAGTGCGCATAGCCTGGCCTCTTGTCGTCTCGGTCGCCGCTAGCTAGTGTCCTTGACGTCCAGGACCGCGCCGATCAGGGCCACCGCGAACGCCACGATCGTCAGGTAGAACGCCGGCTCGACCTTGATCATCAGCATGCCCAGGCCCAGTGAGTTGGGGTCACGCCGCGCCGACTCGATCTGCCACAGCGCCACCACCGACGTGAGCCCCCCGACCAGCGAGAGCAGCACTTCCCACGTAGATGACAGCCAGCGCCGCCGGGAGTGGCTGGTGATGGCCGCGATCGCGCCGATCACGATCAACAGCGCAGCCACGGGCACGATGAACAGCAGCAGCCGCGACCCGGGCCCCTCGGACGTGGTGCCATAGCTGGGCATGCTGAACGTGGCCAGCTCGTACCCGCTCAGCGAGCGGCTGACCCCACACGAGACCGTGATCCATGGCAGGAAGAAGAACACCAGCGCCAGAAGGGCCGCCGTGCCGCACACCTTTTGGCCCAGCTTGAGGCTGAGCGCCCCTGCGAGCGCCGAGGGAGCACTCGCCGCAGACGTTGGAACCGGAGCGGCGTCGCCCAGTCTGGCCCCGCAATTCATGCAAAAGGCCTGGCCGGGCTGGTTTTCGCGTCCGCACTGGGTACAGAACATGACTCACCTCCTCGTGGCGCAATGCCGCGCCACACGCATCAGGACGGCTTGCGCCCTCCGACCGGCTGGCCGCAGTTGGCGCAATAGGCTGCGTCGGCCGCGAGCTTGGCGCCGCAATTCATGCAGAAAGCGGCACCCGGAACCGCCCCAGGCTGCACCGCCCCGGGCTGGACTGCCGCGGATGGCACCGCCGCAGCGCTTGGCCGGCGACGAGAAACCAGTATGAGAGCGACCAGCGCCACCAGCAGCAGCACGGCGCCGCCGCCCAGCAGACCCCAGGGGATCTCCGGCCCGCTCGGCTCCAGCAGAACGACCTCCGCCGTTCCGCTGCGCACCAGGTCGTGCCAGATGGCCGTGTTGCCCTTGACTTCGTCCGCGTTGTTGCTCAGAATCTTGCCGCCCTTGATGGACAGGCTATAGGACTGCACACCCATCACAGGCGCGTACGAGAACGCGATCTGGCCTGCGGGGCTGCGCGTAATAGTGGCCGAGCCTTCAAACGCCTTCTGGTTGAGGTCGTCCACGCCCTCGCCTTCGCCATTGAGCACGTAGGTGAGCGAGCCATCCGAGCCACGCTCAATCTTCACGGACTTGAGCAGCTCCTGCGAGTCGCTGCCTGCCTGCTCCTGCAGCGCGCTTTCGAGGCCCGCCTCCCCGCCGTACATGCTCACCATCTGCGCCGGGATCGTCACGCGCTCCGTGAACCTCCAACGCCCACCCTGCTGAAACGTGATGTCGTTGCGCAGGACGCCGCAGCCCGACAGGACGAATACCACCAGCACGAGACCCACTGCCGCCGCCCTGGCGGAATGACGTTGCCACGCGGACCCTGTAGACATGCTGTGCCTCCTGATCGATGATCGAAAGACAAGCCCTCGGGAAACCAATGGACATGAGAGACCGGGGGGAATGCTCCCGGGAAACGCGGGGGACTCACGAACCAGAAGAAGAGCGGCCACCTCCTTTCTTCAACGCTGTGTCAAGGCGCCGAGCGTCGCCAAGTATGGCTGCGGCCCGGTGCTGGCACGCAGCGCACGCATCCGCCGCCCTACGGTGCGCGGCCGAACGACTCGCGGAGAAGGACCCCATGGCGCGCCATCCGGGCTCGCGGCCCAGGCGAGCCTACCGGGGATTCTATGCCCTTTCGCGCGATTTGGCAAATCCAGCGCAGCTGGACTATTATATGCCAAGGTGTCGAAGGTGCATCCTGTGTCAGGAGAACCCTATGGAGGCAAAACGCATGTCAGACGCGAAAAAGATGTTGCAGTACGAGGCAAATAAAAAGTCCGTCGGTATTGCCTACTTGCTCTGGTTCTTCCTGGGTGGGTTTGGCGCGCACAGGTTCTACCTGGGCCGCTCGGGGTCGGGAGCACTGCTCCTCGCGCTGACCCTGGTCAACATTCTGCTGTCCGTCGTGGGGATCGGTCTCATCCTGTTGATCATTCCGGGCATCTGGGTGCTGGTCGACGCCTTCCTGATTCCGGGCATGGTATCCGACTACAACAACCACCTCATCAACATGCTGGGCGCCTGAGCCCAAGAGACTGCCCGGCTCTGGTCTCACGCAGGTAGCCAGCCGATGTGACGGCGGTGTCCCGCCATCTAGGTCCGCCCTGTGAGAAGAGCCCTAGCTTCCGTCGCGCGAAGCGGGGGACTGGGCGTTCTTCCGTTTTGCCAGTTGCGCCGTCCCCGCCACGTGCGATTACCTCACGTCCCGCAGGTCCCTCTGATTTGCACATAACCGGTCTCTCGTGGTAGACTCCACTCCCCGCTTTTTTCTTGACGAGGAAACGAACAGTAGGTAACGCATGACATTGAATCACAACCTGACCTTGATGCGCCTCACTTTGGCGCTGGTGCTCTTACTCGGGCTGGTCTGGCCTGGGCCACGCGTGGCCGCCGGCGTAGTCGTCTCTTCAGAGGCGACCCCGCCCGGCAGCGACCTGCACGGCGCGCTGATCGACCCTGAGGTGCCCGGAGCCACCGCGCGTCCGGTGAGTCGCGAAGTGCCCACCCCGGAAGGGCCGGCTACGCCGGTCGCCACCGCACGCCCCGACGCGCCCACCCCGGATGGGACGACGACGCCAGCGGCCACGGCGCGACCCGACGTGCCGTCCGCAGTGAAGCGCCCCATGCTACCTGCGCGCGCCGCGCGCCCCGACGTGCCCGCGCAGACCCCGCGCCCCGCCGCCTCGCGTGCCTCCGCGTCCTCCGACAGTAGGACGCAGGCCCAGGCCGGGCCCGACCTGTTGGGCCTGGCCACGTGGTACGGCGACGCCAGCCACAGGGCGCGCCAGACGCGCAGTGGCGAGCGCTTTGACGCCAAGGCACTGACCTGCGCCGTGCCCGACGAGCTGTGGCCCGCCCTGACCGGGCGCACCCTGCTCGTGCAGAGTGCCGACGGCCAGCGCGAAGTGATCGTGCGCGTCAACGACTCGGGCTACCTGAGCGAGGCCGGGCGCTTTGTCTGGGAGGTGCGCACGGTCGGAGAACTCGACGTGGGGCGCTGGTGGCCCAGCCCCGACGGCCTGACCATCGTGGTCGACCTGACCCCCGCCGCGCACAAGCTGCTCAGCCCCGACGGCGAGACGGCCCAGGTGTGCGTCTGGGTCCTGCCTGGCTCGCCCTCCTCCTAGCCAATACATGCAAGGAGCGCAAGCATGTCCGACGCGAAATTCGCGTCCTAGGGCGTGTCCTCGCCGCGCAGCGGTACCAGGCACATGAAGCGCAGCACATCCGCACCGGTGTTGCGGAAGCAGTGCTTCTCGTCCGGCGGGACGAACACGACGTCGTCGGGCCGCAGTGGCGACTCGCCCTGCACCGACACGACCACGCCCTGACCGGCCATAATGAACACCTCGTGCTCCCAGTCGTGGGTGTGAAAGGCGGTCGACGTGCCAGGCGACAGGTCAAAGACGCGCATGACGAACGCGGGCGCGCCCTGCCGCGGCCCGATCACCACGCGCTTCTCGATGCCCTCGGCATAGCGCACCATTTCTACGTCCTGGTAGTTGCGCACTAGCATGTGGCAGACTCCTTTCATCTCTACACCAAGTCACAAAGTTTGTCATGAGTCCAACGACTCGCCACCGCGGATGAAAATACGCTACGTAGCATAGGCCCTTGTGGCCGTGGTCTCCACGAGAGTCGCAACGCCCACCTCGTCAAGCGAGGCGAACGGCAAGGGGCTAAGCTACGGCATTTTCAGAGTAGACACGAAGACACCAAGCTCATTGAGCATCAGCAGGTTGGGCAGGATGCGGCAGGAGGGGCGCAACCTGCCCTTCTGTCTTCTTCCCTTTGTGTCTTTGAGTCTTGGTGCCCCTGTGTTATGTACTCTCTCACCTTCCCGAGGGAAACAGCACTTTTCGGGAAGGGAAGGCAGCCGGCAGCGCGGCGGCGGACGGGCTGGTGAAGCGCCACCAGGCCGACGCCGTGCCCCAGGCATAGTCGTTGCGAGCCGTCACCGACCACTCGTAGAGCGTGTTGGGCGCGAGCCCACGCGGCACGCACTGCGTGCCCGTCACCCAGTCGATGTAGTTGGAGTAGGGTTCGCTCGACTTGTGCCACTTGACGTAGTATTCCGCGGCCCCCGGCAGCGCCGCCCACGTGAGCGTCACGGGCTGCGTGGTCAGCACGGCTCCGTTGGATGGCGAGAGCAGCGTCGGCGCGGGCAGCAGCGTGCCCCCCGACCCCGTGGTGAACGACCACACCGCCGACCAGGGCGCGGTCTCCGTACGGCACTTGAGGCGCACGCGCCAGTAAAAGCGCGTGGCCGGCTCCAGGTTGTCACGGATCTGGTACTCCTGGATGCCGGTCTCCGCGATGTCCTGGATCTCCCAGCGCAGGCTGCTAAAGTTGGCGTACCGGCTGAGCTGGATCCACACCTCGGTGGCATTGCCCTGGTTGCCCGCGTCCCAGCGCAGCAGTGGCAGCAGCGTGGTGAGCGTGACCCCGTTGGCGGGCGCCAGCAGCGTGGGCGCCGTCACGCAGGGTGCCCAGGTGGGCGTGGCGCTGGGCGTCTTGTTGGCGAGTGTGGCCGTGGGCGTGCCCGCATAGGGGCAGGTGGGTGTGAGCGTGGGCGTGCTGGTGCGCGTGGCTGTGGCCGTGGCGGTGGGCGTGCCGCGGCCTGGCAGGAGGTAGTCCTCCGTCTCGCCAAAGGCATAGCCCGTGGACGGGCCGCTGCCATCGCTGGCCGCGTCGGGCGCGCGCACGTCGGACAGGGTGATGCGCAGCCACATGGGCTGCTCGGGCTGCGGGTTAAAAACCAGGAAGTTGGTGGTGGTGAACGTGTAAAAGCCTGGACCCGGCAGCGCCACGACCTGGTTGCGTACGGCCCACTCTGGCGCGCTGGCGCTCTGGCAGGCGGGCACGTCGCCCCAGCGCCCGTTGCGGTCCCAGTCGAACCACAGGTTGACGTAGACCTGGCTGGGCGCGCCCGGCAGCGCGGTGACGCGGAAGCGCAGGGCGAGCGTCTCGCAACTGGGCAGGACGGTGGGCAGCTCCAGGCCGTCGTCGCTGCCGTCGCGGTCGGCGCGGTCGGCAGCCGGGTCGATGTTATTGACGCCATCCTCGTCCCAGCCGCTGTCGGCCTCGGACTCGACGCTGACCTGGCGGCCCAGGTGGAACAGCAGCGGCTCGTTGACGTGCCGCGGCCCGTAGGGCGGCGATCCGGCGCCAAAGACCGTGGGGAACTGCGCGCGCACCCCTGGATAGGCCGTCATGGGCGCGCCGCGCGAGTTGCTGCTATCGGGCGCATCGCCCAGGTCGGGCGCGGGGGTGGCGGCGGGCGTGAGGGTCGGCGTGGCGGTCGGCCAGGGCGTGGGGCCCCAGTACGCGCCGCGCATCACCTTGGGCAGGTAGACGTGCACTGGCTGAGCGGGCGCGTCAGCCGCGACGGCCCAGCACGTCAGCCCCAGCGCCAGCAGCAGAAGCAACACGAACAAACGCATCGCACGCATGGGCAACCTCCTCTCCGTCGGAAGAACTGGCTAACAGTGATCGGTTGGCGGTTGTCGGCAGACTGATCGTCATTGTAGCGAAAACCTGCTGGCTGTCAAAACCTACCTGTACACTGATGTGCACGGATGGCACGGATTCACACCGGTCATTCCATGTTTGTTTTCTTATCCGTGCGAATCTGCTCCATCCGTGGAATCCGTGAACAGTCTCCGACTCCAGGCTGGAACCTGCAACCCGTCACCTCATGCCACCAGCAGGAGCGCGTAGCGGTTCATGGCCTGATGGTAGTCGGTGAGCACCTCGATGGGGTAGCCGAGCTGACGCACGGTGGCAAAGACGTCCACGGCCATGCCCTCGACCGATGGCCGCGCCGACTCGGGCGCTTTGCACTCGGCGCGCGTGCCCGCGCACTTGGCACACGCGGCACGAGTCCATGAACAGGAGCAGGGCCTTGCGATGGCCGTATCGTTCTGCGCCATTGTACCCTCCTCAAGTCGGTCTGTTGCTGCGCACAGTGTAGCGCACAGCAGGTGCATGTGCCAAACGGACAGTCCGCTGGGGGGCACTCCGGCCTATGCACCCAGGGGTGTAGTTCAGTTTGGGGGCGAAGTAGCATAGCCCCTTGTGGGCGGTGGGCCTGCAGGCGACGCGCGGCTACGGGCACTTCGTCTTCGCGAAGCGAACGGCAAGGCCCTATGCTACGCCAGGCTCCTAACATCTGCCCCAGAATTGAACTACACCCTGCACCCTGGGCGGCCTTGACAAAGCCGCAGGACGCGATAGAATGGGCGTCAGAACTCAAGCCATGCGACAAAGGACCTTCCCCATTCTCGCAACGGTCGCCGCAAAGGAGTGTGGTCTCATGCGCTTCCTGTCCCTACTGCTGGTCATCGCGTGCGCGCTCTTCCTGATCCAGGGTGCATCTGCCAGGACGGCAACGCGCACGTTGAGCCGCGACCTTGACCCGGTGGTGGTCACGGGTCAAACTTTCCCCGGCTTTGGCAACGTAGGCCTCACGCAACTGTTCCTGTACGCCTATCGCGCCGGCACCTGGAGCCAGATTCCGTGGCAGTTCGACGAGGTCAAGCTGGGGGTCATCGTCGCAAGCGAGGACAACAAGCTGGACGGCGATGACCAGTTGGTCTTCATGGCAGCAGATAGCGGCGACCAAGCCCCGGCCGCCGACTGGATCAGCGACACCAGCTCGCGCCAATACCCGCGCTACGAGATCGTGGTGACCGACCCCATGAACGCCAGCCAGCGCGGCTGGGCCTACCTCTACCGTTCCACCACCCTCGCCAATGGCGTCTCTCAAGATTATGTGGACTATGAGGCCGGCCAGTCACTGGTGCGGGCCAATGAATACCTGCTGCGCTTGCCCAGGGGCAAGGTGGGGTTGGACCGGTTGGAGCTGCACGGCAGTGGAGTGAGCATCATGGAGCGCACCAAGCTGCGCGCGCTGGTCCCCGCCGTCGGCATGGTTACAGAGGACTCGCTCCCGATCTCGATCGGCACGCTCGCTCTGCTGCGGGACGGCCGGGTGCGCGTGGTGGCCTCCATCCGCGTGGGCACTCGGACCGCGTGCTCTTCATCGGCTACCGCTCGCGCTTTGACTATGCGGTGCGCGAACCGGTGCCCATCGCGCCCACCTGGGCCCGCATGTCCGGAGACCTGACCGCGGCCGCCTCGGGCAGCACCTACTATGATGCGAACACGGTCGCCGGCGTCCGCATCGACGGGGCGCCCGACAGCATCGTCACGTCGCCGGCCAGCAACTGGCACCAGATCAGCGGGAGCACCGGCACGTATCTCGTGATCGACGACTGGCCCGGCGGAACCACGGCGTCGACGTACTACAAGGACGACAAGACGGTGGATGCGACCGACACTGGCGACAAGATGTCCTATGCCGATGCGGGCCTCTACATTAACCAGCCGGGCACCCTGATTGGTTTCTCGCTGGCTGGCTACATTCTGCCGCCCAACCAGCCGCGCGTGGGGCCCACCTACGAGGCCTACGTCCGCCAGCCATGGCAGGCGCAGGCGAGCCAGCAGAGGTACGGCAGCTCAGGGACGGTCACCGCGCAGCCGTCGAGCACGCCGACGCGCACGCTGACACCCACCCGCACGCCGGTGTGGGCTCACCGCGTATTCCTGCCCGTGGTGATCAAGAGCCGCTGATGGGCACGAGCCAGACCCTTGGGGTCAAGAACCAGACGCCAAGGGTCTCAAGCAGCACGCGTCTGACCTTTGGCGAAGCCCCGTATCCAGTTGCGGGGGTTTGTTCTGTAACCCCAAAGGTGTGCCCCGCTAACTGCAGGCGATCGCCAGTTGCCCGCCGCTGCCCTTGGAGATGGTCACGTGACCGACCAGCTCGTTGCCCAGCGTGCCGCTGCAGGCGGTGCCAGGGCCCCGACGGCGTCGAACTTGTCGATCTGGTCCTGCACGTTCTTGATGCGCTGCACCACGTCGCGGATTTGCTCCGGCATCATCTTATCCGACTGGGTCAGCAGCAGAGAGGCGACCTCGTTGTGACTTGAGTCGTCGCGCAACTGCGTGACGCAGACGCGGCCCTCGTCGGCAGCGGACCCATGCCCCAGCGGGCAGCCCACGATCACTTCGCAACTGCCATCGCCGTTCAGGTCGGCCAGAGCCAGCTTGTCGCCGAACTGGAGCTGCGGCTCCCGCGTGCCTGGCACAAACGAGCAGAGCAGGCTGGATGCTGGCTCACGAGGCATGGTGATGGCTACCGTTCCCTCGTTTTGACCGCTAGCGCCCATCTGGGTTACAATGGGTGCGGAGGCGGGGTGCGCCGGGCCAGGCGACGCCAACCCTCGAGCGTCACGTCTTGTGCAGTGCGCGACACCACCCCGATAGGAGCGACATGTCAACCGAGATCCTGATCATCCTGGCCCTGGTCATCCTGAACGGTGTGCTCGCCATGGCCGAGATGGCCGTCGTCTCGGCGCGGGAATCGCGCCTGGAGCAAAGCGCGCAGGACGGCAGCAAGGGCGCCGCCGAGGCGCTCGAGCTGGCGAAGAATCCCAATCGCTTCCTGTCCACCGTGCAGATCGGCATCACGTCGATCGGCATTCTGAGCGGCGCGTTTGGCGGCGCCACCATCGCCGAGAAGATCGCCGCAGAACTGCACAAGGTGGCCTTTCTCGCTCCCCACAGCCACTGGCTGGGTGTGGCGATCGTGGTGGTGCTCATCACCTACCTCTCGTTGGTGCTGGGCGAGCTGGTGCCCAAACGCCTGGCGTTGGACCATGCCGAGCGCCTGGCGGTGGCCGTTGCGCCCGCGATGCACGCCCTGGCCAAGGCCGCGACCCCGATCGTGCTGGTGCTCAGCGTGTCTACCGATTTCGTGCTGCGCATCTTCGGCGTCCGCCCATCCGCCGAACCCGAAGTCACGCACGACGACATCATGAGCATGTTGGACCAGGGCACCGAAGAGGGGGTGTTCGAGGAAGGCGAGCAGGACATGGTCGAGCGCATCTTGCGCCTAGACGACCGCGGCGTGAGCACCCTCATGACCCCTAGAACCAACATCGTCTACATCGACGTGGACGCGACCCACGAGCAGATCATGAGAAAGATCAGCACCCACCCGTTCTCGCGCTTCCCGGTCAAACAGCATTCGCCCGACGACGTGATCGGGTACGTGCAGGCACGAGACCTGCTGCTCCAAAGAGTAGATGGGCCGAGTTTCGACATCCGCAAGGCGCTGCAGCCGGTGCTCTTCATTCCCGAAGCCACCTCGGCTCTGGACGCGCTCGAACGGCTCAAGAAGACCGTGGCGGACATGGCCGTGGTGATTGACGAGTACGGCGGCGTGCTGGGGCTGGTCAGCATGAATGACATTCTGGAGGCCATCGTCGGCGACGTCGCTTCGTCGGAAGGCGAGCCGGAGCCCGAGGCCATCCGCCGCGAAGATGGCTCCTGGCTGTTTGATGGCATGATCCTGACGGACGATCTGAAGGACGCGCTGGGCCTCGACAAACTGCCGGACGAAGACGAGGCGCGCTATGACACGCTGAGCGGATTGATGATGGCGCAACTGGGGCGCGTGCCGGTCAGCGGAGACCACTTTACGTGGGGCGGCTTGCGCTTCGAGGTCGTGGACATGGACGGCCGGCGGGTAGACAAGGTATTGGTGTCGCGGGAGTCCCTGGGCGGCCAGTCCGACACGGTTCAGAAAGCCTAGCACAACCACGGGGGGACGGAGGCCACTGAGACCATTCTAAGGTCTGCTCCGCGATCTCCGTGGTTGGTTCTGTTAGACGCCAAGTAGCCATGCTTGTAGCCGTCTATGCTGGCGCAGGTAATCGCATCGTCGTAGCGAGACCGCAGCCCGGGCCTCCCGCAAGGCCCGCCACGTCGGGCTGGGGCGGCCCGCGCGGCCCACTAGGGGCGTCGTAGCAAGAGCGCCAGGGCCGCAGCAGCAGAGGCCAGGCCCACCCAGCCCATCGCGCGGGCAGGCAGGATCGGAAGGATCCAACGAAGCGCGCCGCCTGCTGGCGCTGGTGCGGGTTGGGCGTGCGACGCCCACCCGCGGCCAGGCGCGTGGCCGGACCTTTCTCCAAGGAACATCTTGCGCCGCAAGTCCGTTTGACAAAAGTCGCACAACGTGCTATATTGCCGATGCAAAGAGCGCATACGTGCATTGACTGCCTGCGAGGTCCATGTTGGTCTGGTGTGGGCAGTCCAGCTCGTCCGTAGTCTGCAAACAACAAATGCGAATGTCTGTGCCATAGCTGCCACAGTCTCCGACCTGTTTATTTCCCCCGGGGAGAAACAGGCGTCAGGTACAGGGAGCAATTCCTGCGCCCGCCATGCTAGCAAAGGAGGCATGCCTCTCGCCCATCGGCTGAGAGACGTGTCTCCTTTTTCGTGGCAGCCAGCCACTGAGCACGGGCAAGAAGGGAGGTGATCCAGCTCACCAACGCACCTGGTACGTGGACCTGATTCCACCGGTCCGATCCTGAACGATCTCACAGAGGAGTGAATCAGATGTCGAACAGTCTAAACGAAAGGA
>Ga0315288_10003670_pt1 | contig 19602 bp, 22 predicted proteins | sample YL17G11_20_MG_FD_203454 | JGI IMG/M metagenome (GOLD analysis project Ga0315288, IMG submission 203454) | Sediment microbial communities from Yellowstone Lake, YNP, Wyoming, USA - YL17G11_20 | ecosystem: Environmental > Aquatic > Freshwater > Lake > Sediment | place: USA: Wyoming | collected... | reverse complement strand
AAACGGCTCGGGGCCGGAAACACAGTCAATGCACCGCAGCGTCTGCTTGCAGAAGATAAACAGCTTGTAGCCTCCATTCAGCAGGCCGGTGCCATTGTGTGAGGGGAAACACAGCGTGTCTGGTGCCTCTTTCCACGTGCTCTCTTTTGCAAGCAGAGTCCACAGACGATACGAACTTGCATTGTTCTCCTTGCCGGAGAACATGAGACCGGCTGCAAAGTACTGGTTCACTCCGAGTCCAATGAATGCGGCTCGCTTGCGTGGACTTGTCACTTCCGGCGCCTTGATGATGACCTCAGCAATGTTGTCCGCACTCCAGGAGTTGAGATAGAGCGCGCTCTGCTGCTTGATTCGCTCGAACGCCTCTGCAGCGGGCAGAGATTTCGTGTCATCAAAGGCCCCAATCGCATCGTAGACGAGATGCGGCCAGCGCATCAGATAGCCAGTCATGCCAGCTACTCCGGCCGGGAGTTCAGACGGTGACTCGTCCTCATCCCCCAGCACTATGACCTCCTTTGCTTTGGGCCGCTCTTTCATCAAGATCGTGTTTGCAAAGCTGAAGATCGGCACGTCATCGGCGGACCGGAGTGGAATGCTCTTGTAGAACAGCGATCCGCTCATTTTGTGCTTTTCACTCAATGCTACTTGCGTTTGGCTTTACTTTTTAAAGACCAGCATGCCGGGAATTTTCGACGCCTACTTTGAGGCGTTGCACTTGCGCAGTACGGTCAAGCCTGATCAAGCAAAGCAGAAGCTCGGTTTTCTCTGGAGCGGTCTTGAGCACGATGAAGCTGTCAATGATCAAGTGGCACGAGAGCAGGCCGGCTCTAGGTTTGAGAGAGCCATAGCAATCCGAGAAGAGATCATGCAAACACTTCGCGAGGAGCTCGAGTTCCTTGCGATGTCTATGCAGTGTGCCTACTGCAACATCACATACACGCAGAATCAGAACTTGGGCTTTCATCGATGTACATGGCATCCGCAGTCTGGTGCCCATCCGCGCTTTTACGATTGCTGTGGCCAGGTAAAAGAGGCATCAGGCCACTCCGGCTGCACCCCCTGTGATCACTCGGCAAAATACAATCCTGCCGAGCGTTGGCACTCTGAAAACCGAACCATAGCGGTTCCGCTGCTCATTGCAATGCAATACAACATCCCATCCAGCAACTACACTGTGGAAAACCAGGCCGATCTTCGCCTTGCTAAAGCTGTGGTCCGGCGTTGCAAGTAAAGACTTTACTCTCTTTTCACATGTCGTCGCCAATCGCGACATTGATATCAAGTGTGGGTACACTCTCGGCTTCGTGCTTGATCGCCTCCAGCGTGGTGTTGGCGCCAATGCCCAGCACAATGAGCCGCCGCTTCTCCGATGCGGTCAAGTGATTGCCCCGGGTCACCTGGCCAACGCGGTACTTGCCGCCGATCCGCAGTTTGCCACTCACATCGGTGTAACACAGCACATCCGACTTGGGTGAGCCACGGCCGCACCACGGAATGAACTGATAGGGGCCGTTTTCTTCTTTGCGCAGCACCACCCACAGGTCATCGCCGACATTGGCGTCTTTCCAGTAGTTAACCACGATGCCGCGGCCATTGTGCACTGTTGTGCAGGAGCGATCCGGCATGAGGCCGCCGGTTGCTGAAGCGGAGGTCTTCTTGACACCCCAAAGCCGATACTGTGACATGATGGCCATGCGGCCGAGATTGCAGAAGCGTTTCATCTTTTCGTCTTGTCGGTAGTGACTACCGTAGAGCGTTGCATCTGATCCTTCGAACACATCTTCTCCCTCATTTGAGTAGTCAGTTGCCAGTGCGTACTCTAGTCCGACTCTCTTGGCTTGCGGTACGCGCTGCAAGTCTTGATACTTGTTCCAGGAATCGCGCAGAATCAAGTTGACTTGGCCTAGTGAGAGAAAGCGCGGCTGGTCGGGGAAATCTCCCGTGTCCCAGGGCATCACAAAAATCAACTCCCGTTGCACTTGCATTGCATCGAACGGGGTATCGGCACGCCAGCGAAATGGCGTGGTGTAGCCGGTGATCACATCAGCATTTCCCGGCTGCGAGGACTCCACACCAACGGGAAAGATGCCAGGTCGATCGCGACTCACTGCAGGGAACACGCCGGGACCCGCCAATGCATTGCTCCAATCGCCTGAGAACGGCTTGCCCTGTGCCATTGTGCTCAGTCCAGTCTGCTAACACTAAGCTCTGCGCCGGAGGTATGTAGGGATATTTCCTGAAATCACCAACAACACCAATGGCACTGCCGGTAAATTATTTGCTCCAGGATTCGTTTGTGCTCAGCTGCACGGCCGATTTCTATGAGCAGTGCATTGCAGAGCTTGAGTTGAGTCAGGACTTGAGCGCGATCGAGCTGAAGGAGTTGCAGAAGTGCCGCCGGCGTATTCGAAATCGTGAGTATGCCAAGGATCGACGCTCTCAGAAACGGCAGGAAATATCCGCTGTCTTCCAAGAACTAGAACGGCTGCGCGCTGAAAACACCGAGCTCCGACAGATCCTCTCGCAATCTTTTAAAATCAAATAAAAAGACACAAAGCAGTGATGCGGCAGTCAGTTGGCCTGCTTTGTTTGCTGGCGTTTTGTGCGGGGCGCAACATCACTACCTATGACTTTTTGGTGGATGGCGACTTTGAGGCGTACGGTGGCTGGCGGTTGAATCCACTCGAAGCCTGGTGTAATAGCTGGTGCTTGTTGCCTTCTGATTGGACCGGATTTGCCAAATCCGGTGAGAACTTCCTCTACCGGCCTCCGAAAAGCGGTGTGTTTGCCTACCAGGGGTTCAACTACACCACGCTGAACATCAGCTACTACAAGTACTGCAATTTTGAGGTGTTTATCCGCGCCATCAATCCCGTCAACATCGTGTTCAATGTGCGCTGGAATGGCCTCGATATACCGTATGATTGGAAATCCTACACCAGCGATAGCCGCGCCATGGAAGGCGACTGGACCAAAGCCAGCTTTGTGCTCACTGGCATGTCAGATTATCTGGAAATCCGCGTGAACACCGGCAACGATGCGTGGTTCGCACTGGATGACGCGGCGTTGGTCTGCTACGAGTCCGACTCATTCAGCTTGGGCGAGTTGGAGATTTTCGTCTTGCTCATTGCATGCGTGGTGCTATACGCTGTCGTTTACCAGATTTACACCAAACGCGGCTGTGGGGCATGCAGTCGCAAATACTGCGGCTGCTGTCCATTTTGTGGTCGAAATGAAAACCGCTTTGTGGTACTGGGTGAAGAAGTTGTTGTTGAACCCGTATCCGTTGAGTTGCAGTCCATGAAGAAGAAATCCTCATCTTCGTCTTCGGTGTCAGTTGAAAATCCCAACCCGGCCTTCGTGACAGACTGAGACCACTAAAATATCGAAGTCACCTTCATTGTATAAGCCCAGTCTCGGACAGCACTTAATGCAAGCGAAAGGATGAGTTGTCCTATTTGTACAGAGCTCATTCAGCGGCCGGGTTCCATTGACTGCTGTGTACATAAGTTCTGCTTCCCTTGCATTGACAGGTGGCTCCGCGTCAACAACACCTGCCCCCTCTGCAAGGCCACGGTCACTCGGCTCAATGGAGAGAATGCCACAAAGCCCATCCATCCGCCTCGTGTCGACTATGCCACCAACATTGCCAACTATCTGTTTGGTCCCGCGAGAAATGTCTGCCCGCGCCTGCCATACGAGCAGCAACCCAATCTACCGGGCTTTGTCAGTTTCCTCACAACCGATGAAATCCTCACCGCTGAGCTGCAAGAGGCCAGTGGTCATGAAGAGCCAATGAGATGCTCTCTGCAGGAAGCTGACTACGAGCCAGTCTATACACGAACGCGCCAGCGTAGCAAGCCAGTAAACTCGAAATGACACATCCCTACCTGCTGTATGTCATTCACTGCACCGATCCACAGCAGCGCATTCGTAGCTACATCGGCATCACCAACAACCTGGCCCAGCGCCTGCGGAAGCATCGAGGTGAGCTGCGAGGCGGTGCCAAGTTCACTACGCGCTACAGTCAGCAGGGCTGTTACTGGCAGTTGGCAGCCACGGCACACGGCTTTCGTGACTGGAACGAGGTGCTGCGGATCGAGTGGGCTCTGCAGCACCCGCACCGCTCAAAGCACCTCAAACATCGGCCAGCCACTCGAGTCAGCTCATTGGAGCGCAATCTCTCCAATCTCTTCTACCTGACCCATCCCAAAAGAGCACTGGCGCATATATGGGCTGCGCTGCATGAGGCGCCTCCAACAATACAACGTGAACTCAGTGCAGAGTACAGCCATTTTCTTGCATTACCAGCGCAGCTATTACTCGAAAATCACTACAACGCTTTCATTGCACTGCGCCATGAAGACAGCACGTCACTCGCAAAACCTGCTCTCCAGCATCGATCCCAGCGTAAATACACTGCGGAGCACTATCGAGAGCAGGCCCGAGCGCTTCTTATCCAGTCGCGAGAGCGCCCTGCTCTTCCAGGCGGCCCGCCTGCTGGACGATCTCGCACCGAGCAGCCACAGTGCATTGTTATCAATTGAGGCGCGGAATCTTGCTCGTCTCTTGTTCACTGCTCTCAGCGAATGTCATACATAAGAATGCAAGCAATTCTCTACATTCTTGCTGCCTGCAATGGCACACTGCTGGGTGCCCTCCTGATGGGCTATCCCATCTTTGAGTACGCTCTGCTGCCGGCGAAACACCCGCTGATTCTCCCGCTCGTGCTCATTGGCGCCACACTCGGCTGCCTAACCGCGTGGTTGATTGAAGCCGACTATCTCATGCCAGTGGTTCTGATCGAAAGTGTTCTTAATATCGCATTCGCCACGCACACGATTCGCGAAGGCAGGGCAGCACATAATAAGTAAAGCCCACTTTCAATGGCTCAGAAATTGCTTGAACGCATTCGCACAGCAATGAGCGGGGAAGTTGAGTCAGTGCCAGTGGTGCAGCCAAAGAGGAAGCAGCGGCGGGCACCGAACAAGCGCCGGACCTACGCCACGTATCTCTACCGCGTTCTGAAGAGCATACACCCGGATATTGGCATCAGCAAGAAGGCCATGCTCATTATGGACTCATTTGTCGAGGACATGTTCGAGCGGATCATGAGCACGGCAGCTGATTTGGCCCGCTACAACAAGCGCCACACACTGACCACACGAGAGGTTCAAAGTGCGGTCCGAATGGTACTACCCCGTGAGTTGGCTGTGCATGCCGTCAGCCAGGGCCACCAGCACTGGATTCAATTTCTCGGTCCCAAAGCACCAGCCGAGTAGTACGATATTTTATTAAAAACGACAGATCTCTGTCATTTTTTCACATTTTCAATGCCGCGCAATCCCTTCTTTCTGAACAAAATCCCACCAAAGCGCGAGAAAAAGACCTGCTACGCCATCTACTTCAAACAAAATCCCGAGTCCAGTACTGTAGTTAATGACTGGGGCGAGGCACAGCTGGCCATGAAGGGGCACAAACATGTCCTGCACCACGGCTTTATGTCGAAGAAGGAGGCCACCGCGTGGATTGCACAGACACACAAGATTCACGCCCCCTCGATGGCCAAGAGTACCAGTCCCAAGGAGGCAGCAGTCACGGGCTATCCCGAACTTGTGGCGAGAATGCGGAATCGCCACATGCAGCTCTACTACACTGACTGCTCGTTTGATCCAAAGACCAAAGTCTGCACTGGTGGCATTTGGAATCCCGATCTCTTCTTCCAGAAGCAGATGACATTCACCGGGGAGCTGGATAACCACCAACGCGGTGAGATGACTGCTGCCCGTGAGGCGTTCCAGCACTATCTCATTGTACTTGATGACCACCCAGAAGAGACTGGCATCTGTGTATTGACGGATAGTCATTATGTGGAGCAGACACTCAACAAGTGGGTGTACGACTTCCAGCGCAACACCGACCTGCTCGGGCGTTGGCTGACCGCTCGCAATACTCCAGTGAAGCATCAGGACGTGATACGCGAAATCTTGGAACTCAAACGTCAAATCATTGAAAAGAAGAAAGTACCAGAGCTTTTTTACATCCCGCGCGAGCTCAATTCGTTTGCTGATGCCATTTCGCGTGGCCGGACTATCGAGCGGGATCCAGAGGCTGACGGCAAGTTTCGTATTGTGTAAAGCACAAGCTCACTTCTTGTTCACGCTGAAAATGTCTGAAATGCGCTGTTGCTCAAATGTGTTTGTCTTGGGGCCAATAATACTGCCCAGTGAGGATGCAATGCTCATCTTCTCATTGTGACCGATCATTTTCTTGGGGTCTTTGCTTAGAATCTTCAACTCGAGTTCAATCGTTTTGAAGTAGGATTCCTGGTACTTCTTTGAGATGCGGACATCGCGAGCGGCTGGTACACGGCCATCGGCTAGAATTCCCGCGTCAAAATTATACAGACCAACCTCACGAATGGTACGCCTGTGTGATTGCAGCTCACGCAATGTGTTGTAGATCCAGTGCGACGGCTCAAGTCGATGCATGGTCAAGCAGTCGTAGACTTGGCGCGGTGTCCAGTCTGGCAGAGGGCGCTCGCCCTTCTTGAGACCGCGATTGGTAGGAGCTTGCACTGTGGTGGCATATTGATAGGCAATCTGAATGGAAGCCAGAATGATGTCGTTGTTTGGCAGCACCTCGCGGATGTACTTCTCGAGATTCTCCACCAGTTTGCCATTCATCAGTGGAAATCCAACACCATGTGTGCAAGCGAAGCACGGTGTTCCAGGTGGTAGACTCGGCCCGAGTATTTCATCCACCTCAACAATGTCGGGTGGTTTGCAGGGCAGGTAGATGATGTTATCCGAGTCCATGTCCAGGTACTCATCGCGTGCCGGCTTGCCAGCTTCTTGCAGCGCGATTAGGTTCTTCGCTTGCTTTTCTTCTTTGGAAGCCACCACCTTTGGATCATTGGTCGCCTCAACAATCTTGGCTTTGCGAGCATTCAGTTGTGAGAGCTGGAAGAAGTTGTAGCTCTTTTCCGCATCACCGGCCTTCTTGGCGTGCTCCTCATAGCGCCGGAACGCCTCGGCATTCATTTTGAAAGCTGGATTCGGATCAATGTCTGGCGCATCCTCGCTGAAGTCAGGGGTTTCGTAAACAACAGGCCGCAGCGCATTATCATCGTGCTTTTTCAGGTATTTGACTTTTTTGGCGGGATGCAGCGCTTCAGAGGCGGCCTCTTCGAAACTGGACACATCTAGATCTCGCGTTTGCTTTCTTTTCAATTTGTCCTGCTCCTCGAGCCAGTCCTCGTAGTCAAAGTCCTCTTCAGAACTCAAAGACATGGAGTAGTATGGCTAAGCGAAAATTCTCCACAGAGGCGCTGGCGCACCGACTTGGCCTTGTGCGCGGGGAAGTCCAGAATGTTGATGCGCTCGATGACCGCTTTGGCCTCTCCTACAGCCTCACGTTCTCGCTGTTTACGTTTTCTGATGCACCACAGCCCCTGCCAATCCCTCGCTCACAGCTCGGGGTAATAGACTTAATTCGTACTCTTGAAAAGATATATGACGAACTGGATGGCGCTGACAATGAGGACACGCTGCTCCGGGACTGCTTCACCAACCTTCGGCAGAGTCTTATTGTCCTGCTTATTGCAGACTCGCTTTATCTTGCTGACAAAATCATCATCGCCGATACGCCGGCCTCTGGCGACTCGGTCACCTGGCTCGATACAGAGATCTTTCTCGTGGTGCTGGCCATTTGTCTCTGGCTGGCACCTGCTGAGTTTGTCAACTACACCTGCCAGTCCCGCCTGCCCTACATTGTACAGCAGCGCCTGGTCAGTGGCCGCATTGTGAACAAGCCAATTCTGGAGTTCCACACTGTCGAGCTCATCGATTGCTTCCAGCTGCTGGCACAGAACTGGCATCAACTGCGTTATTCTGAAGAGCTGGCCGACTACATTGACCTGTTGCTCTGCCGCTTGGCTGACATGTTTTTTGTCCCGCAGAACAGCGAGAAATCATCGGGTGGCCGGCCGGAGTTCGAACAGTCACAAACACCGGGCTGGTTTACGCTCTGTCTCCCTGTTGTACGGAACATTGGCTGGGCAGTGAAAAACATGTGGAAGAAGCTCCGCATCCACCAGTGGGTCATGGCTAATGGAAAGCCAGAGCCGCCACGCTTCAGCGATACTGATCGCAACACACTGTTGCAGAAGTGTCTATTCGTTGATCGAGAAGACGATTTGCAGCGGCCCTTTCTCAACTTCTGTCTCAACTACCTGCTGATGCCGGGTGAAATGGAGCACTTCAGAGCTGAGTTCCCCTTCAAGGATCCGCGTGTCGATCGCGTGCTGAAACATCGCAAGGGGTACAACAAGATACTTGAGGCGACCGAGAACATGCTGAGCGGCCCGGTCCGCAATATTGTCACCGACAAGCAACAACTCGGTGCGTGTGTGGCAGATCTGGCCCTGGCCTGGCTTGCCTCGCTCTACTTGGGCAATCGCATGGGCGTGCCATTCACCGAGTATTTCATCATCTTCTACGACTGGCTGGACAAGCACTCGCATCAGCTGGAGCGCCAGCTCGGCACCCGCACCTATCCGCTGATCATGCAGTCATTCAACTGGATGGGTGTCTACTACAATGGCCAGTATTACGAACACGCCTCGCTGCTGGACAGCATTTTGCACTGGATATCGATTGTTGTGCGGGCGCCCTTTCACTACACTGTGGATGGCATCTCAATTCTGTCACTCGATCTCAATGACTACGAGTTTTACCGCTCATTTATGCAGGAACAGCATGCGGGGCTTTGAGAACGCCACATTGCCTGGGCCTCCCAGCGTCTTGGAGATAAACTCCTCGAGTTCTTTGTTCTTCTGTGCATTGATAATGCGCTGGTGCAAGACTGTGCTGTCTGCCAGCGGGCTCCCAGTGAACACTCGCTCTGCAAGAAAGGAGTGTCCAATCTCGCGGCCGGCCTTGTTCTGTTGGCCCGTTTTCGCTGCAGTGTAGGGAAGGAAGGTGCGACTTGGCCGCTTGGCGATGAGCACCGCGTGGGCAGGTCCAATGCTGTAGACAGCGCGGTCACCGCACTGGGGATCATGACCCCAGGCCACAAGGCCAGAGGCAATCTTCACTGTGTTCTCATCGACAGCCACGGGACCCGGATTCATGGACAATGCTGCAGGCACGGGGAGCACTGTGCCCTTCTTCTCTTGCAGATTTGGTCGGCGATGGCGTAGGCTGATGTTGAAAGACTGTGCAAAAAGAGAGGCGATTTTGCAGGCATTTCGTGCGGAGATCTCACGGGCAATGAGACCGGCCGGATGCTGGGCAAGCTCCTGGGCAGCGGGTACATCGGACTTGTAGTAGGCGTTGGTAAAGAGCTGTGCCACAACGGGAAGCTGAGGCACTGCAACGTGCAGCAGGAAGCGCTGGTTGTCTTCAGGGGAGTCGGGATTCGGCACTATGCTGATGTGACCTTTGCCGAGGAAAGGAACCCAACTGTGAAGATCTTTGCCCAGCGACTCTGGCAACACGTGCTTGTAGGCAATGTCTGCCAGAGAGGGGCCCTGGCCCAGAGTGCTCTGGAAGGCCTTGGTCTGCTCCTGGAGGCGATCATTGCGCAAGAAGGCCAGCTCTGAGAAGGGTTCATCGATTTCAAACAGTGCATTCACATGGGACATATTGGCGGGCAGAAAACTGAGCGGAACTTGCGTTTTCCGGTCGAATTCCGCCACCGTACCAAAGGGCAGCTTGGTGTTGTCCTGAATGCCTTTGAAGTTGAGTGCGACATGCAAGCCGGCCAACTCGGGATGCAGGGCCATGAACTCAGTCAACTGAGCAAGCTCAGTCGGAGTGAGCGGCCGATCAAACGTGACGCGCTCCATGCTTCTCTTTCTCTGCAACTAGAATGGCGCCCGACTACACCTTAATATCGCAGCGACCTTTATTTGTTAGTCCAAAACTGGGACCGTGGCAAACGCAAATCAGCAATGCTGACCGCGTCGAGTGAAACATGCATAGTTTCAATCTCCCGTTGCATTCGGATCCTGTGCTGTGTCACTTTCCATAGCATAGTTGGCAACACGAAGCCGTGGAACAGGAAGACCCAGGTGGCCAACCACACATTCTGATCAAACAGCGTACTCAATGTCAACACCGGCCCCAAGACCCCAAAAATGCTGCTCACTGCAGCCAACATGAATTCGCCGATTAAGCGATGTTTGGCCTTGGTCTTGCTGCCACTCAGCTTCAAATAAATTGCAGGGGCATGGATTTTGCAAAAGAACGCCGCAATGAAGCATATCACAGCCACAGCCTCGGCCACCCAGGCCCCGATATTGCAGGCATCAGAGATCGCCCGCTCTCTGCATGCCTGAAAGAGAAAAAAGTAGGCACAGGAGGCCGCGCTGCCGAGAAGCCACATCACAGGAACCAAGCGATAGAGCACATTGTATCGAGTCAGCTGCTTGATTCCAATGTCCGCGTGATTGTAGTGCTCAGAGAATAGCCGGTGACACTGTGCATTGGCACAGCGCAGGTAGCCGTGGATGTTGGTCTCGAGTCGCACAATGCAGCCGAGGTGTATGTGACTAGCTCCGCAAAACATACAAAGTGGCAGGAGATCATCAGACCTCCGGCGCGATGCCAACACGGCATGCCGCTCACAAACAGCACAGCGCGGAGAACTCTCATCAAGCTCCACGAGCTGTGCTTCCTCGTTTTCCATTTCGCTACAAACGACAAGCCGTTGCTTGTCTTTGGTTTATTTTCTAAAACCACCAACTTGTAGTATGAGTACAATGATTGTGGAACACGGCACGGATGATCTCGGTGTGCTGCTCGACTTTGCATGGAACTCGGCCTGGATGATTCTTGAGAGACACTCTGGTTTACTTTGGAAAGTGTTCTTTGTTGTTGTCTTGATGGCCGCTCTCCGCGTCTACACTCTTCAGAAACGCAGCAAACCCAAAGCCGTTCCCAAACAACACCATCATCGCGAAGACAGCGACAGTGATGAGGAGCCAGCACCGCGACATTTGTCCTCCCGCGGCCGCTCACCCCACCGTCATTAAATTTTCACAGTCTCTATTCGTATCCTCACATTTTCACTCATTTCTGGCAAACATGAAGGTCTGCGTGATGTGCCTGGATGAGCACATGGGTCGCCTGTGCATCCAGGGAAAGGAAGAACGATCCCGTTCTCGATCTCCAATCGCATCACCGAAGACGAAAAAGCTAACACCTGACTATTTCTCGGTTGATCGCTTGATTGCGGGCACCTTTTCGAAAATGCGAGTCCAGGCAACAGCTGATCGTGCTCGTGTGACAAGGTGGAAAGACCAAGCGATACTTCCACGATTGGAACTCACTGACTCGGTGATTCCCGGGGCGGGAAGGGGTGTTTTTACAAGAGACTTCATCCCAGCCAAATCACTGGTCACAATGTACGGGGGCAAAGTGTTGTCCTATGGAGAGGCGATGGCACTGCCAGAGAACGAGCGGGGCTGGATCAAACAGGTGGCCTATCATCAAGAAAGCATCGATGGCATGGTGAAGGATGAGTACACTGTCGACTTTTACCTACAGCATCACTACCTCGGCAGTTTTGTGAATGAGGACACGCGAAGTGGAGATGACATTGAGTCCATTGCAGCAGCTGCCAATTGCACTTACGTGCGATTTGAGTCACCCAAGTCTGATTTGCAAATCTATGGGCCGGACAACGAGTTGCAACCAACAACAGCTCTCTTGATGATTGTCGCAACACACGACATCGAACCCGGCCAAGAGTTGTTCAGCTACTACGGAGCAGACTACCCACAACGGACTCAGTACTAAACTGAAACAGTGTTTATTTTTGGCTTTCGAACTGGACTCGCGTCGCGGCTCGGCCGGAGGGGGCTGAGTACGTCAAGCAGCCTCTCTTCCATTTCCCACTTATCGGCAGCGTCTTTGGCAGTCCAACCCAGTTCAAGAAAATCAGGAGTAAAACTTTCATACGTGATGACTCTAATCAGAGTCTTGACAACGCGGGTCTCCATCTTGGGAGTCTTGAGGGGCACCTTCAGCACATTGCGAAAGTAGTCTGCAAACACGGTTTCCATGAAAGGGCGAATTTTGATGGCCGTTTCTGGTGAAAGTGCCGCTGCTGCCTGTTCAATCATCTGCTCGCGTAGCTCAGCCATCGTGGTGGCCGTCAGGTTGTATTTGAACTCGGACCGACCATAGTAAGTCAAGAGCTTGGACTGATTTAGATCTTCAACGTCACAGTGCGGGAGAATACGCATCAACAGCCAAGCGCGACTATCTTGATCTGTTGGAGCGAACCGCTCGGTCACCTCGTAAGCCATCATTATCCACCGTACATCGTGTTTGGCTTGGGCAAATATTTTGGGCACCATCTCAGTCGCTTCGAAGACGCCATTGCAAGTAATATCACGACAAGTATCACAGTAGGTTGATCCTTCGTTCCACTGCTTCACGTCAAAGGGCTGAAAACGGGCTTGTAGCTGTTCAATGCGTTTCTTGGCATCAGTAGGGAAGGTCTCTTTGTAGGATTCCCATCGTTTCCATGACTCAGCCAAAGCTTCAGGTTTAAATTGATCGAAAAGCTCTTGAATTTCCATATTCTTGCTCCTTCTCTGGTACTTTGGACTGACGAAATTCTCAAAGACAAGCAGGTTCTTCGGGAGCACACCCGCATACAGAAACAAGCCCATTTCTGTAAACGGGCGCGTTCCCGTGATATTTTTACAGAAATTGACCCGTTTCTGTAAAAAAGCGCCCGGGAACGCGCCCGCCTACAGAAACGAGCCCATTTCTGTAAAAGGGCGCGCTCCCGAAATCCGGCGGCCGGCCTGCGAAATTTTCATATTTTCACAAACGAAAACGAACAACATCAACCAATGAGTCTTAATTGCATTGATTTTACTGAATTTCCCATTGATATGGATGCTCTGAATGCTACTCTGGGTGGTATGTGTATTTTCTCTAATTTTGAGTTGATGTTGATGAGAAAGCTCGGGCTTTTTGGCAACCGTCTGAACTTGTGATGTCAACTGATGCGAATGTTCAAGATTTGCAACAGAAACGGACTTTTCTGCTTACCCTGCTGAGCGCTACGCCCGAGGGAATGATCGATGATCGACTCAAACTGCAAGCTGAGCTTGCACAACTTGAAGCCCAACTGTTTGCACCAAAACCAGTTGAAAGTGAGCCGAAACAACCAAAATCCAGGCCCAAACAAGTCAACAAGGCCGATCGTGATGATGCTCGGCGGTTCTTTGGGCACGAGTTCATGTGCATTGCATGCAAGGCCACCCACCACGACCAACAGACTCCAGAAGACCGCTTCACGGGCTGTGTTCTCTACAAGAAGGCCTTCTGTCTCAACTGCGGCAGCAAGACTCTCTCGACTTTGACCAATGGTCAGAAGAAAGGAAACGGCAAGCACATTGCCAACGACACCAGTCAAGAGGCCGAGGCCTGCATTCGCACTTGGGTGAATGAAGCACAGAAAGTGTGGAAAATTCGTCGTGCTGGTGCCCTGCTCGCTGAAAAGGGACTCATCCCCAACTTTGATGAGCTCTACAAGCAGCTGAAGGATGCCAACGAGTTGGACTCGATTCGCACCAAGACGAAGCGAACTCCACGATTGGTGCGGGCGCCCAAAGTCGATCGCACTGCTCTGGTTGACGATGTTGCTGCCACTGTTGAGGAGCTCGCCAAGGAGAGCAAAGCCGCCGCACTGAAGGCCATTGATGCGGAGCTGGCCTTGCTTGATGATGCAGAGTACAGGGACAAGGCCGGTATTCCATATCAACATGTTGGCGCAATCAAGAAGATTGTTTACAAGGATTTTGTTGCGGTCACCATGGGTCACCTGCCGTCTTCGATTCTGCAAAAAGAAACAGCTGAGGAGCGCATTGCTCTTCGCGTAGCCGCCTTCAAGAAGTCTTTGCCAGAAGTTGTTGAAGTGGAATCATCCGAGAAGATCAAGATTACACCAACACTGCTTGATACGTTTGTCCGAGAACAAGTATCTGCCAATGCTGAGCTGAAGCACAAGGCTGTTCTCAAGGCAGTGAAAAAGCACTTCTTTGAACCGGCCAAGAGTTTTGACTTGAAAAGAAGAGTCAAGCAAATTATGAAAGACTGCAAGAAGAAGAAGGCAAGTCGCAATGGCTTGGTCAAGCTACTGACTGCTGCACTGGAGGCGGATCCCAAGTTCAAGTTCACTCAGGCTCTTGAGGCAGCTCGCCAAAAGTACAGCGATGTAGACAACGAGTTGGTGGCTGCTGTCTATTCTGAAGTTCGCCAAGAGAAAACTGTAACCAAGCCGCCTCGCACTCTGCACAAGAAGACGGTGCAGTTCTCAGAGACTGAGAAAGAGGCACCCCAGCCCAAGCGCCGAAAGCAACCTGAGTCTACTGCGGTTGAACCTTCTCCCAAACGCCAAAAGAAGACAACCAAAGGCCCGATTGAAGAAGCGACTGTCATTGAGCCTGTCGACATGGCTGTTGTTCCACCCAAGCGTCAGAAGAAGGAAACGCACCAAGAACCAGAAGCAGATGTTTCTGACTTGCCCACGATGGCGTATTTTTCCAATGTCAGTGGAGTTGGTGCTGCAGTCAGTCTCAAATTTCTGTCATGGCCCAAACTTGCCAAGTTCTTCGCATCGGTGCACTCCAGTCTTGCAACAGTGACACAAGATTACATTCTCTCAAAGAAGGCATTGGTGTCCAAGTTTGTTGCCTGCTTTTGGGAACACAAGAAGCAGAAAGCCGTTTGGAGGAAGGTCAGCAGTACCGGCCCAAAGCCCGAAGCTCAGTGGCCAGCCAGTGCCGCAACTTTTCTCAGCAAGCTTGCTAAGCCACTTCGAGACAAGAGCCCAGTGCGTAAGAATCCACTTCCCGCTGTCAAGGCCCCAATAGCCAAGCCGCAGAAGACCGTGCGCCACGGCATGATCGATATCATGTACCAACTTGAGAAAATGATAGAAATCGACTTCATGAAGGATCGACAGACTGGCAAAACTGGAAGAACTGCTTTCTTACAAGTCAAGACAGCTGTCTACGATGGTCTTTATGACGAGAACCCTATCGAGTGGCAGCGCAAGCTAGAGTCTCTCTGCATTAGCAAGAACGAGACCACTGCATTTGGCTTGGAGAAGCTGAAGCAGCGGCTCACGAGTTTGCTCCAGACTCCCAATGCTACTCGAGCTACACTGATTGAAAGCCTGCGTGCAGAAGAACCCAGCAAGCCAGTCGAAGAAGTCCCGGTTCAACCAGCTCCAAAGCAAATCTGCGAGTGGCATTGCGACATCCACACCTACAACTGGATTGATGGATGCAAAGGTTGCGACAAAGGCCACACGATCTGGCACATGCGCAACGAGGATATTCGAGACGCCTACGATACATGCTCTTTGTGCGGACCCAAGAAGCGCCGGCAAAAGGAGGAAGAAGCAAAGAAACGCAAGCAAGCTGGCATTGAAAAGCGAAAGAAGACCCTGGCAGAGAAGAAATTGGCCGCGAAGCCGGTTGAGAGCCTTCCTGTTCAAGAAGAGTCCTCTGAGAGCTCAAGCAGCGAACCTGCTGATTTTGAAGAAGTGAATCTTGCTTCTGAAAAATCCAGCAGTGAGATAGAGGAGCATTCGCACGATTGCTCTGTTGATCTTGCAGAACGGCCCAATGAGATGGCTGAGTCCACTGATGTCGTGCTCGATAGGCAGTTCGAACGCGACTCAAAAAAGTAAACATTTACTTTCTTTGATACCAGACAAGGAATATGGAGTTGAGACCAGTGCTGCAGAGCCACACTGTGATCCAGCGGAGTTCATGTGCATCCAGGGCCTTCTTTGTTGTTGAGTCCAATTTGAAAGAATCAGATATTCGCAATTGGGTAACGATCATAAGCCAGAGAAAGAACATTGGAACCAGTGCGTAGATTCCAAAACGCTTGAGCTGTGTCATGTGGGCGACCATTTCACTCGGCCTGCTGCTGCTTCTGCTCTCCTTTCTGCCCTGGCCAGCGAGTCTTCTGGGGCTGTTGGGCTATTTTGTGTATTCTCCGAGAAAGTGGCACGCCCTGCGCGAATATCATGCAGGCTTTCGCTGGCTTCGCGAATCGCACTGTTCGCTCTCCTACGCTGGACGTGTGGATATCTTGCGGGAAGAACGTGCTCGTATCTTTGTCTTCCATCCCCATGGAATGCACTGCATCGGGGCTGTGTTACTGGCCAGTGACCCAAGCCTAACTCATCTCCGGATTGCCTGTTCGTCCTTTCTCTTCTGGGTTCCGATAGTGCGGGAATTCTGTGCCTGGGGCAATGCCTTTGCCTGCAGTCGGAAAGCAATTGAGCAGTGTCTGGCCAGCAACAGCTCAGTGGTACTGTATCCAGGCGGAATGAACGAGATTCCAGCTGCTCGTTTCTTGAGCCCCAATGACTTGCATCTGGAACGCCGAGGCTTTCTCCGCATCGCCATGGAACAGGAAATTGATGTGGTGCCGTGCTGGGTGGCCGGTGAGACCGAACTCTACACAGTCTATCACCCGTGGCCGGCGCTGCAGCAATTCTGCTATCGCTTCTTTCGCTACCCCTGGCCCGTTATTTCGCTGGGCTGGCACTGGCTTCCCTGCCTGCCGAAGTCGCGACCTCTGATTGTGCACGTGGGTGAGCCGATTGTTGTTCGCCGCGATGGCAATCTCGAAGAGTATCACGAACAATACCGGAAAGCCATACTGGAACTTCAACAACTTTATCGGCCTTCTTGATAGATTGGCGGCAGGCTGATCCAATGCTCTAAATTGTAGAGTGACACCAAGAAGGCCATCCCAATCAAAACAGCTATTCCAACAAGTGCGTAGGATCCACAACGATTTTGGAGTGACTCCCGCTCATCGAGTTCCATGATTGTTATTAAAGACCCAGTCTGCGATGGCGCTTATGTAGCCTGTCTGTACTGCAGGATCACCTTTTTCATTGAATTCGATGAGAAAGGCCTCTTTTCCAGCTTGATGTGCTTCATCTTGTATATCATTGGACGCACCATTGCTATCTAGTGCAATGCCAGTGGCAGCGCTGAACTGGAGTGCGCTCTGAGGGGGTGGTCTTCGGTCATCCAGTATGATTGCGTTGTAACCGGCCCAATGAGGCGGGGGAAACGAGTGAATATCCAACACGAGCCAGGCTGTTTCCAAGGCAGCTGTAAGAAGCTTTCGGTAGGAAGTTTCACGTGTCCAAAAGCGATTGTAGTCACCTTTGAAACGTGGAGTTGTGGGAATTAGCAATTTGACAGTGCCACCGCGCGCCTTCAGTGTGGCAGCAAGTACCCGTGCCCAATGGGCAGCAACACAGTCACATTGCCGGCCTTCGTCACAGGGCCGCGGGCAAAAGCCATGAGGCACAGTGACAACCACAGCCATCCTTAATTTTAAATAAATACAAAAGACTTGACGCAATAAATACACAGCGGTCATGCCAAAAACTCATATCCTGGATCCGGCGCAAAATACACAGTTCTTTGCCTTTCCCAGTGAGACGCGGCAGATTCGGGGCCAAAGCACGCTTGATGTTGGCAAGCTCTATGCCCAGAAGATAATCTACATCACAAAAACCGCGCGCGGCTGGGGACCCACCAAAACCGAGACGCCCTTCGTACTGCGCATTGCACGGAGTCTTCTCACGGCCAAGCGGCACTACGTGTTTCGCTTTGATGTCAACGAAGTGGAGCAGTTGGCCGAGTGCCACAAGTTGGCCAGTTTCACTCATCGCGAGTGGGCCGAGGAGTTCATGCGCACTGGCACTATAGAGTGCCAGGGCACTTGCGCGCACAATCAAGAGTGCAAGCAGCGCCTGCCCGTTCTCGCTGACAGTTCACCGTACTGGGAAGTTGGCTGCTTTCTTGTTTCAAACAAAAAGCTGGTCTTCAGTCCGCAGATTTGGAAGTATGGAGCAACTAGTGCAACGCCTGTACGACCAGTTGAAACGGGAGTGCAGTGACGAGGATGAACAGCTGACTGTCTGCAATTTGCTGCTCAGTAAAGTCAGCCAGGCAACGGATGTGTCGAAATTGCATGCCGGTGGACTCGCTGAGATGCAGGCGTGTACTGCGATTGGCCTGAAGTGGAACCGGCAGGGGATTCATGGCGCTGATGCTGTGAATGCACACGGTGAGGGCGTGGAGATCAAAACCTACAAGCGAGTGCAGGGTGGCAACAGCATGAGCATCAACTACGCGTTTCCGGCTCGAAAGAAAGGCGAATCGGATGAAGTTTACCGCACCCGCGTGGTCAACTACTTCTTGACCTCACCCAAGTTCATTGGCGGTCACTACTGGGTCGCCTTCAATCAGGAGAAGACCGAAGTCTACAGGTGGAACTACGCCGACACAATGACAGTGGCCACGCTGGTGAATGACTACTTGAAGCGGAATCCCACATCCAAGTCGATTAATTTTGGTGGCACATTGTGCAAGCAGTGTCACCGCTGTCACAAAGTGGATGCAATCACCAAGCTCTACTTGCCCAAAGAAGCCAGCCAGAAACGTTGTCTGTTATTGAAGGAATAAACAAGTGTTTACTTTTGGACTTTGTACACATCCTTTCCTCCACCCAGAATGCGGCCAACAACAACAGCCATGTCGTTGATGTCATTTCTGGCTTTCTGGCGATCACTACTGGTGTGATACATGAGCAAGGCATCAATGAAGCGCCACCAAGCATTTTCGATAGCCTGTTTGCGTTGTCGAAGAGAAAGGCGATTCTCTCGAACAAAGATATCGACGATTTCCTTGCTAGAATAAGCGAGACTCTTTCTCGCCTCATCAAATATGGCGAAAAGCGTGGTCTTCAACTGGTTGATGAAGTTGGTGTAGCTCTTGATGAAAGCACTTTGCTCTTTTTTCGAGAGTTCACGAAGAAATGCTTCCAAACTGGACATCCATTCACTGTCCGTAATCTCAGTCCCCGCACCGCCTGCTTGAATTGCAGTAAAGTAGGTATGAGCTAAGATTTCGAGGGCATTGCGGTAGTCACCCTTCTTGAAAATCCGGCGCACATTGACACCAACGTCGACTTCGGTGAAGTGCTGCGCATCGGCAATCCTAGAGTGCGGATGCGCGTCAAAGTGGGCTTCCGAGCAAAAGTGGAACTCAAAACAACCCGAGCACACAAACATGTTGGACTCGTCATCCTGCTTTCCACATTGTCCGCATGCCACAGGATCCATGACCGGCTGCCTTGTCAACAGTACTAAGACGCTAGATTGAAACTCAATAGGCCTTTTACTATCTCAAAGCGTGTCCATTGCCTCATTCTCTGGCCAAATATAGTGTGGCTTTTCGGCACAGCGGGGATCGCGAGCCGTGACAAAGCGGGCAAACTGCGGCATCAACAGGATCTCTTTGGCAGTGGGTCGATCACCGCGGCCCCACTTCAGCACATGGCGCAAAAATTCAAAGGCCTCTCCATCTTGTGAGGCAAGAAAGTTGTAGCACGGCAAAGCACAAATGTACTCGCCAATGTGCTTGGACATGTACTGGCCGACTTGACTGCCATAAAATACTGGACACTCTTCAGGACTTGGAAACCCCAGTAGGAGAACAAGGAAAAACGCCTGACGAGTGAAAAAGTC
>Ga0315288_10003668_pt1 | contig 19607 bp, 16 predicted proteins | sample YL17G11_20_MG_FD_203454 | JGI IMG/M metagenome (GOLD analysis project Ga0315288, IMG submission 203454) | Sediment microbial communities from Yellowstone Lake, YNP, Wyoming, USA - YL17G11_20 | ecosystem: Environmental > Aquatic > Freshwater > Lake > Sediment | place: USA: Wyoming | collected... | reverse complement strand
GCCCTCGCGAACAACGATGCTGATGCCGCTGGCGCCCGCATCGGTATGTACGCGAGCCGACAGACGTTTTCCATCTTTCATCACTTCAACCCTAATGTAAACCGTGCCCTTACAGAGGCCCTCAAGGGTAAAATCGCCCTGCTCATCGGCAAGTGTATTGGGATTGGGCTGACCTTCGCCGGAACCTTCAACGCGGGCGCCGGACACGGCCTTATCCTGGACGTCCACGATTTGGCCTGACACAGAAAGATTCGCCGGTTGCAATGTCAGCGTCTCTATGTCCAAGCGATTACCCACAGCGTTATCCGTGTGAGCATCGATATCCTTTTGGCCATATCCCCGGGCACTGGCGGAGATGCTGTAATTATGACCGGCCGGTATTGCGCTAAACTCGTAGTTCCCGCTCTCATCGGCTTTTACTTCATCTCTGCCCAAAGGCGAACCCCAATTCGATACTCTCAGCATGACCCTGACTTGAGCACCGGGAATGCCCTTGCCGTCGGTGTCCACCACCCTGCCGGTGAAAGTCACGCCGGATCTGAGTGTTATATCAACCGTTTTCGTATCCTGACTGATTTCCACAGACGCGGCCAAGTTCCGCTTTTCATGCCGTGCTACGAGGCAAAAGACCGTTTCTCTTTCGCCCGGTCCCCACATTCCCGGATCCCAACTGAGTTCATATTTGCCTTCAACATCCGATCTAATCTCATCGCGCCCTCCCATCGGACAGATCATCAGCTTTACATCCTGTACCGGCTTACCATTTTCGTCCCGGACCACCCCACTGATTTTTCCCTGGCTCTCAAGCTGGTACTTCAAACGCACGATCCCGCCGTCCTCAAGAATGAAATTCTTCCGAGGATCTTCGCTTTTATAGCCGCGTTTGTAAATCCCGCTGAATTCGTATGCCCCGGGCATCAGACGAACACGGGCAATTCCATTATTGTCTGATTTGCCGTATATCCATTGGTTTGTCTTTTGGTGATAAATATTCATCTGAGCCTTCTCGACAGGCTGTTTTGTTTCGGCATCTGCAATGTGAACTTCAAGCATACCGCCCTTACTCAGTATCATCTTCACATCGGTTACGGCCCGCCCTGTCTCAAGTGTGACATTGACCGGTTCGGCAACCCATTCGGCCGGCCATTCTTGTGTGTTAACAAGCTGTACGAGATAGCTGCCTGCAGCCAGGGCATTTATGGTAAATGATCCATCCTCGATGGTGCTTATCAGGCTTTGTCCGGGTACAGGCCGGTTTGTTTCCTGCATCACAATCAGTTCCACGCCGCCAATGGGCTTGCCGGTATCCTTCGCCACAACGGTTCCTTCGATTCTCGCCTCGACCGGCAAAGCCAGCTTAATGTCTTTTTGGCCCGGGGCAAAACTCATTTTCTGGTTTGCATATCCGGTACTCCGATATGTATTGATAGTTGCCCTGCCGCTCTTTTTAATGATAAAGTCGGCTGTCGCCTCAGAGGGTATATTTGTAAAGACAAACCGGCCCGATTGGTCTGTGGTTGAAGTAAGCAATTCGGCAGAGACCGGCCAGCCCAAATCCTGCTGGTCCTGTCCTTCGCCAATCACGAGCGACCAGACGCTCACATCCGCACCTTGTATAGGTTTATCGCTTTCATCAACGATGATACCTTCTAATTCCTTCGCCTGCCCCAGCTTGATTTCAAACTCCTGTTCTTGTCTCATACGCCAATTGGCAATGCCCAGAGCCAGCCCCGCTTTTTCCACTACAATGTAACCATATCTAAAGACATCACTCTCGGCGATAACTTTGAATGAAAACATACCATCTGCTCCGGTTTTGACTTCTGAAACAAGCTTTGATTCGGGTATGTTAGTGGCCTGGTTATATTCCATTTGATAGAAGGAGACTTTTGCCCCGGCGACTAATCGCCCCTCTGCATCCACGACTTTCCCAGTGCATGTTATTTGCTTTGTCTCTCCTGCGACAGCACGGCTGATAAAAACGATTGCGGCAACAACCGCTAAACACATCAATAAGAAAACGGCTTTATTCCGGCGCATAATAATCTCCTTCTCAGCTCTCGCCATGACTCAATCCCTGCCCCGTCGACTAAATCAGGCTGTTACTTTTTTCTTATAGATCGCCATTCCGGCGGCGACAAGAGCGATAATGCCGATGATGATAATTACTGCCCCGTATCTCGATTTGACAGGCTCTTCTGCAGCGGCGACAAGAGGTGACGTTGTTCCCGAGGGTTTGATTTTGGCCGCTATGGTGTAGGCTTTGCCTTCAATTTTGAACGGTCCTGCCACTTCTACGGTTGCGGTGAATGGTCCGGCTACGTTTTGGGGCTCTCGCCACGAGAGCGAACATGAGCCGCCTCAGCCATACTGGAAGCTGTAAGTTCGGTCATACGTACCGTCTGCGCTTTTTATACGAACTTTTGGGGCTTGCGGCTGAGCGCCATTGCGGGTCAGTTCGATGCTTTCGCCGGCACGGCCTACCATGCTATGTCTAAAAGAATGCGTCCCCTCACTTTCCGATGTATCGAGTGTGGCAACAATGGGCTCTCCAATAGAAAGGACAGCTTGTTTGTCCTCAGTAACGTCGAAGATATTCTTCTCATTAAGCCCGCTGCCTTTGAGCTGCCAGTTAGTGCCTTTTTCATCCTGTTTCTCGACGGCCCAGTCATAAACGCAATATTTTCCGACCGGCAGTGATGCAACTGCCTTTTCCGGCTTTAGAATAAAAAGTCCGTTCTCACCGTTTGCGGAGAACTGAGTTATCGACTCCGGCAGCCGAACATTCCCAAATTTCACATTTTCGGCCTTTGTGAGCTTTATGCAGGCCCCGTCCCGGGCGATTTCAGGCCGGTACAGCGTTTCATCATCTACGACGTAGTTGCCTGTAAAAAGCGTGTCTTGACCGTCCTGCTTGCCGATCCGTATCCGGTCGCACTCGGCGGCATTCGCAGATTTGTCATTAAACGCACCATTCGCATTATAATCGAAAAGCATGCAGTGCTTCTTTTCGGCCCCTACTGTGATGTCCCCTTCGTACCATCCGCCGGACGATGCGTTCAATCTATTGCTGCCGGTGCCGTATTGATAGGAACTAAAGTTCAAATGATATGTAACCGGCCCATCTTCCACCTCAAAGATTACTTTCACAGGCCCGAAATACGCATTTTGCTGGTCAATTCGATATGCCGTTTCAGCGGTTTCATCGTCGAGGCCGCCGTTACCGTTTGAGTCGATATACAGCGAGTCATACGGCCCTTGTTCATGTGTCCGGTCCAGGGCTATCCAAAGCCAGCCGCTCTTGACCATAGGTGTGAGCCACTTGGCAAACAACTGGTTCTGCCCCTTGAATTGCGGCAGCTTCACACCTGCGGGCTGTTCAGTGCTTAGCTCCATCGTCTGCGATCCCACTTCGCCCAGTATCTGGTCCGCTTCACGTGATGAGTGGTATTGCAGCCACTGCTCGTCTTGTGCCGACACCTTCGACACCAGGATAAGCAGTCCAATTCCCACAGCGAGCCGAATGTAAGTTCTGTTTCTCATTTTCGGAGCCTCCAAATAAGGTTGATTATTTAGTTGGACGAAGAGCCGCTTTCATCCTCTCCATATATTATAAGACTTGATTCTTAGATAAATGTTACAGTTTTTTCTCACTTTTTGCAACATTTATTATTTCATAAATCCTTGCCGCACCCGCACTTTCACGTAGAATCCCCTTTTTCGGGTATTTCTGTGCCAGGATTTTGTTCATTAAGCCAGCCGATGTCGGTCTGTTGCGGGGCTGCAGGCATCGCTTTTAGCCGCAGGCAAGCATAAAATCGTTCGCGGAAAAAAGAACTCCGCAGCGCTAAAATCATGTAGGGCAGGTTAATTACGTATAAGCAGACTGCAAAAACCAGTCCTACTGCTGATGCGACAAACAATATTGTGGAAATCGGAATAGGAGCTTTTTGAACGAAACATAGAACGAAACACACAATTGCGTAAAACACGAGCGTGCACGCAAGACAGGCAGCTACCATCCAGACGGCCAGCCATAACAAGAATCGCACGGGGCCGTAGCGTTTCCGACAGCGCCAGCTCGCCAGTACGAATCCGAGCAGCATCCCCAATGCCAGCACAGCCAGCATTGCCAGAGCAACCACGGCGTTTTGTGAAAATCCAAATCCGAGATAGGATACAATTCCGACCAAGAAAACCGTTTCAATCAGAGCTAAAGCCAGGAAAAATGCAATCCAGGGATTGTACCTGCCAAGCTTCGGTGCAAACAACCACAGAAATGTGATGCCCGTAACCAGAGAGTTGAACATCATGTTAAACATCTCCACATCCGTGGAGGAGCTAAAACCCATCATCTGCGTAAGAAGAAACCACAAGATGTTCACAATCAGCAAAGGCACAAGGATAAAGAGGATACGAGGAGTGCGATTTGTCTTGATGAGAATCAAGGCAGCGGCCAAAACGAGCCATAACGCCAAGCTCGGTATGCTGTGATACCATCTCCAATTATAAACTACCTCTGCTCCCTGCTTCGGGCCTAAATTACTTATATCCACAGAGGATACAAACCTTATTTCGCCGAAGGTCATTCGAGGTACTCGCCACGAGTACGAGCAGCCGACGCCTCAGCCATACGCCAATTGGCCCGAGGCAATTTCCTGATCGCCCTTGTAGACCGTAAAACTCGGCGGATTGCTCCTGTCTTCGTGAGTGTAAGCTTCGCCCCCAACCCCGAGCAGTTTATAGTCCAGAACCAGGACTTTCCCCTGCCGTTTGACTTCCAGCGTCTGTTTAAGAGGAGCACCAACTTTTAACACCGCCGGCTTATTCTTGTCAATCGTTATCCACTTGTTCTGCGGTACAGTCCCCTGAATGCAGGAATAGCCGCCGTCCAGGTGCGATTCCATTAAATGGTATTGGCCCACAGGCAATTCGACGACTTCGCCCGGTTGGTTAAACCGTTCTATGTGATCATCCTTGCGCCACAGAACCAGCCGTTCGACATGTTCGCCCTCAAGCTTTAGCTCACCCTTTGCCTGTTCCTGCTCCTGCGCCCGGCCAAGAGAACCTCCGATGCTCCAGAGTATCACAGTAATCACGAACAAACTGAACAACCGAAATCTCAAAACTTGCATAGGCAGCACTTTCTACACCAAGTTCCTTTGAAACCGTCTTATAGTATAGACGCTACAGAGTCCTTACCGTTACGGAAAAACTTGAAAAATCACATATAGTCTCGCGGGTGCTGTCCAGCTCAAGGCCTGTCGGCATCGGCCCGTCCTGTAGTTGTGGGTGTCGATTCCAAACCCAGGCATGCACAAAATCGCTTGCGGAAGAAGGGATGGGCAAATCCCAGGATCATAAAAGGCAAATTGAGCACATATAAAAACAATCCGAAAATCGATCCTGCCACGATAAACATCAATATCGCTTCAGAAAAAACTGGTCCCGATGCAAAAATAATTGACATGACAATGAGGAATCCGAATGTGGCGATAAAACTATTTAGGACTGTCCATAAAGCCAGCCAAAGCATGAAGCTGACAGGACGGTACTTTCCGCCACATAGTCTCCGCGATATAGTTATTGCTACCAGCATTGTAAGAGCCATAAAAATAAACAGGGCTAAAAACAGTGCCGTCTCATTCGAAAACTCGGTTTTGTAGGACAAAATGCTAAAACCCGCGATGAATATCACCGTTCCAAAAGACAATAAAAATCTGGCAGCACCTTTGAAGCGAGCAAAGTAATTCGTCATTAACCACAAAACTGCCACGCCCACAGCCATAGTCTTAAAAATAAGACTGAATTCTTGAGCATCGGTGGCATTCATCTTCGCGAATTTCATAAAAACCCACCAGATGAGATTAACAAGCACCAGAGGCAACAAAATCAATAAAGCACGTTTATCACGATTGGCCTTGGGAACAATCAGGGCAGCGATCAACACTAACCAAGCAGCGAATCCTGATAGCGGGTAGTACCACCTCCAATGATAGACTGCTTCTGATCCCCGGCTGGGTCCTAAATCGCCTATATCCGAGTAAGCAACAAATCGTAATTTGCCAAACGTTGTGGAAGGTACTCGCCACGAGTACGAGCAACTGCCGCCTCAACCATAAGCAAATCGGCCCGATGCTATTTCTTGATTACCTTTGTAAACAGTAAAATTAGGTGGATTACTCCTGTCGGCTTTGGTATAGAGTTCGTTCCCAATACCTATCAGTTTATAGTCCAAAACCAGAACTCTGCCCTCTCGCCTGGTTTGCAATGTCTGTTTTAAAGGGGCGCCAACTTTTAGCACCGCCGGTTCATTCTCGGCAATGGTAATCGGTTTGCTTTGCGGCCCGGCTCCCTGAAAGCAGACATAGCCGACGTCCAAGTGCGATTCCATCAAATGATATTTGCCCTCAGGCAATTGAATAATTTCGTGCGGCTTTTCAAATCGTTCCGTGCGACCATCTTCTCTCCTCAGTACGAGCCGTTCGACATGTTCGCCCTCCAGCTTTAGCTCACCTAAAGCTTCTTTTTGCTCTTGTGCCAAAGCATTAGAATCACTTTTAGGCAGAAGAATTGCAATCAGCAAGAATAAAACAAACGAATTGATTTTATGACCACGTAAAAACATTGTTTTCATCCTTGTTTTACGAACCCTTCACTATTGTAGACGTTCCCGGACTGGTTGCATTTCAAAAAAAGCTTGTTCCTGTATCTAAAATCAATCCTGATAAATTACGAACTGCCGCGTTGCAGAAACTTTTCCGTAGAGTTTTTGTGTATCATAGGTCACGTTGATGTTAAATGTTTCTTCATTGCCGTTGAGTTTGAGGTCTTTTGGCACTCGCCACGAGTACCCGCATGTGCCGTCTCAGCCGAAGGGCATGACGCCCTCGGCGACCTTTTCGCCGCCGGCTCGTGTAATCAGAACTCTGGGGCTAATCTTTTCATAATTTAATCTTGGTCCCATAGCGCGCAAAGCGACAAGGTAGCCAACCAGGACAACGGCTCCCAGCACTGAGATTACAGGCAGAAAACGACAGCGCCGGCGCAGCCGAGGCAACAGGAGCCACAGCATACCGGGAACGAAGAGAATTATTATCGATAGTTTTATGATTAAGGTAGAGTCCGTGTAAGATGGCTTGACCTTGATGTCACGAATCATAATATCCAGTTCAGAATCGACGAGGACAGCTTTGACATCCAGTTGATCTCCCGGTTTAATATGAATGTCGACAGCGGGAGATGCGAAAATGACATTGGGCTTATTTGAGAAATCCAATACAAAAGGCTTATTTTTACGGATTTTGATACCACAGACCGGAGGACGACCGCTCCTGTCACGGGATTTGCCGTCTGAGTGGTAATTGTCTGAGACGCTTATGCTCATGGGCCCTAATTTAACATACAGCATAGACGGTAAATAGTCACCGACGGGAAGGCTATAGCTTTGGGCTTCTTTAGGCCGATCAAGTTCCAATTCGCTACCAACAGCAAGTGCGGCATCCTTAGAGAGTAAAGAACCGCTCATATTCTTGTTAAAGATCAGGCGCCATCCTGAACCTATCTTAAATGTGCCAAACTCGCCATCATAGGGCCGCACGAACAATTTGTCACCTGCCGGTGTTGCTGAAAAGCGATAGTATGTTCCTGAAATTTTATGGATTGCCCTCAATTGATCTGCGCATAACCAGCGTGAGCGGCTACCTTTATCGTCTTTTGGGATAAGATGCAATGCCGTAGATGGATGGTCGAACCACCCTTGGATAATATAATTGTGTCCAAGGAAAGCTGTATATTGCCGGCCGGCGATTTTGATTTCGCCTACGTGCGCCCTGGTACTGACAAAATTCATCCGCTTATATCCACTATCATAAATCATTAGTCTCGGCATGATTTCCAAGACTCGCTGGCCTTCGGAACCAAAGTCAAAATTCACATTAAGATACTCGAAGCAGATTTGCTGCTCCAATAATGAGTAGCTCAACTTAGCCCCATCAGGGGGATTCTCCAAAGGTACAAGCGGCGTGTCATTAGTCAGGTCGAGGTCACGGTTCGTGTCAAAATATAACCGGTCATACCCCTTGGAAGTCCCGGCAGATTCATCGACTGCAAAATAATAGAGGTGTTTAGATTCATCTTCGCTAAATTGGCCTGCAAACCTGACCGAACCGTAGATCGGCTTGTCGGACTTGAAAGCAGGATAGTCGCAGACCTCAATTCCGGGCTGCTCGCCAGACTCGGCGAATTGCCCTATGACAAATCTATCACTATTTAGCAACTGTTTGTCAAGCTCAAAGGCCGAAACTTCCTCCAAATCAAATACCAGCTCCTCTTTTTTTTCCTTGTTGCCGAATACGACTAATACTGGCAAACATAATAGAATAAGGTTACCAACCATTAAGAATTTTGTAGGAATCGTTCTTTCTCTCATGATCCGGCCCTTTCTGGTAGAAACTCACGTCGACGCTGCTTTCCTCGATCAAGATGCTTTATATCCATGTTATAAAAGATGGCCAAAAAAGTCAAATGTTATGTGGAATTTGTTATTTTTTTTAGGAAATCTCATAAAAAAAGCCGTGTATACACACGGCTTTGTTATGACATAATCGGCTTAAAGAACAGCCGCTAATTATCGAACGGCAACTTGACCCCCCCTGTTTTAGTTCTAATAACATCCGGTTTCATTCCGACGCCGAAATCTCTCTTTTCCTTTCGTATACGGCAAACGGAACCTACGTTAACTTTTGACACATCACCTGCAACTACTTTGGCCATTGACATGGTGTACGATACATTCTGAACTTCGAGGATGGCGACATGGCTTTCGATCGTCCCAAGCGATTCTCCGGTATCATTATCGAAGATTTCCCTGCCCATTGTAAAGACATCGAGCAGCATGCCGTTTTTCATTCTCTGGCCGCCCTGGTTCAGGATTACCTGGCCATCATCCTGTACCGCGGCGACGGCGATAGGATACACACGGTCGATAATCGCTGCAATCACATCGTTGGCTACGAGCGAGATAAAAGCATCGCGTACCTGCGCCGAGTCCCATTCGGCAGGATTCTGTTCGTCGGCAAGCCTTCTGACCTGTTCGTCCTCAAGATATTGTTGCGCAGTTGACGCCAGGACCACCTGCTTTGTGGAGCTGTCGACAAGCCGATAATCGAAATTGAATCGTGCTTTGAATTTCCTCGCCGTGTAATTGGCGGCCTGAAGGTACCTGTCGATTCTCTCGATTTGGGCTTGAGATATGGTCCCTACGAGCAAATAATCGGCGCCGAGAGTTTCAGCGAGCTTTGCCTGTTCTCCAAGAGGGGCATCGAAGGAAAAGAGCATCTCTTTTTCCCTGGTAAAATCGACGATGCTTTCACGGTCAAGGACGGCGAATTTGTTAGTCTGGGTTAGTCCCGCAACAAGTCGCTGGGAGAACAGCGACGAAAGTGTATCGCCGGATATTATCTGGTCCAGGAAACCGTAACTATTCTGCTGCGTTTTTGCAGGCATCAAGGCAATCTTGATCCGCACGGTCCGGCCCCGTGCGCCATAGTCGTAGACGGCGACCTGGAGCGTGACTTCGTAGGTGTCCTGATCGATTTGCTTTTCATCGAGAACACTGTAGCTTCTTACGAGGCCGCCGATTTCAGTTGTGTAGACTGTGCCGTTCGTGGCAACGTCTACAGAATCGAACTCGATTTTCCTGCGGCCGGGCCCGTTGTCACCTACTCCCACACCTGAGCTGCGGAAGCCAAATTCATAGTTACTGGAATCGACTTTAACACCTCTTACCTGCTCGACTGCTCTATATAGAGCGTTCTTTATTGCTTCGTCCCTGTTACGGCCACGGCCGATGACTTCCCGGATAACTGCGTTGTTTGGCTCAGTCTTCAAAAGAGCGGCCGATGCGCTGCGTTCTTTGCCGGCCGGATTCTGTTCGGCAACAGGCGCATTACCGGCGGTTACAACTGCCGCAGCAAGCAGGCAGAGCGTAATAATGCTCGTTATTTTTTTCATTTTTCCACCCTTTGAAAAAAACTTTCCGTTAGACTCTATTGCCAGGAAACAGATCTATTGCTGCCCCTTTTGCCAATAAGAGTTTCATCCTGCCAAAATCTGAGTCCGCTCTTAACATCGCTCAGCTTCAGTTGGAAATAATACTCAATCTGCTGTGTATTCCGGTCATAGCTGATATTCCTCTGAAAGATTTTGCCGGATATGGTCAGCTCGGGTGCGATAAGGGTTTGTCTCTTGGCAACCGTGTTAGGATCGAACTCTTCGGAATCTCTAAGCTCTCTCGTCTCATGGAGCAGCTCGTCGGAACCGCTGCCGATAGCGGATGTCATAACTGCCTGGCCGCTGTTCAATATCTCCGTCTCGATTTTAACCATTAGCTGGTCGGTGTCGATTCTCTGCGTCGTATCGTTGACGATTCTGCCGGTAGCCACTACATACCTGCCGCCGTCCGCCTTTTTAAGGGCTCCCGAACCGAGCATTGACTGTACCATTTTACTCGCGGCCAGATCGAAATCTCTGTAGTCCAGAGCCATGACTGCCTTTCCCTCGTCATTCCTGGTATCGATCATTTTTGTTTCCTGGGCACATCCTGCCGCTAAAACACATACCATCGTTATTAGATATAATACTTTCGCTTTCATAATTTACTCCCACTTTCTCGTATCCATTCTGAAATCTACGGCTTGCTTTCTCGGCGCAACGGCCTTAATGCTAAAGGGTGATTTCCCCATTGCCGACATCGGCAGCCACACACTTGTTTTCGTTTCAATGATAAGCCCGTCTTTATCCAGCCATTCTACTCTGTATCTGAAGCGTTTGGTCCCATACGACGTGTTGTTTCCGTTGACATAAAGCTCAAGAAATCCGGCATCACTCATTCTGGTAACGGCATTGGTGACTTCAATTCCTTCACCGATCAGGGCACTGAAAGCATGGGTGACCGGCCTGGTGACAATGTTGCTTCCGAGCGTGTCACTTGCGACTCCTTCTCTAACATGGATTCTTGAGTCATTCTGCTTCTGACAGCCGGAACTGAAGACTATCAGCGCGATCAATACGAATTCTAACTTTTTCATGGCAAATCTCCATCAACACTTATATTAATATTCTAATATGTTATCAGGTCGACAACCTGCCTTGTCTGCTTCTGCGGTATTCTAACATAGACAAACGCGTTTTTGCAAGCGGGAATTTCCACCGGGAACGATTCGCCGCCAGGAGGTTCTATCGTTATCAGCCTGTCGGGCGGCATGGGCAATCTGGCGACCTGGAAATTCTTCGGCAGGGTGGTCCAAACTCTGACATCAGCGGCGGTTGTGGCGTACGAATAGACAGTAGCAAGGAGGGAAACAATCTTTGGTGAGGAGCTGTCATTTTTATTCAATGCATATTGAGCTACCACTTTTGCGGTAGCGGACATAATGGCCCTGGTCAGAATACCTTTAAAGTCTTTGCTAAACTCCGTCTGCACGACCCGGTCCATATTCGCGACGATCTGCGTATTGTAATTGTTGCCGCCGGCCTTGATCGACAAGCAGGGATAAGCCTGCTCTCTGAATACGAGTCTTGGCAGAGCAATCCCGAAATATTTTACCTGATCCGAGGCAAGAAACAGTGGTATATCGATTCGGACCTCTTCCTTAACGGGCCCCATCCCGTTTTCGAATATTACCCATACGGTATCCTTCAACTCCGCCCTGCCGTCGAGAACCTGTTCAGTAGCAGCCAGGTCCTGGGCAACGTACTCGTTGTCGCGGACCATTCCATACGATTCTTTCAGGAAATCAACAGCTTTTGAGTGGTCGCCGACGAGATTGAAAAAAACTCCGGCAATGTAAGTCGTGAAAGGATTGACAAAGTCGGGATAGGCTTCGAACTCGTACAGGCCGGGATACCTGTCAGTTATTAACTGGTTGATTTCGGGATTATCGACATTTTTCTTAACCTGCGATCCCTCTTTTTCCTGCTCCTTGTCCAATTCATTTTGAAGCTTCTTTATTTCTCCGGCGAATTTCTCCTTTGCCCGTCTTTGCCTGTCAAGAGCCCTGTTGAACTCTACACGGGCCTGGTCGTTTTCACCAAGGGCCATAAAGTTCAAAGCTTTGTAAGTATTGACCATGATGCCGTCGTATTCTTCACCCAAATAAGGGATGATATTCTCGTTAACGGCAATTGCAGCAACCGAATCTGCGGCGGCGTTTTGATAATCGAAGAAGTTCAGCATCTCCTCCGATCTATCAAAATAATTGTTGCTTTCCCGGTGATTTTTCCTCAATCTTTCAAGCGTGCCGAGCTGTAATGTCCATAATAAATCTTCTTTTTTGGGATTTTTGCTTTTGCTGATTTTCGACTGAGCGAATTCTATGGATTTTTCATAATCAGAACCTCTGAAATATTCGCCAAAGGTGCCGAGCTGGCTTTTAGGTGCATTACATCCGGCGAAAACTAAAAATAATAAGACGAATAAAAAAAAACGATTCTTATACTCAATACTCTCAATAATTGTCCTGAGCATTGCAATTCCGTCAAAATATCAATACCTTTCAACATCGGCCGATGAAAGCTCACTTGCCGTAGATTAACGGAGGTTCTGGAACAAATCAAGGATTATTTGTGCTTCGATTTCGTCAATGTACCAATTCTTGAACGCCAAATGAGCATTTCGACAAATTAATCTCAATTTACATTATGGAAAAGGAAGACCTCAACGAGGACGATCGCGACAGGCTAAGAACCCAACTTCTCGAAGATGGCATATTTATTAAAATGCACAGATGGAATAAGGAAAGTTTCATCAAGGATCGGCAGCTATACGAAGAAATGATAATCACCCGTGACCGGCGACAGATAAGAAAAGAAGAGGCCGAGGGTTCGGTCATTGAAACCATGATAAATCTGTAACAAGCCCCCCCTGCTGCCCTTCGACGGAATCTGCAGCAGAAAAACGGGGCCTACACCGAATCAATCGGTATAGGCCCCTGACTTATGCAAGTCTTGTTATCGCTGCTGAGCTGTAAACCTGTCCTTCGTAAAAGCGGGGAGCAGTATTTACTCTCCGGCAGCTTATCTCGGCCGATTCAGCCGGATGTCATCAATGAATATCTTGCCCGAACCGCCGGGAGCAGTCATATTGCCTTTAGTACCAAGGCCGATCGCAATCTTGTCAACATTGGTCAGGTTTATGCCCTTATCGGCAAAGGTCTGCAGCGGGATAACCCACTCAGTCCATGTGTCGATCGTCGCTGCTGCCGGATCATTGTGAACAACCACTGCCGGATTTCCGGCACTGTTGGAAACCGCCACGTAAAGCGGTTCAGCGTCGTTGCTGGCTATGCCGATGTCCTGGTTCGCCCATTGCCCGCTGACCGAACCGGTAGTTGTAATGTTGGAGAATACGGCCTGGCATGTCAAAGCAGCATCATGGCTCGTAAGCGCCAAACCGATGTAAACATTCGAACCCATCGGAATGGTCTCTGTGCCCTGTACGGTCCAGGAGGATCCGTTGGCTGAATGAGACGCTGTAAAGATGCCGGAAATACTACGCTCCAATTTCACCCAGTAAGGTGCAGTTATCGATCCGGTCGTCGTGTCGAGACTGGTCTGGCCCGTGCCGGGACGTCGCTGGAAGGATACTCCCGAACCAGGCGTTACAGTCATCAGCGCGTGCGCAGAGTCAGGATTGAGCGTCTCACGAATCATTACGCCGGCCTTGGCCCAGACGTTGGTGTTATCGACGCTCTGGACCTTGGCGACAATCGAGCCGGGGCCGTTGAGCATCTTATATGCAAAGTGGAACTCATCGGCTTCCACCCCGTTGACCGCCCAGATATCCGCGCCTGAGGCGGTCATCTTAAATGTGCCGACCGGCCCCTCGGCGAAGCTGCCGACAAATGCAGGATAGCCTCTGAACCACAGTGACAATTCCCCAACGCCCTGGTCTGTCCAGTCTCGCTGGTCTGTCAACGTATACTCAACCTGCGAATACTTCGAGAGGCCCTGCTTGTTGTTGTCGTATGCTACCGGCATAGACTTGCCGCCGCCGTTGACGATAGTCTCCTCGGTATAAGAAGCGGTGTTTTCATCGCCTACAGCAGCACCGGTACCGTTGCCGGCAAAGTAACCCGGAGTACCCGGCGAGCCGTAACCCAGCCCATCGTGCCATGCGTACCATATCTGGTTGGCGCCGGTATCGTAGTCCTCGAAATCGTCTATGACAAAGTATTCACTGGTCGTAAAGCTCCAGACGCCGCCCGCCCAGGGACTATCGGGATTGACGCCGTTGACCTCATCGATCCGCCAGTAGTAAGTCGTATTAAATGTAAGCTTGTCAGGGTTATAGCTCTCCTCGCCAAGGGCCTTTGGCCCCTTGTACTCGGGCGAGGTTTTCGTGGCATTCTTGACGGCGTCCGCGTCCGCGCCGAAATACACATCGTGCGAAGCAGCGACAGCTCCCGCATCCCAGCGAAGAACGACTGATGGCTTTACTTCTACGGCACCATCGACCGGATTCGGGCCGCTGACCGCGCCCAGAGTAGTGAAGCTCCAGACCTCGCCTTTATTTGTAGCCGCACCGTCGTACTCATCGACACGCCAGTAGTAAGTCTTGGCCAATTGAAGTGGCCCGGGGGTGTAACTCGCAGGACCGCTTGAAACACCCGTCGCAGCGCTGCTTACCTCGTCGAAATCTTCGCCGAAGACAATATAGTTCAATTTTGCTCCGAAACCTGCCGTCCATGTAAGCTGCACATCCAGATCTATGAATTCAGCACCGTCAGCCGGACTGGGTTTGTACGCAGTCTTGGGGGGAATCAAGAAGCTCCAGACCTTGCCTTTCCACGGACTATTCGGCTCAGCTTCGTTGACCTCATCGATTCGCCAGTAGTATGTAGTTCCCGGAACAAGACCGTCCGGATAAGCATATCCGGGAAAGCCGGCGACATAAAATACCAAAGTCTGGTTACTCCGAAACACATCTGAATCTCGTGTGGCGTTATTCACATCGTCGAAATTGTCGCCCAAATACACATCGTGCGATACTGCAAATTCTCCGGCCTTCCAGCCAAGTGTGACCCACGTACCCGCGTTCAAGGCGCCATTGACAGGACTCGGAACACTACTGAATCCCGGTGTGACTGAAGCATCGGAGAGGAACAGATACCCAAATCCGAGACTCTGATCATGAGCTTCACGGCCGGTCCAAGTCATCTGAAGTTCTCTATCACCATCGTCGGTGTCGTCGAATACAGGGTGGAATCCGATGTTGTTGCCTACTGACCAGTCTAATGAAAGCATTCGTCCGTATTCGATAGAGGCTTCGCAGATGTATCCATCGGCAGTTCTGGTGGAAGCTACCTGTAGGTAATCAATCGCGCTCTGACCACCAGTATCCATGTTACACCAGTTCCATGTTTGTTCATTGGCATTAAAGCCGTACTGGTAATGTTCAGCATGTCCTGAAACGGCGTTTAGCGTAGAGAAAAATACTTCTATAGCGTCCGCATTCCAGATATCGCCGCCGGTTTTATTCATGGATAACTTGTCGTCTTTCATCACCACTGCGATGTAGATGTTCTTGTCATCCCATAGCAGATAGAACTTTCCGCTACTGTCATTAGGACTGCTCCAAGTAGCCTGTCCAGAAAACAATTGTTTTGTCGTATCAAGAACTGCCGGGGTCATAGATTGAAGTTTCCAGTCGCTCAGATCTCCGTCAATTGCATCAGGAGTACCCCTCATGCAGTTTATCACCAGTTGTTCTCCAGTCTCTGGGTGTACTGCAGGTGGGGCCGCAATCGCCAAACTCAAGCTGAACAAAGTGAAAATTCCCATGAAAAGACATTTCTTAGCTAACATTTTTATTCCTCCTAATAATAGTTTCGGTGTAGCTATGAATCATCATAAGAAACAGGGCTGATGTCCATGCTTTTTTACATAACAATACTAACCGGGATTTCCCATATACACTTCACTGACTACCAGATGCTCCGTCGAAGATGACCACACATCATCTACAATACCATCAATCACCGGTGCATCAAAGGAATGGATGGTCACATCCGCATCAACAGCCAAAGCTGTGATAACCAGACTCAATACAAAACTAAGAGAAAATACATATATGAGTTGTCTAAACATGATACGCCTTCTTCAAATATAATGCTTAATAGATAGAACCGCACCACATTCGATTCATCCTTTCTCAGGATGATTACTTAAGATTTGCAACCACCTCCTTTCCTCAGAGAGCTAACCAGCGATTAAAAATCAACAAAACCACTATGAATAAAAAAATGCCCGATCTTAACTCTTTGCCTCACTCAAAAAATTCAAGCTAAACTACCAGAAAAATCATACAACGTCCCTGTTCAAAGATGAGAATCCTCAGATATAAAACTAAACTTCATATGCATCACCTAATTTCTTTGTACCAAATTACCCACCTTCTCGTCAAGAAAAAAATATATACTTTGGTAAATATACCGACTACCCAATTGTAAAAAAACTATGAAAAAGTGTATATTTTTTTAAATTCTGCTAAAAAACACCCATTTTAATGCGCAAATATTATCTTTAGTGCCTGTCATATAAGGACTTATATTATTATAGCCATATCCTGAATTAACTTATTACCAGGTTATCCAAAAATATTCCTAAAAGGAAACCTTCACGAAGTCCGATATAAATCGTAATAATTGAAATTTACAAAAACTTAATTGTTATTTGCAGTCACATCATAAAAAAGCTGTTTATTCTTTGCTGAGCGTAGAGATGTTACTTCTGAGTTTATATGTGAATTTGCCGCAATTAATATTTAATTTACATTCTAATCACGTATAATAGTGTGTTTTCCATTATTCTTTTTATGATTGTGTTATGGGCAATGATTTTGTTAAACTGAGCGATGCAGAACTTCTCACCCGCTATACAGCCGGTGAGGAGGCCGCGTTTAGTGAAATCGTAACTCGCTACAAAAACGGCCTTTACGCATTTCTCCGACAATTCTTAAACCGGCATGACCTTGTTGAGGACGTCTTTCAGGAAACGTTTTTACAGTTATACGCCAGCCGGAATAGCTTCGATACAAACCGACCTTTGCGTCCCTGGCTTTTCACAATAGCCGCGAACAAAGCAAAGGATGCTCTTCGCAAATGGCAACGTACATCCACTGTCTCGATTGGCACTATGGCGGATTCGCAGGATTTGTCATTCGATGATATGCTTAATACTGTTACTTCCGACAGCACCTTGCCTTATGAGGAACTGCAAAAGGGTGAAACGTCCTCGCGTGTTGGACGGATTATAGCGGATATGCCGGAAAATCTGCGAGAAATCTTGATTTTGGCATATTTTCAGGGATTTTCTTACAAACAAATGGCAGAGATTTTAAGTATACCTATTGGGACGGTTAAGAGTAGGTTGCACACGGCCGTCGGTCGTTTTGCAAAAGAGTGGAAGGCATCAGTTGGGAGCAAAGAATTCAAATGATTCCGCTTAATAGCGATCAGAAACAGCTTTTATTTGATTATTGTTTAGGCTTGACATCCACCGAACAGACCGCCGAAGCTGAAGCATTAATCTCATCAATCGAACAAGCCGCCCTAATTCACACCAAACTCAAAGCAACACTTGAACCTCTTGATAGCCTGGAGCCTGAAACCTGCCCGGATTCTCTTGCGGAACGTACTGTTTTGCGGCTTAACAGCTTAGCGAATTCAAGCCAGTATCGACTACAGGAATTACTTGCCAGCGAACAAAACCGGAAATTTACCACAAAAAGCCGGCTTCGATCGGATTTTGGCAGAAAGTTAGCTACTGCAGCGGTCCTTATGATTGCCGGAAGTCTGCTGGTTACAACATTTCAAGCCGTATCCGGCTATGCCCGTCATCATTCTTTGCTTCAGCAATGCCAGATGCAGCAAAGCAGTATCTTCCAGGGTTTGCACAATTATATTTCCGACCATGATGGGCAACCCCCGGCCATCGCAACTTCGGCGGGCGCTCCCTGGTGGAAGGTGGGCGATCAGGGCAACGAGAACCATTCCAATACACGCCGTGTCTATCTTTTGGTAAAAGAAGGTTATGTAAAACCTGCCGACTTTGTTTGTCGCGCGTGCGAATACGGCGAAACCATCCAAATGACTCCCGAACAATTAAGCAAATTCAAGGATTTCCCCAGCAGAAGATTTGTAACTTACAGCTTCCAGATAAGTTGCCGCCAGACCAGAAACGGCACGCTGCTTTGCAGAAACGTCATAATGTCGGATTGGAACCCGCTTTTTGAAGAATTACCTGATGACTTCTCAAAGCAATTTAGTCTTCGACTTGACAAGAAGCTATTAACACTTAACAGCAACAATCACAACCGTCGCGGACAGAACGTCTTATTTGGCGACGGCCGTGTAGAGTTTCTAAAAACACGTTTCATCGGCACAGATGATATTTTCACACTGCAGGACACCGACGTCTATCAAGGCTGTGAAGCACCTTCCTGTGAGACCGACTTTTTCCTTGCCCCATAAATCCGCATGAGGCAAAGCCCAATGTGGCCATTCAAACCTCGCCTGGCCAAATACTATTGTGTTTGAAAATACAGTCTCAGGAGCAAAATTCGTGCCCTGAGAAGATTTCTGTCCCCATAAGGTTGATTATGTTGGCGAATACGTTCTTTAGCTCAGCAGGCCGTAGTCTGATAATGTCTTTTCGAGAATAACTCTTTTGTCCTCTTCCAGCGGCGTCAGAGGCAGTCGCAATTCTTCCGAAGACATATTTAAAATCGCCATTGCAGCCTTGATCGGTATGGGATTCGTGGCCAAAGTAAGCATTCCCTTGCTCAGAGCGAAAAGCTTTTTGTGCCATTTAAGGGCTGAGACAAAATCGCCTTCCAGGATCAAATCGGTCATCGCCTTGACGTCTGCCGGCACAATGTTCGCCGCTACACTTATTACGCCCTTACCCCCAACCGAGGCTAACGGCAGCGTAAGAGAATCATCGCCTGAGATGATGATTATGTCGCATCGAGCAGCAATTTCACTGGCCTGGTCCAGACTGCCGGTCGCCTCTTTGATAGCAACGATGTTATCGAGTTCAGCCAACCTCGCGATTGTCTCCGGCGTCATTCCCGCTCCGCAACGGCCAGGTATATTGTATAACACGACCGGCAGGTCAACATTTTCCACTATCGCCTTAAAATGTTGATAAAAGCCTTCCTGCATGGGCTTGTTGTAGTACGGCCCGACCTGCAGCGTTGCATCGGCACCGACTTTTTTTGCAAATGTGGTTAATTCAATCGCTTCGGCGGTGCTGTTTGAGCCGGCCCCTGCGATTACGGGGACTTGTCCGCCCACGACCTTAACTACTCTTTCAATGACCTTTTTGTGCTCATCGTAACTTAAGGTCGGCGATTCACCGGTCGTCCCAACGGGCACTATACCATCTATACCGCCCTCCAATTGGAATTCGATAAGCTCATCGAGGGTTTCAAAGTCTATTTCACCATCCTGAAATGGCGTAACCAGCGCCACCATTGCCCCTGTAAACATTCCAAATCTCCTAATTTCGTAAATACTTCATAGCCCACAGTTTATAACCTCTGA
>Ga0315288_10003667_pt1 | contig 19610 bp, 18 predicted proteins | sample YL17G11_20_MG_FD_203454 | JGI IMG/M metagenome (GOLD analysis project Ga0315288, IMG submission 203454) | Sediment microbial communities from Yellowstone Lake, YNP, Wyoming, USA - YL17G11_20 | ecosystem: Environmental > Aquatic > Freshwater > Lake > Sediment | place: USA: Wyoming | collected... | reverse complement strand
ATAATGCATATCTATATACACCTCCAATTCCTGCAATACGAACACCAGAACCAATTAGATATGGATGATTAGTTGTTGTATTGATAGTAACCAATCCATCAGCAGTTATTGAAAATGAGGTAATATCTCTAGTTTTTGTATTATCTTTTAATTCCAATATAACATTAGTTGGCGCTATAACTGGGCTACCTTCTGGTGTAAAACTATAAGAATTTGCGATGTCTTGATATCGACTACTTTTTTGTGGACCATATACGCCTTGCATTTCAAACGTACTTGTTGTAAGGCTTGGATTTACCGCACTAAGAGGTGGTGTTCCTGATGTAGGATAAAACCTAATTTCACTTTCTTGAGAAAATTTATTTGAGTCTATTCGTGGCGGTAATTGTGGTGATCGCCACACATTATACGCCACAAATGATTCAATATTTGGTGTAGCTGTTGAATTAAAAAATATTCGATCAGTAAATCTTTGTTTAAATCCATATTGTAATGTATCTAAATTTGATATTGCAGATGTTGTATAAAATTCACCAAAATGAGTATAGAAAAAAAACCTTAATCTTAAATCTTCAATTGGATAACTTGCACCAACCCCATCATGATTTATTTGGATATTAAGCTTATATATTAGATAATCGGTATAAGTAGGCCAAGTTAATGGTCCACTAGGTGAGGCAACTGAATTTGTTGTCAATGTTACTTTATCACCAGCTGTAGATATATTTTGAAGAGTTAGAGTCAGTGCCATGTAAAACCTAGTACCTTTTGCGTAAGTTTATTTTATTTCTAATGTTTCATTAAACAGATTTTGTATTTGGCGAGCGCATTCCCATTGAAACTAACTTTGATTCACGGAAATGTGATATTGAACGCCATCTAGACTCTGCAATTTCGCATTGATTACGCCATTGTCCTGATACAAGTAAATCTTTTATTTTTTTAGCCATTTCATCATATTCAATACTGATGACGCTATCACTCATATAATCGCGTTTATCTTTTTCACTGACAACACAGCAATTATTTACAACCGGATACATCATTCTAACTTGTTCTTGGCGAGCAATCGATTTGCTATGCACATTAACAATTATTTTACTTCTAGATATTAAATCATCTAATGGCTCACCAAAAACTCCATAAATATCATATACAGACCATTTATTAGCCAACTCATGTTGAAGTTTAAATAAAAATTTAGCTCTTCTTTCAAAAGTATATCCATAAAAAAGGACATCAATATCGCGTTGATCATATGGTTTCATTTTTATTGTTTTCAATGTAGGAGCATAAAGCATAGGATGCATTTTTGCTTCAACTTTATACCATTGTTTCATAAAAATTATATTTTCTTCATCATAATCCCAAACTTCATCAGCAGTCCTCAATACAGAACCAAGATATTTTTTAGCCCATATTGCACCTTCAAATAATTGTTCTAATTGAAAAACTATTATTTTTTTTCGTGGGTATTTTTTTCTTACAGGATCTAGTGACCTCATCACATTATATCCTAATACAAAAACAACATTATCATACATAGGGTCATTTGAATAGTGATATTGCAGCATTATCGCTACATGGTCAAATACTTTGTGTTCATTATGGATTATCATATGAATCCTTTTGTGCTTATCGCACATATTAAAATTTAAAAGAATCTAGCTTCAGAAAATATTTTTTTACTACATGTCCAAGAAGCTAGTCCTCTTTGATGAGCATCACTTGTTAATGGCCAAAGTTGAATTCCATCAAAAGGCATTGTTTTATCTGAAAATACAAGTACTTTTTCTTCAAGAATTCCATTTATAGGATTTGTAAAAAAACGTTGAGTCCCATCATTTCCGTCACTAAGCGTCATATATGATATATGATCAGGAAACCATCGATTAGAATCTGCAACTGGAATTGATAAAAATCCAATTTTTTCAATGGTTAATTCAGATATCAATAGGTTCCATATTGCTAATGAATCACCAAATGGATCAAATACTTCAGGTATTAAATTTGATGAAACTAACATATATGCATCAGCTTCAATTCTATTTTTCCAAAGTCTATTGAAATTTTCATCAAGCCAAACTCGCCCTTGATGTTCTATTATTCTTGCAATACCTGGACGGCTTTCAATAAGATGATTAAATGAGCTTTTCCATTTTATTGCTAAATCAGAAATGCCTATTGTTATCATTATATTGTTTGTTCTTTGTGCTGCCATTAATAATCTATCAATACAAGTAATGGCTAATTCTTCATCACCAGAAACCGGTATAAAAACTTCAAGCATCTCCGACTCTAACTTTTTCTGTTCTCATACCATTGTTTGTTGCTTCCATATAAAATCTACTTTCAAATGGATTATTTTCAGATGGCATTACATCATCTTCTGACATTACAGTTGTTTCAATTTCTAATAAAAATTTTTCTTTTTTCCATAATGTAAAATCAAGTGCAACTTTAATCATTTCTTCTTCAGATAAAGTCAAAATTTCAATTGGTATTCTATCATAATCATATCGATTATCTGCGTTAGAAATAGTTTTATCTGATAAAAGAGTAAAAACATTCCACGTATATCCTTTTGGATGACATATAGGACCAATTTCAAATATATCAATCATATCAGAATAAAACATTCTTAAAAATAAATCAGCTGATTCATCAAGTGTAGCATTGGAGACATACATATCTTTATCTAAGTTCACAACAAGCCTACAATCGCTAAAAAAGAAAAGTGGCACCTCTGCATAGACTAAAACTTTTATAGCCTCTACGATAACCACACCTCTCTCATAAAGACATAAATATACAGTATGTATTCCTTGATTTTTTTCTGAAAAAATACGATTAAATTCACCTTTAAATTCTTCTCTTAATGAAAGATAATCATCACCCCATACAGCAGTAATTCCATAGTCTTTCATTTCATTAAAAACAATCGGTTTTGGCTCAATAACTTTAATCGGTGGTAAAAGCGTCGGATTAAGATTTGATGCAAATAATCGTATAAAAATAGGAAGAGATGAATTGAATTTATTTGCAATCCAATCCACCATATCATCTAAAAAATCTTCAATATTAAAACGCATTTTTTTAATTCAAAATTAAAGAATAATTCTGAATGCCTCAAATGTTTTTAGAAGAAGACCATTGGTTTTATTTTCTTCAGTATCTAATGCATCAATATAAATTCCCATTTCTTTTTTTATGATTTCAGGTATAGGACCAATTTCCTTAATATAGCTATCATCATTACATAAAAGATTGAATGTTACATCTTCAATTTTAATGTCATATGTTTGAATCTCTGTGGGGGTAAATTCTAACATTTCTGTAAATGTTGCTACTGCAAATCGAAGCTCAAGTTTACACGGAAGACGACGAACATATCTTGAAAGGTCATATCTTTGTGCTAGTGTCAAATTTAATGTAGTCATATTTTCTCCGGAAAAATAAAAATATTATTGTTAAATAAGATTATAACTCAATCTATATCAAGATTCAAGTGATTCACCTGATAAATGAAGTAATTCTTTCCATAACTGAATCTGTCTATCAGTGGGATTTGATGGAATATATGGATCAACTCTTACATAAAAATCACCACCAACAACACCTTTTCCCTTCATACGAAATCTTGTACCAGGAAGAGTACCTGCAGGAATTTTCATTTCATGTGACGATTCTAATGTTTGCACTTCTATTGTGCAACCTAGCACAAGTTTTGCAACGTGCATTTTTACAACAGTTTGAATGTCATTTCCATATCTGTAAAATTTATTTTCAGGATCTTCCAATACCGTTACTTTTACTTTTAAATTACCATTTGGTCCGCCACCAACACCAGAATTACCCATTCCTTTAAATACAATGGTCTCGCCATTTATTGTTCCAGGTGGAAAATCTAAATTTATATCAGAATCATGGCGCTTACGAGCCTTGCCTTTACAAGATACACATCGTTTAGAGGTAATAACACCGGATCCTTTACAGATAGGACACGGTAAATCGTTAGATTTTCCCGTTCCTGTACAGAATACACACCTAATTGTTTTAGAAGAGCCTGTGCCATCGCATGTCGCACATCTATCAAGCCTTTTTACATTAACATCGACTTTACAACCAAACACTCCTTGTTGAAATGAGATTGTAACAACAGAATTAATATCAGTTCCAATTTGTTTTTCAACCATAATGGATGCTTCGCTAAATTTTTCAGCAGTTGATGCTTTTCCGAATGCTTGACTAAAACGATTGTATTGAAATGTAAATCCAAGTTTAGCATCATAAAGTTTTCTGCTTTCACTATCACTAAGCGTATTATATGCCTCTCCAATATTTTTGAAAAGTTCATCAACAGATTTGTCATCTGGATTTTTATCAGGATGATATTTGCGTGCAAGTGCTCTATATGATTTTTTTATATCAGCTATAGATGCATTATGTTTTATTCCTAATACGGCGTAATAATCTTTCATAAAAAATGACCTGGTTAAGTTCTCGTTAATTTATAACGAGAATATAATTTAACTAGATCATATTAAATGTAATTAAGATTTACCAATGATTTCATCAAGTCTTGAAAGCATTGTTTCAAATCGACCATTCATATCGCCACCAGTTTTGATAACATGGCGACGCAAACCTTCAATGTCAGATTTAATTGCTTTTAAGAGTTTTTTTTCTTCTTTGAATTTTTTTTCATACTGTCGAATGATTGGTTCAATATCTCTTCGATGGCCATAACGACCCTCTTTATTCATTTTTTCGATTAAATTACTATCCCCTGCACGATGAACAAGCTCTAAGTTATACCAAGCGAGTGTTGACATATCAATCTCCAACTAAATGTATGACGACCTTTTAATCTATAGGTCTATTAATAAAATATTTCAAAATAACGGAGAATAGTACTATATCATTACTTTTTTTTAATGATGTAATGCTACAGTTTCAATTCCACGCTCTTTTAATATTCTATTAAATATTAAAGATACTTTTTCAAAATCTTGTTCACGAACTAAAATACTATCGTGAACAGTTCCATAGTCGATTGATAATTCTCTGTCTACAGCCGCACACACACCTTTAAGAACTAAATTAGATTCTATTCTTTGTAAGCTATGGGCTAAATGACTATGATGGTCTCGTTTGAGATGCATACAAAGTTGATGCATAGCAGGAAAATATTTACGAAAAATAGCATTCATTTTAAAACAATATGGCTTATCATTTTGACCAAAAAGATATACTAGAAATGCTTTTTTGACATTACTCCTAGTTGTATGTCTTCCTTTATCAACTTCTGACCATACAGATGCGATTTTAAGATAAATATCATCTGATAGCCATTTTTTGTATAAGTCTAAATCTAATTCTAATTGATGTAACATAGATCCATAAGTAGAATAACCTAGTGGACTTGTTATTGTATCAACACCATTGTTTGTATATACTGGTGTGCCACCTATAATCATATTATTTTTATTTACATATCGACTGCGTTCATCACATTTTTCTTCTTTGGGTTCTGTAAATAAATAATTCCAAACATTTGAACCAATAGTTGATGTGACTTTATTACGCCAATCTTTAACAAGACTATAGAAAAGAGCAGGTTGACTTGATCGTATATCAATACCAACTACTTTTTCTCCATTCAATGTTAGAAAACCATCACGCACAATACGACTCATATTGGTAAGATTCGTATGAACACGACCAAAATTACAACTACTGATAAATAATTCAGCTGGATGATCAATTTCACCATTGATTCGTTTTGCTTTATCTAATTCTATATCACATTTGTGTTGTTCCAACTGACCACTTGATACAAGCTGATTTAAATGATTCGTAGCACCTTCAATGTCTACTTTAAAATTTACAAGCATATCATAAAAATGAGATACCATAGTACTATCTTTAACATTTCCAATAAATACTTGGCGATATGCAAGTATTTTTGTAGTAATACAATTATCACTTAAAATATATCGTTGAGATTCTTTAATTTTATAGTGTTCAGTAAACCCATAACACTTACATTTACCTTCTTTTTTATTACCAGATTTGATGTAATGATTATCAGTTGCTATCATACCAACAAACATTAACCAATCAAGATAACGCTTATAATTGTTACCAAATTCGTGTTTTAAAATAATACTAGATAAAGGTACCTTTTGTAAACCATTGAAATTCTTTCTGTTAGTTATCTTCCAAATTTTAGACATCATATACATAAAAGCATCTTTACTAAACTTAAATGTAGGAATATGCAAACTGATCAATGATTCAAACTTTTCAACCATAGCAATTGGTAATCTGATACTTACTTTATTATCAGTTTGATTAATATTATCATCATCAATTTTAGCCAATATGGCACCTTTGTCAGTTCTACGAACAATGACATTGTATTTTTTTTGAGAATAATATTTTAAAGGCAGTTTTTCGATTTGCATAATAGATAATATAGCTTGAAAGTAAATTGATGTGAGAAAGAAGTTAAAAACGATATAAGAAAGATAATACAAAAAGAAAAAAATAAAGGGGAAAAAACAGGTAAAAATATAAAAAAGCCAGTATTTAATAGGAATGCCGGTAAAACAAGTATAAAAGTCAATACACAGGGGGACTACGTAAAATTATAAAATAGGCTTAAAATGGCTTAAACACAGCTTAAACAAGATGTTAAAGAATATCACGATAATGCATAGAAATAACAATGCAATATGTATGCAAACATAAAGATGCATAGATTTGCAAAAAATTGCAATAAGATTGCAAAGAATAATGAAAAAGTGCAAGTAAGATGCAAAAGAGGCAAGTAAGAAGCAAAGGTGTAGAGATGAGGAGAAAAGATGCAGAGAGAAGAAGAAAGAAGAGAAAGAGGAGAGAGAGAGAAGAAAAGAAAGAGAGGAGAAAGGAAGGGGGGAGGGACAACGCCATCATTTATGTTTCCGGATAATATAAGAGAAAGAGCAAAATAACAACAAGAAATAAAAATAAGAAGAGAAGGAAGATGTGGGAGCGACAACGCCATCATTTATGTTTCCTATTATTGAAACCTATAAACTTGAATTATGCAAATAAAACGAATATCACTTCTTAATTTTCTATCTTCATATGGACATTTTCTAGGTAATCCTCTTGTAGAAAGCTTATCAAATTCATCCCGTAAGAAAGGATTTAAATTTAGTACTGACCTTGGAGTCAAGGCTATTGTGATGAATGATGCTTTTGATAATATTGATTCTACTTTATTTAATCAAATTTCTGATATGTTTTTATCAACTGATTTGTCTGTTATATCAAAACTTGGTAGTAGGAGATGGGTTCCAAGAAAATTAAGACCAATGTTTGTAAATGAGTCGGATCTAATAATTGGAAATAGAAAACCTATTGATAAATTATGTTTGACTAATGATGTTGGAGTATCGATGGATTTACCTAGGGGTATAGTTACCTCTCTCTATATTCGTGGTGATGGTAACTTATCATCAATAGAAGGTCAAAATGCTATACCTATGATAGCATCATCACCAATAAATGTTATAAAAGCAATTAGGCTACCTGGCGATGGACGATGGGCACTTGCATTATTCCATACAGGACGAAAAGAAACATTATTGTTTCCTTCTGATGATTCTTTGTTATCTTTTTTAACAGAGGTATAATCATGATCAATAAAAAACGCCTATTAGCTAATTTAGCTGATAAAAAAGCAATACTCGAATACACACTTGCTGCATTAGGAAATATGTCTGATGATAAAAGAAAAGCAAATAGTATTGGTATCCCTGCTTTTTACAAATATATAAGCCAAGGTCCTGATGGACAAACATGGACTAATTGGTCTGTACCAAGTCAAAGTAATGCAGGCACCAATTATAGAGTTATCGTAGAACTTCATATGCCATCTGAAGGTGGCTTTATTGCATTCTCAAAACAAAAGTTATCTGCACCAAAAATGGTTAAAGCTGTTTCATCTACAGATGTAAGAGTATATTGCAGTTGTCCTGACTTTTATTGGGGAGGAGCTAAATATAATCTCGGACCAAGTGGAAAATATGGAAGCGAAGAAATGTCATTGGTACCGGGTCAAACCGCTGGGTTTAAGCATGACCAAGGCATAGTGACTTATGCACCTGATATTCGAGATCCTGAAAGAAAACAAGTTTTATGCAAACATTGTATTTCTGTTTCAAAAAAATTCCCATGGAATGCAAATCAAATTTTCAAAGATGCTGTTGCTTATAATCCTGTTGTTGCTATGGATGCCGCTATAACAACTCAAATGGATGAAGGCTGGCAACCATTAGAAAAAGATATTCAATTTATTGAAATCCCACATACAATGGAAGATGACATTTTATATTCAGTTCAAGAACAAGCTGAAAGCGAAGCTAAAATAAATGCAGGATTAGAACAAGGTTCTGATGAACTTATTGATGAACAGAATTCAGTTGTTGTTCCAAATGAAGATGAGGAAGCATCAGCTACTATTGGTGCCAATGAATTAATTGATGAGCAAAATGATAATGTAACTGATCAGAATCGAGCTGACAATGCAACTGAAGTTATCGATAAAAATAATTTAGCAACTGATGTTGAAGAACAATCTGTTATTGGAGCTGATGAATTGATAAATGAAGAAAATGATCAAGCAATAAAACCATCAGAAAAAGGTGCTAATCTTTTAATTGCAAAAAATAACATTATAAATCAAAATATTAAAAAACCAAATCAAACGTAATGTAGGTATAATTCTATACTGATGTAAACTAAAAGGTTTACACATGCAACTTAATAATATTGGTCCGTATAAAAAAGTAACATTTGAAAAATATGACGAAAATACGGCGGTGATACGAATACAATCATTATCGAATCCAGAAATTGTGAGTATAAGAGCGTTATTACATGTTGGATTATCTTACCTCAATCAAAAAACTCTTCACTCATGGGAATGTGAAGAGGGTTTTGTTGATGCAACTGAATATATTTTTAATAAAAAAACACAAACACTTCCTTTAGGATTAATACCAAGAGCAACAGATTATTTAAAGGATAGGCATCCAGATATAAAGATAAAAGTATCATCTGAAATACGAGAAATATATACGAATCCATTAGGTGATGCTACAGATGACGATATTGAAAAATTTCTGACATCTTTAAAAATGTTTAATATTTTTGAAAATAAAGAAGTTATACCATTTGCACATCAAATTAGAATTATAAAACGCGGATTAAATGGCCGACGAATAAGCCTAATGGCTTGTACATCTGCCGGTAAATCTCTTTGTATTATGGGTATTGCTCGTTGGCTTTGGAAAAAAGAACGAAGAAAAGTATTAGTTATAACACCATCAAGTCAATTAGTAGAACAATTATTCACAGATTTTAGTGAAGATTACGGATGGCTAGATGCTAAAGATCATGTCACATTAATTCATGGTGAATCTAAAGATAAATTAACTGATTCTAAAAAAAGAAAACTTATGGAAGTCGGGTTAGGTGAAGAAGCAGTATTGAAAGATATTACTATCAGTACATGGCAATCATTACAAAACAAACCTGATGATTTTTTTAAAGTGTTTACTGCAATTTTAGTTGATGAGGCACATGGAACAAGGGGACCCGTTTTAAGGTCGATACTTGATAAGTGTGTTAATGCTACTGACTATAAAATTGGATTGTCAGGAACGCTTCCTGATGATGGTTTGGACGCAGCCTGGATTGAGGGGGCATTAGGTCGTAAAGAAGTTGTAGTAAGATTAAAAGAGTTGATTGCTTTAGGTATTTTAACACCAGTTACAGTACATGCCATACGGATTCCAATTGCCCAAGATAAAAGAGCAATGCTTGCTAGAAAAACATATCAAGATGAATATGCATTAATAATGAATAATGGTTCTAGAAAAAAAGTTATGGAGTTATTAATTAATAATGATAAAGTAAATCTAGATCAGAATACTCTTATTTTGTTTAAGTCAATTGCAAGTATTGAAGATATGAAAGAACATCTAGAAAAACTATATCCTCAATTTACCTATCATATTGTTATCGGAAAAGTAAAAGCAGTTGAGCGCAATGAAATAAGAAGAAAATTAGAATCAGGAACTGGTAATATTATTTTAGCAACCTATGGAACTTTTAAGCAAGGTGTTAATGTAAAGCTTCTCCATAATTTAGTGTTTGCAGAATTTTCGAAAAGTATGTATGAGGTAGTTCAATCATTAGGTCGTATTGTTCGGCGCCATAAGTTGAAAAAACATTGTACCGTATTTGATATATTTGATGATGGATCATATTTTACAAAACCTAGGGGTACTGGATATCCTTCATTAAAACAAAATTATAGTGTGCGCCATTATCTTATTCGGAATAAATATTATAAAGATGATGATATTCCAATTATAGAATTTGGTTTAGAGGGTGTATATGAATCCGATTTAAATCCAGAATTATTACTTGAAAAAAGAAAGAAAGCCGGAAAGGCTGTTAAGAATAAAAAACCTATTGAAATTGTTGATGCATTTGATTTTGAATAATAAAAAAACCTTGGTCTTTCGACCAAGGTTTTTTATTCTAAACTAACAACTAAGGTTGAGTTGGATATGGTCTTTCGACACAGCAAACACGATTAATTAGTATGTTTTTAGAGCCTGTATATCCAGTGTAACTATCAACAGAGAAGAATGCTGTTACTTTTAAAGTAGCACTTCCACCAAAAGGAACTGTTAATGTTACATCAGAACTGAAGTTACCGCCACCATTATTTGCAGAGAAATCATGGATACGAGATTCAGAACCTTCATATGGAAGATATCCAGCGCCAGTATCTACTTCTAAACGAGCATCAACAGTTGGATTTGCAGAAGTTTGAGTACTGAATGTACCTTGATAGTGAACTGTATATACACCAGCTAAAAGAGTTACTTCACCTGTCATAGAATTGTAAGAAATTACATTTTCAGGATCTATATCTGTACGAATATGGTCAAATGTTTCATCAATCCAAACGCCTTGAGGAAAATCAGGTTTAGGATCGCTGAAACCTGAATATGCTTCAAAAATTGTACAAGGACAAACTTTTGGAGGTTTTGGAATACGAATATTTTTTTCACATTCAACAATTACAGTTACGACAAGACCACAAACACTATCATATTCCATACCTTGATCGGCAGTTGAAATAATATTGATAGTATCGCAATTATCGATATCATGGCAAATCCACAAACAGCCTTTATCTGAACTATTTGGATTAATTTCAATAGTTTCAACTGTTTGTCCATTAATTTGAACCAATAGTTGTTCTACACCATTACAAACACCTTTGTTGAAAGTCCAAGTAATAGCTTTCAATTTACCACAGAATGGAACGGCATAGCCTTGCATACTGATTGTACCATCATCAACTGGCAATGGATGTCCAGGGATACCACAACCACGACGTGACCAAGTATAAGCAACTTTATCAGTTGTTTTTACTGTACACCATTTGCGAGAATGGCATTCATCACATTCTTCTCCACCTTGATGTGGTTCACCACCACATTCTTTACAATCACCTTTTGGTGATGATAAAGGCGCTGCAACTGGAACTGCGCTTTGAAGCTGAACTTGAGCTTTTGCTTGAGCTTCTTCATCTTTATTAAATAATCCGAACATAATGTTCTCCTTTCCGGAAAGAGTATTATCATTGTAAATTATCTTTTAGGTAAATAATTCTATTTACAGATAATATTACACCTGATAGTTTATAATATACTATAAAAGAGGTTTTGTGTATGATAAGAATAGCAGGTATTGACCCATCTATTTCGGGAACAGGAAAATGTGTAATGAAATTAGATGATGATTATAATATTAATGATATTTGGTTTTATGGTTGGACATCTACAAAGAATCGTTCAATGGAATGCAGTAATGTTAAGGTATTTCATGTAGGGACTAAATATGACACATATTCTGTTTTAGAGCGACAAGAAATTGCATATCCATTAATACATGAAGGAATGGATGATGTTAGTTTTGCTGCATTTGAGGGATATGCATTTGGTAAATCAGCTACCAATAGTCTAGTTCAATTAGGTGAATTCAATGGTGGATTAAAAAGAGAATTATGGCGTAAAAATATTGGGATTACCATATATCCACCTGCTGTTGTTAAAAGATTTGCTACAGGTAAAGGAACTGCTGATAAGGTAATGATGTCAGCCGCATTTAAACAATGTTTTCCTGAACTATATCCATATAAAGCATTTGATTTATTAAAGCAAGATGATAGTCCACATGCTGATATGGTAGATGCTTTCTGGATATGTGAAACATTAAGATGTCATATGAAATATCATAAGCTTGGTAGGGATACACTTCCAGATGAAATTATTGGATTATTAGAGTCTAAATCAGGTAAGAAAGCAATGTCAATTGTAGAGACACCAATTAATAAAAAAAGTAGTAAAGATAGCATCAAACATCTTTAAGATATATTTCTATGATAATGACATAATAACATAAGAGATCATAATGTCAATAGTTTCACACAATTATTCACCTAATAGATTAGTGATAATAGATTGGGCAAGTCTTTCATATCATCAAATACATTCACTTTCTTCTAAAAAGAAAAAATCACAATTAATGGATATTGATACAGCGGAATTAGAAATTGCTGTTTGGAGAAATTCAATGTTAAGTAGTCTTACGCATTATGTAAGATTATTTAATCCTATGGATATAATATTGACACTTGAAGGCACCAATGTTTGGCGAAATGATTTTGTCAAGGAATGGTATAATGAAAGAGCAGTCGTATATTATGATGCCAATGGATATTGGTTGCAATTTGATAATTTCATTTTACGTTTTACTAAAGATGTAAGTGGAGATATTATTTGTGAAAAAATGGATCCAGTAAATGACATTGTTAATTTGCCAAAAAATAAAAAACTAGTGAAAGACTTTCCTGATAGATTGCAAAAAATGTTTTGGAAACATTTGCCTGGTTATAAAGCACATCGAAGTAAAAACGATAATTGGGATTTTGTTGTTGATAAAAAATATTGGAAACAATATAAAGAAGATTTTGCTGTTGAGATGTCCAATGTATTTCGCGCACATTGTATCGGCGATGCCGAAGCTGAGGGCGATGATATAGCATACATAGCACTCAATCATTTAACAGAAAAATACGATGATATTATCTTGATTACCTGTGATAGTGATTGGAATCAAATGATGATAAATCCAAAAGTATCAATATTCAATCATCGATATGAAGAGTTTGTCGTTTGTCCTTATCCAGCACATTATATTGGTGTAAAAGTTTTATCCGGTGATAAGGGTGATAATGTCAATGGTATTGCGCTTCCTGGAAAGAAAACACAATTAGGTGATGTTGGTGCCACGAAATTATTTGAATCAGCTAATTGGCTAGATAAGGCAAAGGTAGAAGGATGGGAAGACCAATATATCAGAAATAAAAAATTGATTGATCTTTCATATATTCCTCCCCATATTCAACGTAATATTTGTGAAAAAATAGATGAAAGTGAACCTGTATTATGTGACTATAGTGAATTTCTTGGAATGGGATTTAATGACAAGTTGATTAATGATGTCACATCAATGAAAAATTTGGGATATTTTTCTTTAATTACAAAACAATATTTAAAAGAAAATCCAAATATGTTTAGTAAAACATTAAGTATGATAGGTGATAATGTATCAACTGAAGAAACTACTGTAGCTACTGGGCGTAAGTTTGGTAATTTTGAAAAAGTATTTTTTGACCCTACATTGTTGGAGATACTATAAATGTTATCAATAAAATTGAAACGATTGCAATTCAGTAATTTTTTGGCGTATGGTAATAATGTAAATGAAGTTACTTTTGGCGAGGGTTTAGTATGGATTAAAGGACCTAATGGTGCGGGAAAAAGTTCTATTCTTGAAGCATTGACATTTGCACTTTATGGTGAAGCCTATCGGCCAATAAAAAAAGCCAGTATTAGAAATACAGCAAATAAAAATAAGACAAAAGTTATTCTTGAATTTGAACGAGAAGATTCAAAAGGGATTAATAATTATACTTTAATACGAGAGATGAGCTCATCTGGTTCGCCAACATTAGTCATAATGAAAAATGATGTTATTGTGCCTAAAGAAGCAGGTATTACACAGAAGCGTATAGATGAAGAGATTCTTGGATTCAATAAAAAAATATTTGAATCAGTAATCTCATTAAATAGCCAACTCAGTATAGGTTTCATCGAGATGGAGCCAAAAGAAAAAAGAAAAATAATTGAATCAGTTTTGTCTTTACATATTGATAAATTCAAAGATGCAAATAAAAAAGTATTAAAAGAGTCATCAACAAAGTTAGATGTATCTTTAAGTGATGTTGAAAAATATGGTAAGGACGTTGAAGAGTTAAAATCTATCATATTGCAAATGGAAAGTGAGAATTTAATTGATGCCATTGCGATTCGCGAAAAAGCGAAACTTATTGGCGACCAAATTCCAACAGCAACATTAACATATAATACTTTGATTTCTAAATATAAAGAAACTAATAAAGAGTTGATATCAACTAAAAAAGAGTTGATAGAATTAGGTGATCCAACTCTTGAATTAAAGACTCTTCAAACTAAAAAGGCAAATTGGGATAGTATTAAATCAGTAATGCAATTATGTGATGATGCTAAAGTGAAGTCATTAGAAGCCAAAGATACCTATGATGCATTAAATTTAACTATAACTGAACTTAATTTTAATACTAGGATATATCAAGAAGCTAATATAGAATTAACGAATGCAAATGAATTACATAGAGACAAATTACATTTAATATCAGATATCAAATCAAAAATGACTAAAGTACAGGATGCATTAAATAATGTTATTCCTGGTGTAAAATGTCCATCGTGTAATAAGCCAAGCACTAAAGATGATGTAGAGTCTGTTAAAAATCATTTAAAACAAGAGTATGATTTATTAAAAATTGACTATGAAACTAATAATGAAGAGATAAAAAAATTATTAGCTGATATTGATATAGTTACTGAAAAATATGAAAAGTTAAAATTAGTTTATGAGGATTATATTGGTAAAATATCCCAATTAAAACTTTTAAAAATATCATATGATAAAGCTGTTAATGATGTAAATCACAATGAATTATCTTTAAACTCATTGAAAAAATCAGTAAGTGATATTAACGATGATTTTGATTTTGATATAGCTACTGAAGCGATATCAAGTAAAATAAGTAAAAAACAAGTTTTAGAATCAAATGTTAAAGTTTTTAATGTTGAAATAAATAATTTGATTCAAAATGGTCAACAAGCTAAAGTTTTAATGACTGATTTAAAAAACCAATATGATGCGCTTATTGAAGAGGCTGATATTAAGGAAGCGGGAAATGCGCAAGAAAGTTTGGAGATGGCTCGCAACAAATTAATTGGAGCTCATATAGATCTTAAAGTTTCTAATGATAATGTCAAAAAATGGAGTGATGATATTCAATTATGCAAATACATCGAGGGGATGTATGATGATACTGGTATTAAAAAAATGGTACTTAGTATTTTTATTCCAAGTTTAAATACAGCTGTCGCTAATAATTTAAAAGATTTCAATCTTCCATTTATGATAGAGTTTTCTGATTCAATGGAGCATACTTTTGTCACACGCCACGGGATGGCACCTGAATATAATGCGTTGTCCCAAGGACAAATTAAGAAAATAAATTTTGCCATTATGATGGCGTTCCGTGATTTTGTAACAAATGTAGCTGACTTTAGAATCAATGCTATTTTCCTTGATGAAATTCTAGATATAAGTACAGACAATGAGGCTTTATATGATATGCTTCAATTACTTCGTAATAAGTTATCTGATATTCCTTGTATTAATGTTATTACACATAGGGGAGAATTATTCAGTGAAGTGTTTGATTCAGTTATTGAGGTAAGTTATGATGGTAGTTATTCATCTTTAATTCAAAGTACGCAATTATCTACAAGAAGTTGGTAGTGTAGCGATAGGTTTTGAGATAACTTTATTAGTGAGAGATATTTATTAATAATCTAAACCTATCGTGGACGCTATGAAAACACCAGAGAAAATATTTGAATTTTTACTATCCAGTAATGCAGATCAATGGAATAGTTGGATGGCATCAAAACTAGGTGTAAGCATACCCATATTAAAGAATATATTTATATCTAAAGAAAACACTGTAGTTGATAAAATGGTAGAGTTGCAAATTGATAATGCTATGATAGCCAAAATATCAAATATAATTGATAATCCTAAAGAGTTAAGTGATGCTTTAACTTGGCGTGTAGATGAGTTTGGAGTATTAGCTGAAGGTTGTGTTTTAACTGGAAAAATTTTAGTAGGATTTGATTTTTCTGGTTCAACTTTTATTGAGAGTTATTTTTGTGGTTGTATTTTTGATCGATGTCAATTTATTGGTACAGATTTATCGTCTACTAGCTTTGTATCATGTTCATTTAGTGAGTGTGAATTTTCTACTGTAGATATGACGGGTGCATTAGTGACACGATGTAAATATGTTGATTGTGATATGGACAATGCGCTTTTAGATTATAGTACTTGGAGTGATACAGCTTTTATAGGTTGTTCAATGGAAAGTTCATCGTGGCTTCAATCAAAGATTCTTTTTTGTGGTTTTAGTGAATGTGTAATAAGTGAATCAGATTTTAAAGATTGCACATTTCTTCAATGTAGTATGTTAAATACTGATGCTGCGAGATCTGATATGAGGCGTTCAAATGTTACCGATTGCCTTTTCACTAGAACTGATTTTATAGGTTGTGATATTCAATCTTCAATGTTTACTTGTTGTACATCTGTATTATGTGAAATTGATGAAATATACAAATCAGTATTTAAAATGAATCACGCCAATAGAAGCCCTGCCGTTTGGGAATGGGATGAAAAAGAAGAAGAAGAAGATATTGAAGATTATGATGATGAAGATGAAAAAGATGATATATGGAATAAAGATGATAATGATGATGGAGATAAATAAATGGATTATATATATAATGACATTGGATATTTATACTCTGCAATACATAGAAAATTATTAGTATATGATCCACGAGCGACTGACAATCCATTAATAATAGATTACTTCAATGATAGAACAATTAGAAAGCCTGAACGAACAGATTACATTAAATTAGTATCACGTTCTTTAGATGAGCATCGAATAAGTAATGAACAATCACTTCCCATTAGTTTTTTAATGGCATGGTATGAAATGAATATAGCGTGGATTGATATTATCCATGAAATGGTTTTTGATAAAAATGCATTTGCAACATTCATAGGTGAATACATTGATATTGTAGGAAATATAATAGCTTGTAGTAGCCCCACAATTAAAGAGTCTATTGTTTTTAGGTATCCTACAACCGGCGAAACAATATTTCATGTGGCGGCTAAAGTTAGATTAATAGAATACTCGAATACTCATACAAGATGGGAGTATCCAATAGGACTTGAGAAGGAGCTGAAATACATCCTCAGTTGCTATCAAGAATTATCAAAATATCTTGGAAATAACGACAAAAATGAAATTATAAATATTATTGACTTTCAAGGGAATGTTCTTATGGATGTTCTTCTCAGGTTTGTTGATGAGATTTTATTAGGACAAATAGATCCATATGGCAATGCCGGAGAAAAAATAAAATGAAATTAAAGAAAGAAGAAGTAAGACCACGTTCAGAAAAAGATAAAAGATTGGAACAAATGCGTCATGGTCGCATAGAGAAAACATATTTATTGGAACTAGTGATGGATTACAAAATGAAACGACAGTTGATGCCAACTTATCCAATGCCGACAGAGTTAGCTGAAGTTATTTTAATTATTGTAGATAAAATGCTTGGTTCAGGGAGTTGGAGAAATTATACTGATGATTGGAAAGAAGAAATGAGAGGTCGAGCCATAGAACATGTTCTTCGATATGCTCATAATTTCAATCCTATTAAAGTTAAAAATGATCCATATAATTATTTCGCAATGATTATATACTCAGCATTTGTTCAATCATGGCGTAAATGTAAAACATATTCTGAACAAAATGTCGCATTAAATGAGGAAGTAATCCATAATAGTAGTGGTTGGGATGACGAATCCAATAACTCAACATCAGTGGAAAGCGTAACTCCGAACATAGATGCATTAGATTGGGGATACTTTTAAAAATAAACAACTACCATAAAAGCAAAGGCCACAATAAATGTTTAGTTTTGATTTCTCCAAATTCCCAACACAGAAAAGTTTTTCAAATCCAATAGTATTAAATCTAGCCGGCATGGCAGTCGAACAAAAACCACCAGCTAGATTTGTTGACGCAGATGGAAATCCACAAGAATTCAATCAAGGCGAATATAAAAATGAAGAAGTTAATTTTATTTTTTATAACGGAAATAATTTAACATCTCCAAGTTCAGCTGTGGGTTCAAATAATGTCCTTAAAGGATATGTAAGTACAACATTAAATTTAAATCCTTTATCTAATGTACAATTAGACGAAGTGCAGTATTTTAGTGGTTCATCAGCTGAACCTTTACGCAATTTTATGAAATTTAATGATAACGCTAATCCTCCTGCACCACCAACATTATTTACTCAAGGTAAATCCATTGTAAATGGTCAACAAGTTGATTCTACTTATCAATTGGGGATTATCGCTAGACATAAATTAATGCGTGGCGCAGATGGAGTTAGAATAGTTCAATCTAATCGAGATATTTTAGCTGGATTAGGTCTATGGTCTTTTGGTGCGCCAACTGTAATAAATGGTACAACATATTATGGTCAAACTTTTAATCAAGCATATCTTTCAAATAAAGATTATTTATCAAGAACTACAGCAGTAAGAAATAGCGCAGCAGAGTTAGATAGTGATGTCATAGCTACTCCATATCTATCATATATCGTAAATAATGTTGATTTAAATGCTTCAGGAATTAGTAGAAATGATATCTGGAGTGATTTATATGGTATAAATTTCATCAATAAAAAAAATACAGAAGATCCAGAAGGATTATTTGCTCCATATACAGATGATGATATAACACCTAATATATTATCAGTAACATCAGCGTTTCAACAATGGTATACAAGTGCATCTGAATTATATGATAGCTTAGTCAAAGTGTATAGTGAGATTGAATCTAGTTTAGCTTTAATTCCAAGCGCAGTTCAAACAAATACTTGGGATAATAATTGGAGCGTTTCTACAAAAATACGACATAGTGATGATATAGGTTCTACAATTGGAAATTTACAAGTAGCAATTGCCGCCTCTCTTGCTCTAGGACCTGTAGCCGGTGGCGCAATAGCAGCGTCACTCTCATTAATATTAAGTAATTTACAATCAAATTATTCAACTTTAACCAGTATATTAAATCAAGTTTTGATATACGAACACTATACTAATCAAACTATTTTTCCAGATAATTTCTTCTATACATCATATATTACAAATAAAACAAGCGATGCTAACTGGTTCCAACAACCAATAACATCAACTGCATTTA
>Ga0315288_10003666_pt1 | contig 19613 bp, 14 predicted proteins | sample YL17G11_20_MG_FD_203454 | JGI IMG/M metagenome (GOLD analysis project Ga0315288, IMG submission 203454) | Sediment microbial communities from Yellowstone Lake, YNP, Wyoming, USA - YL17G11_20 | ecosystem: Environmental > Aquatic > Freshwater > Lake > Sediment | place: USA: Wyoming | collected... | reverse complement strand
GAACTGCTTGTGGAGGTCGAGGCCGATGAAGCGCGAATAGGTCACTTGGGATCCTCCCATCGGGCTGCAACTCCTGTGCAAAGTGGGGCACTGGATGCTGGCGCGTGGGGTGCTTAGCGACACCTACTCATACGGGCTCTTGGCCCAACCGGGCGGGTCCGTGGGGTGCGCAGGCCCGGGGTCCCCGCGAAGTCGCAGACTTCGTGGGGTGGGAGATACGACGCCGGGCTCGAAGCCCATACGCAAACTCGCGCGACCCCTTTCCGCAAGCCAGCCATTCAACCCCGGATCCGATGGGAGGATCCTACCCCACTTCCACCCCGCTCGCCACACCTATCATGCCAGTTACGACCTCGCCGGCCGGACCACCGCGGTGCGGAACTCGCTCTCGAACGGCACGGCGATCAGCGAGTTCGTCTACACGCTGGACAACGCGGGCAACCCGACGAACGTCGTCCTCGCGAACGGCGACGGCCTCTGCGAGATCATCGTCGGATGCGCCGATGGACGGGTCCGCATCCCGAAGTAAGCCCTCAGAGCGGCGGACTCCCGGCGGCAAGGGGTTCGTGGTGTCTGCGTGGAAGACCCGTGCCGGCGGGTCTCCGAACCCGCCGTCGTGTACAGGAGGCATGAGTGACGACAGCGATCCTGCGCAGTCCGGTCGTGATCCTGCTGTCGGCCGTCACATCGGTCCAGGCGTCGCCCGGCGCAGAGGCATTGGTGGAGACCAGGCTCCCGGACGGCTGGCGGTGGACGGACGAAGCCGTCGAGTACGACCGTGACAGCATCTATGAGTACCTCGACGGCGGGGCGATGTTCTACCTGTCCTACTCGCTGGAGTCGCTCGTCGTCCGCACCTGTGGTGGCCCCGAGGGCGTCCCAGTTACCGTCGAGGTGTACGCGTTCGCGCCCGGCGGGGACTCGCACGGGGTGTTCCTCAACGAGACGCGTGGTGAGAGGCCGACGGGTCCGTGGGATGACGCGGTCTACGGCGCAGGACTTCTCAAGGCGCGAGAGGGGCGCTTCATCGTCCGCGCCCAATCCGGCCGGCGCGGCGATGCCCTGAAGGAGGCGCTCAACGCCGTCGCGTCCGCGCTGTGCGTGAAGCTTAGCTCCGACGACCCACCTCCCCGTCTCTTGGCAGACGCGCGGGCGTGCGTCGATCCAGGCGAAGTGGTCGAGGATACGGAACGCTTCTTCCATACACAGGACTCGCTCAGTAGCTACTACTACCTGGGAGCCGACAACGTGCTCGGGCTGTCGGCGGACACGGACTGCGTGCTCGTGCACTTGCGACCGGGCGATGGTGACGCGCGTGCCATTGTGCTGGTCGCCAAGTACCCGGAACGGCGACTGGCCGAGGCCGCGGCGCAGCGGCTGGCTGCCCTGTGGGGGGGGCTGCCGACGGGCGATGTAGCGCACGTCGCGCAGCGCGATGGCGGCCGGTGGTGGGGCATGGCCCACGGGAGCGACGCACGCTTGGGCGTCGTGCTCGAGGCCGACACGCGGGGGGCCGCCGAGCGGTCTCTCGCCATCCTGAAAGCCATAGCGGAACGCGCAGAAGGGGATGGGGACGATGACCGGCAGTGAGCAGCACGACGGCAGGATGAACCGCAGGAGCTTCCTTGCGCGGTCCACGGCGGGGGCGCTGGGCGCCGCCATGGGCGCGCGTGCCCGAGCACAGGGCCAGGTGCGAAGCCGTGTGGTGGTTGCGCGAGACGAGCAGGCCGTAAGCGGCGACCAGGTCGACGCCGATCGTGTGGCGGCGATGCTGAGCAAAGCGATGGCAGCGCTGTTCGGTAAGCCCGCCTCGGACGCGTGGAAGGGGCTCTTCACCGTCGAGGACACCGTGGGCATCAAGAGCACCGTCATGATGAACCCCGTCCACCCGGAGCTGCTGTTCGCGATCCACGCGGCACTCACTGAGCATGTCGGGATCGAGGACGCTCGCGTCCGAGTGTGGGATCGCAACCGCGGTGGCGTCGGCCGCGCGGAGCTGGCCACGATGCCGAGGTCGCTCTCCTACCACGATGACTACATCGTCGACATGGTGCATGAGAGCACGGCGCTCATCAACTGCCCCAGCCTGAAGCGCCATTGGCTGGCCGGGATCGGGGGCGCGGTGAAGAACTGGTGTGGGGCGGTCCGGGGGATCAACCCGATGGATAACGGCGAGGCCGTGTTCAAGTTCCATGGCGACTCCTGTGCACAGATGGGCATGCTCAATGCGCTGCCGCCGATCAGGGAGAGGTGCCGGCTCATCGTCATCGATGCGCTCACGCCGTGCCACGGACCGGGGCCGCAGGTCAACCCGGCCGACCTCTGGGCCTACGGCGGCCTCATCGTGTCGACTGACCCCGTCGCCGCCGATGTAGTTGGCGCGCAGATCCTGGAGGCCAAGCTCGAGGAGATCAACGGGCGGCCCACGCCGCTCACGCCGCCCACTCGTCATCTCCAGGTGGCGGACGCCGAGTATGGCCTCGGCTGTAGCGACGCCGCGGCGATCGAGGTGGTCCGCGTGTAGCTGGGTATGGACGGCTCCCAGGGAGAGGCGCGACAACCAAGGGACCAACGCTGTGGTCATCGACTGCCACGTGCATCTGATGTGTCTACCTGGCGAGACGCAGGCTCAGGGCCTGGCGCGCCTACTGCGCTGTATGGACCGGCTCGGAATCGACCAGGCCTGCGTGTTCCTCGGGGATCGGCTGATCTTCCAGCCTACGGCGGATGAGCTCGTCGAGCAGAACCGCTGGGCGGCCTCCACAGTGGACCTGGCTCCGGACCGGCTGATCGGCTTCGTCTACGCGAGCCCCAACCACCCTCAGATCTCGCTCGAACTCATGGGCGAGTACCTGCAGGGAGGCGGTTTCCGCGGCGTGAAGCTCTGGGTGTGCCAAAGGGCCGACCACCCGGGCAACGACCCGATCTGCCGTGAGGCCGAGCGGCACAGAGCGCCCCTGCTCGCCCACGCGTGGCACAAGGTCGCCGGCAATCTAGCGGGCGAGTCCGGGCCCGAGCATGTCGTCGCCCTGGCACGGCGCCATCCGGGCGTGAGCTTCATCATGGCCCATGCCGGCGGTGACTGGGAGCGCGGCCTACGGGCGATCCGTGAGCAGACCAACATCCTCACGGACACATCGGGCAACGACCCGGAGGCGGGGTTCACGGAGATGGCGGTGAGTCTTCTCGGCCCCGAGCGAGTCGTCTTCGGCTCGGATGCCACGGGCCGCAGCATCGCCTCCCAGTTGGCCAAGGTCACGGGCGCGCGCATCGACGAGGAGGCCCGACGCCGGGTCCTGGGCGGGAACATGATGAGGATGCTCGGACGATGATCATCGACGCGAACGCCAGCCTGGGCCACTGGCCCTTCCGCCATCTGCAGGACAGTGATGCTGACGGCTTCGTTCGGCTGATGGACGCCTACGCTATCGCTCAGGCCTGGGTGGGCTCTTTCGAGGGCATCTTCTACCGCGACATGGGCCAGGCCAACCGAATGCTGGCGGAGCGGGCCGCGTCCCACAGGGACCGCCTCCTGCCGTGGGCCACGCTCAACCCCGCCTTCCCGGGTTGGCACCACGACCTCGCGGTAGCTCTCGACCTTGGGATGGTGGGTGTGCGCCTGTACCCGAACTACCATGGCTACGAGCTGAGCGACACCTGCCTGACTGAGTGCCTCACGGCCGTCGCGGCGGCGTCGCTGCCCGTGGCCATCTACCAGCGCGTTGCCGACGAGCGTCTGCATCACTGGCGCTGCATGGTTCCGCCCGTGGAGATGGAGCTCGGACTGGAGCCCCTGGTCGACCGGTTCCCCGATCTCCCACTCCTGTGGGTGGGCGGCACGACGCCGGCGGTAGTCTCGTTGGCAGAGGTGGTCCGCCAGGGGCGGGTCTATGTGGACACATCGCGGCTGGAGGGGATCGAGTGCGTGGCCCGGGTCGTTGACGCGGTTGGCGCGGACCGAGTCCTGTTCGGTTCCCATGCGCCCTTCTTCTACCTGGAGGCGGCACTTCTGAAGCTCACCGAAGCCGGGCTGGATCGGTCGACGCGCGCGGCACTGCTGCACCGCAACGCCACGGACGTGCTGGCAGGCGCGGGGTGAACCTGGATAGGTTCCGTGCCCGCGGGTCTCCGCGGAAAACGGGGACTGTCCCGGCGCGGTGGTGGGGTGGTGGTCGTGGACTGTCCCCGCTCTCCGCGGCGGAGGCGGCGGCCACAGGTATGGAGAGGCAGTTGCCATGGCGCGCGAACAACAGGGCGGCTGGGTCCGCCCGGTGCTCAACATGCTGAGCGAGGCGACGATCCAGCGAGTCATCGAGGAAGCTCACGCGCTTCTACGGGACCACGGGATCATCACCCACAATGGCGGGGCGCTGGTCCTTGCCGCGGAGAGCGGACTGGACGTCGGCCGGGACACCGGCCGCGTTCGGATCGATGAGCCGACCATCGAGCGCTGCCTGGCGTCTGCGCCGTCGCGGATCGTCCTCTATGACCGTTCGGGCGAGCCGGCGATGGACCTGGGCGACTGCCGGCCGCATTTCAACCCCGGCTCGGCGGCGATCACGATCCTCGACCCCGGCGCCACGAGGAGCCGAGCACCGCTTGCGGCAGACTGCGTCCGGTTCGCCCGGTTGACCGGGGAGCTTCCCCATCTCAGCGGACAGTCGACGGGGATCGTCCCGACGGACGTCCCGCGCGAACACGCGGACTGGAGCCGGCTCCTGATCGGACTCCTCTACTGCGAGAAGCCGGTGGTGACGGGCACGTTCCGCCGGGACTCACTCGCTGTGATGCGCGACTTGCTCCTCGCCGTGCGAGGGAGCGATCAGGCATTGCGGGCAAAGCCCCTCGCCATCATGGACTGCTGTCCGTCGCCGCCGCTAAGGTGGGGCGACCACATCATCCAGGATCTCATCGACGCCGCGCACTGGGGCATCCCGACCGAGCTGATCTCCATGCCCGCGATGGGCAGCGTGGCCCCGGTGACCATCGTCGGTAGTCTCGTGCAGCATACGGCGGAGTCGCTATCCGGCATCGTGTTTTCGCAGCTCGCGGCGCCCGGCGCGCCCGTGATCTATGGCGGCTCGCCCTCCCTGTTCGACATGCGCGTGAGCACGACCCCAATGGGCGCGATCGAGTCCATGGTCCTGATGTGCAGCCACGCGCAGATCGGCCGACACCTGGGCCTCCCCACCCATGCCTACATGGGCCTGTCCGACTCGAAGCTGATCGATGCCCAGGCGGGGGCCGAGACGGCAATGGGGGCCACGCTGGGGGTCCTCGCCGGGGTCAACAACATGTCCGGCCCTGGGATGCTCGAACTGGAGAGCTGCTTCAGCCTCGAGAAGCTGGTCATCGACAATGATCTCTGCGGCACGGCTCTGCGCCTGGCCGCCGGCGTGGCCGTGGGTGAGGATCAGCTCCCACCACCGGAGGTCTTCGGCCACCTCATCGCAGCGGGGCACCTCCTCGTGAGCGACCACACGTTGCGCCACTGCCGGGAGCCGTTCTACCCCGAGGTACTGGACCGGTCCCGGCGTGAGGACTGGGCCCGCCACGGCTGCCATGGTGCGTGGGAGCGGGCGGCCGACCGAGTGACGGAGCTGCTGGAGGCCCGGCCGCTCCGCTTGCCGGACGCGCACACCACCTCGGAGTTGCTCGGCATCGGGCGCTCAGTGCTCGGCGACAGTGCTATCTTCCGGCCGGGGGTCTGATGCGTAGCCGCGTCCGATTGCCGTTGGCCTGAACCTTGATGCAGACAACACCTCGCGCGGCATCGTACGCCCATCCCTCAGCGACGTCGGCGAGACGGTCGGCCCTGTGGAGCTCCCCTCGCTCGGTCTCCACGTGGTTTGGTGGGCCGAGGCCGGCGACGGTAGTGCCAAAGGGCCGGCAGGGCCAGTACTGAAGCCTCATCTCCACGTCCCCACTGACAGCGACTCCCTCGATCCTCCCGGCCGAGGCGATGTGGAGGTCATGTCCCGAAGGCAGGGCGACGATCCGCGTGTTGATGTCCGGGTCGAGCCCCCGGCCCGTCAGCAGGTTGATCATGATGAGATCGGGCTGGATCCACACGCCGTAGGGGTGACGGAATCCGGGCGAGGACAGGTCGCCGGCGCCCTCCAGGCTGTCCGGGTACGTGCCCAGCCTCGGCCCCTCCGTCGACTGCTGATACATGGCGCTGGTGGTGATCCCATCGGCCACCGTGCGCCAGGGGAACGAGTCGTCGACTTCCGCAAGCTTCCGGAGGTTGTAGGCGTAGTCGAGCCCGATCCACTGCACCGGCCGCCCGAGCCAGCTCGCGTGGTCCCAGTACGACGATCCAAAGACCCCGAGGGTCGCATAGCGCTGGACGGGTGTGTCGGGCAGGTTCCAGAGGTACACGAAGGGCAGGCCGGAGGCGGCCCAGTACCGCGCGCCTCGCAGCAGCCCCCGATCGTGCGTGAGCTTCCAACCCTCGACGAACGCCCCCACAGCCAGGCCGCTTGTCAGAAGATATGGCGACTCGGCCGGGTCCTCAAATGGCGCCCCCTGGGGCACGAGGCATCTGCCACCGATGAGGAACGCGAGCGCGCGCAGACCGCCCTCGCGCGCCGCGGAATCGCCTGTGATGCTCGCGTACCGGAGGAGCACCCAGGCGTTCGCCGCCGTGCGGTAGGTTGACACGTGCGACGCATCGCCGAGCGGCTGGCTGTCCTCGAAGCCCTCCGGCAGTGGCAGCGGGACATAGGCCCAGGAGCCATCGGCGCTCTGCGAAGCCAGCGCCTCGCGGACCCGCGCCTCGAGTGTGCTCAGCGTGTCCGTGTCGAGCTCCCCCAGGAAGTAGGGCACGACCGACCCCGTCGCATCGCGCCCAGCGGGCCCCGGGGGACGGCCCTCGTGCGCGGTTCGGACGCGTTCCTCGAGCGCCCTGCGGACCTCGGGGCGGTCCGTGGTCAGAACGTCGAGCGTGAGCAGGAGCTCGACCCAGGCGTTCTTGCGGTACTCGTCCACCTCAACCCATTGCTTCCACCCGGCGGCCTCGGGGCTCCACAGCGTCCGCAGGTACGCCTGGCGGCAAAGGTCATCCTCGTCCTCACCGGACCGAGGCGCGGGCGCCGGCTCCGGGAGCCTGTGCCGCTCGATCCAGTCCAGGACCGGGAACACGGGGTCATCCGAGCTCGCAAGAAGCACCTCGGCGCCAATGGTCAGCGGGCGCCCTCCGATGGCCCGGTACGGCTCCTCCGCCTGCATGGCATTCTCGGGCACCCACCGAGGCACCGAGGGCACGAACAGGCCGAGGAGGTGGTTGTCGCCGTACTCCGTCCATTGCGCCCAGTCGGCGATCCGGTTAGGGGAAGCGTAGCGCAGCCCAACGAACGACTCCGCGCCGTCCCACTTCCGGAGCGGATCCCACGACAGGGCCACCATACATCCATCGTGCGCGACCGATGCAACGGGGATGGTGAGCCGGTAGGGGTGGGGAGCCATGCGGAAGCGCCACTCGTTGCTGAAGTCCCGGAGGCTGGATGAGTCCTGGTCGCCCTGCAGGAACTCGAGCCCCGGCAGGAGGCCCACGTCCTTGTGCGAACCGAATGTCCCCTCACCGACGTACAAGTTTGGCCCGTCGAGCAGATAGCAGTCGGCGTCCGCACTCGGCGTGGCAACATACTCGACCGAGACTCGGTCCGCCTCGGGCGCGAGGGAGAATGCGAAGGAGAACGTCCAGGTGACTCCGTCGCCATCCGTAGCATGGCTCGCAAACTGCAGGCCGCGACCACCGTCCGTGCGCAACTCCTTCCGCCAGCGGGCGGCGTAGATGGGCACATCCGCGGGGCCCCTACCTGCCACGAGGCGACTGAAGGAGCGGCAGACGCCCATGTCGGCCCACTCCCGCCTTCGCTCGTCGAAGAGCGCCCACGCGATCCGCCCGAAGCCCTGGGGCCCCCGTATGAAGGTCAGTCGGACGCGATCATTCTCAAGTAGGAGTGCCTGCGGCAGCTCACGTACCCGAGGTGCCCCTGCTCGCCCCAGCGCCTGTGGCGCAGGATCGCAGACCTGAACGACTCGCTCAGCGGCGCCCTGCCGCCCGTCCGGGCCCTGTGCCGTCACGCGGGCCCGGTACACGCCCGACCTTTGGGCCACCATGGGTACGGCGATGACCGCGCCTGTCGAAGGCGCGACCTCCGGGAACGGAGTGTCGGCGCGCCCGTCGGCGAGCACAAGGCCAGCGGAAAACGGGGACTGTCCCGGCGCAGTGGCGCGCGGTGGTCGTGGACTGTCCCCGCTTTCCGCGGCAGGCAGGCAGGGATCGGTATGGGCGCGCATACCCGTCAGAGGGCGACTGCCCCCGTTGTAGAGGCGGCAGTAGAGGCTGAACGGTCGCCCCGTTGTCGCGACGGGTTCCGCGATGTCCAGCCGCCACGCGCCCGCGGGATCCGGGGTGACGAGCCGAATGCGATCGATCGCGACGTGGACTCGGTCGGACTCGCGCACGAGCGTCTCGATGGGGTCGAGCCGCACGTGTGTGAGCCGTCCCCTCCAGCCGGGGTGCTGGTCGAGGCGAACGCGGATGGTATGCCAGCTCCCATCCCCGATCACCTTCCCGGCCAGGCGCTTGTGGTCCGGGCCGTACCACTCGGGCGACTCGGCCGTGGTCCAGTAGACCTGCACGGCCCCGTAGGCATCCGATCTCATGCGGACCTCGAGAGACGAGAAGCCGTCAGTGGGCAGGTCGAGGGACTCCGGGCCCGACCAGATGTAGGGGTCGGTCGGGTCGAGTTCAAGCTCCAGGGCACCGTCTCGTACCGCCAGGGAGAGCACGCCGTTGAGCGCCTCCCACCCCTGGGCGTCACTGGGCGTGTCGAAGTCCCAGACCGTGTCTGCCTTGGTCGCAGAGCCGAGAGCGAGGAGTAGCCCTAGCACCGGCGCTCGGAGAGCGAGGCGCATTCCGCCGCTCCTTCCGCGACCGCACGACAGTCGCGCTGCGTAGCCCGGTGCCGGCCGTCGGCTTGGTCCCTCACCCGGCCTTCGGCCGACCTCTCCCGGGGGGAGAGGTCGGAAACCCCCTCTCCCCCGGGAGAGGGTTGGGGTGAGGGAGCCAGCCTTGCGGCACGCAGACCCTACGCAGCATCACCGCGACCCTCGCGCCAGTAGACCCTCAGAGCGTTGCCCCGGAGGACGCCGTACACCTCCTCGTCGGACAGGTCGGACGCGAGAACGGGAGCCAGGTTGGCGCGCGGATCGACCCAGTCGAGATCGCTCCCGAACAACACCCGCTCAGCACCCACCTGGTCTGCCAACAGCCCGATGAGCCCGCTGTCGTAGTAGTCACCGGCGAGATCGACGTGGACGTTCGGGAACTCGCTGCGGAGCGCGACCACGCTCTCCATCGCGCCGGGCCGGCCACCGGCGTGCCCAAGGACCAGCGTGACTCCCGGGTGGTCGGACAGGTGGCGTCGGAAGCGACTAGGATGCGAGAGATGCTGCAGTGGGTTGGTGGGAGAGGCGTCCCAGCTATGCGTCAGGACGGGGGTTCCGGTCTCCTCCGCCAGGTCGAACAGCGGCCCGTACCCCTGGTCGTCGGCGGGCGTCTCGTGGAATGACGGGTGCATCTTCACGCCAGCGCACTCCGGGTCGGCAAGGGCCCCGGCGACGCGCGATAGGCTCTCGGGACTCCTGGGGTCGAAGACGTCGAAGTACTTGACCCGCCCACCCACTGCGGCCCGGAGCGCGCGCGACTGCTCTGCCGAGCTGACCGAGGGGTCCACGAGGGCCTCGTACGGGCACAGAACCATGCGATCGATGCCATGGCAGTCCATGGCCCGCAGCCAGTCCTCGGGCGAGAAGCCTTCGTCCGCTACGGGGAAGCGCCCGTTGGGTCCGCTGTGCGCGTGAGCGTCAATGATGAACGGCGCGATGTCCGGCAGTGTGGGTTCCGGGGGATACCACGGCGGCATCGCCAGGATCCGCCGCAGGTTGTTGCCGGCGATCAAGCACCTCTCCACCCACGACACCTCGGCGAAGGCCACTGGCCCCATCGCCGCGTGCGGGCTGTAGCGGGGCGCATGTGTCCCGAACAGCAGGCGGCCCCCAAGCCCGGCTCTACACAGCCGTTCGACCCCCATCCAGTTGCACAGGTTGTACGTGCAGAGGTAGGTGTTCGGGTACTCCCGGAGCAGGGCCTCGCACTCGGCAATGTGGTAGAGCAGCTTGAGCGGGCCCGACTCAACGATCAGCGGAAGGCCTCGATAACGCTCTGCGAGCCGGGCCACTACCTGGACGGGCACATCGGTGTGGAGCACCGAGAGGGGGATCCCTGCCTGAGCGAGGTGGGAGAGAAGTCGATCGTAGCCCGCAATGGGTCCCGACACGTCCGCGCGGTGCCGAACGATGGTAGGACCCGGCGGCCCACGTAGTTGGCCGGAGGGATCGAGGATGTGTGAGCCCAGCTCGACGACGCGCACGCCCGACAGGCCGCACCAGCACGCGTGCCCGGGGAACGCGGGCGGGTCATCGAGCCGCGGGCACGCATCCAGCCACGGCAGCGCCGCGCACTGGTCCGCGTACGCCTGTCGTAGCCGCGCCACCCGGTCTATGGCCGCCCCGCCGTGCACCATGTCACCCCGCTACAGCCGCTGATCGCCACGCGCCCGCAATGCGCGCAATCGGTCCAACGCCCCGGCATCCGCAGTACGATCCGGCTCATAGCCATGCAGGGGAAACCAGGGACAGCCACCGATCTCGCCGACTATGCTCCCGCTTGGAGGCCGGCTGCTGGCCGAAATCGGTGGCTGTCCCCGGTTTCCCGCGTCGAGCGCGCCCACCGCCTGCGCCTGCATCAGAAGGTTGCCGATCGCCGTGGCCTCGATCGGGCCTGCGACGACCGGGAGGCCCAGCGCGTCGGCGGTGAGCTGGCACAGGAGCTCGTTCGCGCTGCCGCCGCCTACGATGCGGAGTTCGCGAACAGGCACGCCCGTCGCCTCCTGTAGGCACTCGACGGCGAGCGCGTGGTTCAGCGCCATGCTCGCGAACACCACACGCGCCGTCTCGCCGATGCTCTCCGGTACGCGCTGCCCTGTCTCTCGGCAGAAGCGCTCGATCTCACCAGGCATGTCGGCCGGCGCGGAGAAGCGCGGCGACTCGAGGTCGACCACGCTGTCCGACTGCGCCGCCGTTGCCGCCCGCACGAGCTCTTCGTGGCTCAGCCCCCACGCCCGGCGGCAGTCCTGGATCACCCACAGGCCCATGAGTGGCCGGAACAGCCCCCACCGGTGGTATGGCAATCCCAGGATCGCGAGCCCGTCACGAACCGGTGCCTTGGGGACCGGGACGGCGGTGGCCGCCACGCCGAGCATCGACCACGTGCCCGACATCAGGAACGCGCCGCCGCCATCCACTCCACCCAGCAGAGCCGCGGCCGCTGCCGTGTCATGCCCGGCGGTGAGGACCACGGGTGTCCCGCGAAGCTCCGGTAGGCTTGTCACCTCGCCGATGATGGTCGGCGCGTCTAGGATCGGCGGCAGAAGCCGATGGGGAATCGCCAGAGCGCCCAACAGCTCCCGGTCCCAGTCTCCCGCGCTCAGACTGCAGAGCTGCGATGCCGTCGCGAGGGTCCGGTCCGTCGCTGCAATGCCGGTTAGGTCCTGATGCACCAGGTCGGCGATGTGCAACAACCATTCGGCGCGCGCGAGTGCCTCGGGTTCTGTCAGGGCGAGAGCCCGGAGTTGGCAGAGCGTGGTGATCGGCGCGGCCACGGACCCCACACGCCGGACCAGGGCGTCCGGCGCCATGATGTCCGCGAAGCTCTGGGGCATGCCCTGCGTGCGAGCATCGCGGTAGGAGACCGGCGGCCCGAGCAGATGCCCCTCGTCGTCCAGTAAGCCGAAGTCCTGGGCCCATGCGTCACAGCTCACGGAAGCTGCACGGCCGGCATCGGCCGCTGCCAGCAGCCCCCGTCGGACTTCGTCGCGGATGCGGTCCCAGTCCCAGACAAGGCTGGCGCCACGGGTAACGGGGTGGTGTTCGAAGCGGACAACCTCGCGCAAGCGGAGACCGTCCCGATCGAGCCGACCAAGGACCACGCGCCCGTTGCTCGCGCCCAAGTCTATGGCTATGTGGAGGGTCGTATCCATCGCTTCCCTCTCACCTATCCCTGGACAGCATAGCGCACCGGCGCCGCCGCCCTTGCTATGGCCCGGAAAATCGGGGACAGCCACCGATTTCGGTGGGAGGCCTTCGCGGCGTCATCGCGGCCCTTGCCCGAAATCGGTGGCTGTCCCCGGTTTTGCCCGGCGGGCGGCAGGCCCGGCCCCCTTGCCCGTTCGGAGGGAGAGGTGGCATCGCTGGGGAAATACGTAGAAGTGACGCCACGGGTCGGGAGGGAACGGCATGGAGGACACGCTCAGAGCGGGTGTCATCGGGTGCGGGATGATGGGGGAAGCCCATGCCCGCCTCTACGATGAGATGACCAAGACCGAGCTGGTCGCCGTGATGGACCCGGATGAGTCGCGTGCGCGTTCATTAGGTGCCACACACGGTTGCGCGGTCTTCTCCGATCTCGATGGCTTCGCCGGCGTCGACCTCGACATTGTCAGCCTCTGCGTGGATGACCGCTATCATGTCGAGCCCGCCGTTCGCATGGCGGAGCTCGGCCGGCACCTGCTCATCGAGAAGCCCCTCGCGCTCACGGTCGAGGACTGCGACACGATCACCGCGGCCGCCGAGGCGGCGGGCATCACGATGATGGTCGGGCACTGCGTGCGGTTCGATCCGCGGTATCACGGCGCCTACCAGGCGATCTGTCGCGGCGAGCTGGGCGACATCTCGCACGCCTACGCGCGCCGGACGAACACCTGGGCCACTGCGCGTCGCATCGGGGGTCGCGTCGAGCTGCCGTTCTACCTCGGGGTTCACGACATCGACATTCTGCGCTGGCTTGTCGCCAGTGAGGTGCGCCGCGTGAGCGCGGTCTGCAGCCGCGAGGTGCTACCGTCGCTTGGCCTCAAAGCCGCTGACGCCTACTATGCGCTGCTCTCGTTCGAGAACGGCGCGGTGGGCTGCGTCGACATCTCCTGGAGTACTCCGGACGCCTTCGGATGGAAGCTCGATGCCGCATGCCATGTGATGGGCACCCGAGGGGCCGTGCGAATCGACTTCTCCGACGAGGGGTTCGTCCGGTGTGATGAAGACAAGGCGGTGTCGGGTGGGGTAACCTACGGGTTCGAGGTCGCGGGTCGGCTCCGCGGCGCTCTCCACGCCGAGGTGGCGCACTTCGTGGACTGTGTCCTCTACGGCCGCGCGCCGATGGTCTCCAGCCAGGATGCCCGTCGGGCGGTCGAGATCGCTCAGGCGATGGTGCGCTCGGCCGAAGAGGGCATCGCGGTGGACCTGTGATGCGATGCAGGGCGGGGGAGGGGGCATCGATGTGGGACGCGTGAGGACCGCGGCGGCGGCCCTGCTGGTGTTCGTGCTGCTTCCGCTGGCGCCAGCATGGGCGCAGGACGCGGCCCCGACGGACTTCGACCGGGCGCGACAGGCGCTCGATGCCGGGGACTTCGCGCTTGCGGCGCAGTTGCTCGCCGCCTGCAGGGAGGCGGCGCCGAACGACGCCGTGGTCGCGGCATGGCTCGGGAGCGCCCAGCTCAAGGCGGGCATGGCGGCCGAGGCGGTAACCACGTTGCAGGCTGCCGTGGACCTGGCTCCCCGAGACCCCGTCGTTCGGAACAACCTGGGCACCGCCCTCATCGAGACCGGCGATACTGAAGGCGGTATGTCCAGTTACCGCGCCGCGCTGGAGATCGACCCCGCTTTCGAGGATGCCCGGTACAACCTGGCGCTCGCTCTCACGGACGCCAAGCGCCTCGACGAGATGCTGGCCCTCTACAAGCCGTTCTTCGATGACCCGCAGCGTCGGGCATCCGCTCATTTGACCGTGGGCCAGTTGCTGGAGAAAGCCCGGCAGTTGCGGGGCGCTGCAAACCACTACCAGTCCGCGCACACCTTCGACCCATCGCTGTCGGAGGCGACGCTCTCGCTGGCTCGGGCCATGATCGCACTGGACGAGACAGCCCGGGCCATCGAGCTGCTTCAGACCGAGATCGCCGCCGGCCGGGCCACTCCGGCGCTCCGCGAGACGCTGGGCGTAGTCTACCAGTCGCAGGGGCGCTACGCGGAAGCGGTGGCCACGCTGACGCCGCTTCGCGACGAGGGTCATGACACCTTCGAGCTCCATCGGGCGCTGGGCATGGCTCAGGCCCAGCTCGGGCAGCTCGCGGAGGCCGCGGCCTCGTTCCAGCGCGCCCTCGGCCTGCGGCCGAAGGACGTGGAGACCGAGAACAACCTCGGGTGGGTCTACGCCCAGCAACTGGTCGACAACAAGGCGGAGGACCACCTGGTCGCCGCGTTGGAGGGCAACCCGAATCTCACTTCCGCCCGGAAGACGCTCGTCGCCATCTACCGACGCCAGGGACGCACGCGAGAGGTGGTCGCCCAGCTCGAGGCCATCCTCGGGACGGATCCCGGCGACACGCAGGCACTGCACGCACTCGTACGTGCCGCGCTCACAGCTCCCGAAGTGCCTCTGGCAGAGCCGACGCTGAGGCGGATGGCCGATACCCAGTCAGAGGACCCGGCGTTCCTCGGTGCGCTGGGATGCCTCCTGGTGCAGCGTGCGGACTACAACGGAGCCGCCCGGATCCTGACGAAGGCGGCGGAGCTCGACCCCACGAATGCCGACATCCACAACAACCTCGGCGCTGCCCATGAACGCCTCGGCTTGCTGGAGGAGGCCCTCCGAGACTACAGGACGGCGTCCCACCTCGACCCGGAGCACAAGGAGGCGCAGACGAACGCGGAACGCGTCTCCGCCGCGCTGGGAGTCGGGAGGGGAACCCGGTGAGTCTCGACGCCAACCCGGCTGCCACTCGTGTCGGAAAGCCGGAGCGGATCGAATCGATCGGGCTTCTCGTGAGCCTGCACAAACATCCCGCTCTGCCCTGCGCGCGAGCGGTTGTCGACTGCCTCAGACGGCGCGGCGTGCAAGTCCGCGGGAACGAGGAGTTGGCGACTCACGTGCAGGGCATCGAGGTCGGTGATGACGCGTTCGTCCACAGCGCGGACGTTCTCCTCGTTGTCGGGGGAGATGGGACAATCCTCCGCGCCGCCCGGACGGCCGCACCTCTGGGCACCCCCATCCTCGGCGTCTACGTCTCCGGCTTCGGCTTCCTCACCGAGGCGACCAGCGACGGCATTGACCGCACGTTGGAGGACGTGCTCGCGGGCAGCTATACGATCGACGAGCGGATCATGCTCACGGCCCACGGCGAGCGTGATCCCGGCCGTGCGGTCACGGCACTGAACGACATCGTGGTCCGCCGCGAGCGGGCGCCGGGGATGATCGACTGCTACCTGTGGGTCAGCGATACCTTCGTCGGCGAGTACCGTGGCGACGGCCTGATCGCAGCGACCCCGACGGGCTCGACCTGCTACTCCCTCGCCGCTTACGGCCCGGTGGTTACTCCGTGGCTCGATGCCGTAGTCCTCGCCCCGATGTGCGTGTTCACGCTGAACATCCGTCCTCTCGTCATCCGGGCGGATGAGGAGGTCCGAATTGAAGCGCGCTACAAGGGCGACGAGCCCAACGGCGTGACCTACAGTGCCGACGGCCTGCCGGGGATCGAGCTGAAGTCGGGCGAGACGCTCGTCGTCACGAAGGCGCCCCACAAGGCTCGCTTCGTGCGCTTCGAGCCGGGGACGTTCTACACCCGCCTCCGCCAGCGCCTGAAGTGGGGCGCGGAGATCTAGCCCGTCTTGCTGCCGAAGAAGGTTGACGGGGGACGCCGATACGGGAATGCTGTTCCCTGAGGAGTGTGAGCGCCATGCTGCCGACACCGCTTCCGTTCCAGACGCTGACAGTATGCCTGGAGCCCGCCCCAGAGGGGGGCTACATCGTCACGGTTCCCGCGTTGCCAGAGGTTATCACCGAGGGGGATACGGAAGAGGAAGCTCTTGGGTCAGCCAAAGAGGCCATCCTGTGTGCCCTCCTGGCGCGCGTAGATGCACACCGCCCTCTTCCACAGAGGGACAAAGCACCCAAGCCACGAGCGGGAGTGAACATGCGCTCGGTCGCTACCCAGAGCCTCGAGTACGCATAGGGTCCCCGACCGATGGGCAGACTCCCGGCACTGTCAGGAAAGGAGCTTGCCCAGGCGTTGGAGAAGGCGGGTTTCGAGCGCAAGCGCCAGGTTGGCAGCCACGCAACCTACGAGCACCCGGACGGGCGGCAGACGGTTGTGAAGATGACGTCGAAGACGCTCAAAGCTGGGACGCAGGCGGGGATCATCCGGCGCGCCAAGCTCACCGAGGAAGAACTCGCCCGGCTCCTTCAGCGCAGGCCGAACTGGGGTATGGCTGTATGTCCTCTCTGCCGTTCGTGGCGCCGATCGCGGCGCGCCCAACGCCGAGCGCCCACGCGCTACCCATCGGGTTCTGGTGGTGGCGGGTGTAGGCGGTACACGAAGTAGAAGCCCGGATCCCTCTCCTGGTTCTCGTCCTGCGGCACCCGCAGGAGGTCCAGACGCCAGCCCTTGTCCTCAAGTCCCTCCGTGATCCTGAAGAGGGAGTCCCACCAGTGGAGCGCGATGAGGTAGTCCGGCTGGAACCGGCGCGCGATTGCGTCGACGGCATCCGCGCGCCGAGCACCTCCCGACGGCTGTGTCCACTGTCGGTGGTAGGGAATGCTCTCCGGCGTCTTCAGACCCACCAGGTCCACGAGGTGGAAGTCGGTGGCGTACGCGATGTACCCGGCGTCATGGACGAGGATGGTCGCATTGGCGGGCAGGTTCGCATTGCACCATTCCGCTACGCCAGCCACGTTCCGGCTGACGTTGTAGTGCCCCCGGAGCACCACCCTCATGGCGCTCGGCACTTGGTAGGCGGCCAGCAGAAGCGAGGTGCCGGCAAGGCTCAGGGCCAGGCCCCTCCTCACCCGGGAGCTCGCGGCGAGGAGGGTCACCACCCCGTAGACGAGGAAAGGCGTCAGCACGTAGAGGTAGCGGTGGTCGTAGTGGCTGAACGCCCCGGAGAACGTCCAGAAGTAGACGCCGACGAAGCTGATGGTGAACAGCCCCGGGATCCATCCCAAACGTGAGAGAGGCCACAGGAGCGCCGCCACCGGAAGGCAAGAGGTGCCCCAGAGGTAGCGGTAGAGCCCGTAGAGCGTACGCTCGGCCTTCTCCGCGAGCGGCAAGCTCGCCTCGGCGAAGTAGGCCTTCTTGGCGCCCACAGTGACCGGGAACGGCGCGCCCGAGGCGGCCAGATACCATATCGCCCATGGCGCGGCGCCGGCCGCCATGAGCGCCAGCTCCATGCCCCAGGTTCGTGCCAACCCGCCCTCCGCCCGCGCTCTCCGGAAGAGGATCACGGCACGGTGGAGCGCGACCATCCCGGACACCGCTATCAGCTCCGGCCGGATGTACGGCAGCAACCCGCACAGCACCGGGACGCGCAGCCGCCGGTCCTCCGCTGGGTCGGCCAGCAGGGCCATGACCCACATCCCAGCCGCCATGGCCAGCCCCGTCTCCAGGCCGTTGAGGAGTTGGTAGGGGACCAGGCCTACGGCCACGCCCAGTGTCAAGGCGAGCGCAGCAACGCCCTCGGAAGCACGGTGGAGGAACGCCAGGCGCAGGATCCCCCACCCGTAAAGTACCACAGCAATCCATCCGGCCACATAGCAGGCATAGATGGGCGAGAGGACGAGCATCAGCCCCGTGATGAGCACGAGGTGGACGGCGCTCGTGGCTGAAGCGATGGGCACGCTCGTGGGGAAGTTCCTGTCCGCGCCGGCAAGGATCGACTGAGCGTTGTGGATGGTGATGTAGGCGTCGTCGAAGGCGAATACCGGCGGTCCGAGCCATGCCACATAGCCGATCGCGAGCGCGATGCATGCGAGCGGCCACACGAGGTAGGCGACGCGTCTGCTCCTGGGCGATGCCGGGCGCTGAAAGAGGCCCGGACGGGATGCTGACGGTCTGGTGCCGGTGCCCTCGCCGGTCTCCGCACCCGCAGCTCGTCCCGATGATTCCGAGCCCGGCCCGCCGTCTGCGGGCGGGTCGCATGCCGCCGATCCCTGCGTCACCTATGGCACTCCTACTCCGCGACCCGGTGCGCCCCGGCCAAGGGTCATCCGTCACCTACATCCCCACGAGTACCATGGAAGGCGCCTCCGGTATGTTCACCGTGCAACCAGATGCAGCACGGCTTGCCGCGCGTGAAGCGCCTCCGGTGGCGACACGCGGACTTCGCCGGGGGCGACCTCTCCGGCCTCAGATCGGTTGCCCGTAACGGGGTCGAACCACTCCGCGCGCATCGACGCCGTCGCTGCCGAGATGTCCACCTCCAACGGCTGCGCCACATCGAGGTGGACGATGTACTCACGACCCGGCGCCGCCAGGCAGTGCCCCGCACTCACGAGGTCATCATGGGGCTCCATGAGCCAGTACTGCGTCCGCTCCATGAACTCCCGGAGCTGGCGGAAGTACCGGTAGCCGGGCGGCGTATCGTCCGTACGGATGACGTCCCATGCGGTGTACGTGTAGTAGTACGCGATGTGCCCGCCGGCCATGAGTATTTCCCACGCCCGACGCAGCACTTCCTCAGGCGGTTGCACGACCCCGTATGTCGCGTCGTCTGCTCCCCGGGGGCCGTGCTCATAGCCGAACTCGACGTTCACCACCGGCCATCGCCGCTGGGCTCGATGCTCCAGGATGGTCGAGTGCCAGTCACCGTGCTGTTGGTCCGACCGGAAGTCGAGCACCTCGTCATAGGCGCCCGCGTCGTATGTCGCATGGTCATCGTGCACGGTGATGAGCCGGTGGTACGGATCCTCGCGTCGGATCAGCCCGATGCGGTCGAGCTTGTAGTCAAGGCTCGGTTCGTTGTTCGCCTCCTTCGAGAAGTCCCACACCAGGTTCGGGAAGGCCGCGTAGCGAGCGATGAGCCAGCGGAAGTAGAGGTCATCCTCTGCGCTGCCGGGCTCGGGCCACGTCACGAGCTTGTTGTAGACCTTCACCATGAGGTGGGCGACGATACCCCGCTCCAGCATCGCGGTCATCATCCGGTCGTAGTGCCGCCAGAAGGCCGGGTTCAGGCGAGTGTGGTCGGGCTGCTCGTTCGAGCCCTCCCAGGCGAACATCGCGGGAGGACCGTAGTCCTCGGGCTCCGACCGCCCCGGCCGCCAGCCGGTGTCGTGGGCGTAGGCGTTGAGGATGATCTGGTTGAACCCGTGCGCCTCGAGCTTGTCGAGGAATGGGAGGAGGGTCGGCAACGCCGGGTTGCCCATGTCGAGGGCCCATAGCCAGTCGCACTCATAGCCCAGCGGAAAGCACCGCGTGCCATCCTCCCACACGAACTGGTACGGGTGCGCCGCGTCGACCTTCAGCCCGCCATGGATGCGGGCATTGCGGTTCGCAGTGCAGGTGAACGACGCGGTGCGCCCGTCGAGATCCGGGTCGTCTGATGTGGTCACCAGGGACCACTCGCCCTCGCTCGTTGGGCATACGCGGACGATGAACGTGCCGTCACCATCGTAGAACCCCGGCACGACCCGCACGCCATCGGGTCCCCGGACATCGGCGGAC
>Ga0315288_10003664_pt1 | contig 19618 bp, 20 predicted proteins | sample YL17G11_20_MG_FD_203454 | JGI IMG/M metagenome (GOLD analysis project Ga0315288, IMG submission 203454) | Sediment microbial communities from Yellowstone Lake, YNP, Wyoming, USA - YL17G11_20 | ecosystem: Environmental > Aquatic > Freshwater > Lake > Sediment | place: USA: Wyoming | collected... | reverse complement strand
ATAGCCGTTCGCCTCGCTCCCATCGCTATCCACGCTCACCCGCTGGGTCACCCCCGTCTGGCGGTCGCGGACAAAGATGTCCGCAACGCTGTTAGTGTCGCCGGCTACCAGGTTGGTAGCATCAGACGTGAAGGCGACGAAGCGGCCGTCGGCGCTGAGGGCAGGCGCGTCGCTAGCGCCGTTCGCCTCGCTCCCATCGCTATCCACGCTCACCCGCTGGGTCACCCCCGTCTGGCGATCGTGCACGAAGATGTCCGCAACGCTGTTAGTGTCGCCGGGCACGAGGTTGGAGGCCCCGGACATGAATCCCACATTGCGGCCGTCGGCACTGATGGCGTCGTGGTAACTAGCGCCGTTCGCCTCGTTCCCATCGCTATCCACGCTCACCCGCTGGGTCACCCCCGTCTGGCGATCGTGCACGAAGACATCCCACTGCCCGTTCGTGTCGCCCGTCACCAAGTTGGCGGCGCTTGAGTAGAAGGCGGCATACCGGCCGTCGGCGCTGATGGCAGGCCCCTCGCTTCCGCCGTCCCCCTGGTTGCCGTTACTGTCCACACTCACCCGCGTGGTGGCCCCGGAGGAGGCAGCGCTGCGGCCGGCGAGGATCACTGTCAGGGCGACGAGCAGAACGAGCGCTACGAGGCGAAGAGAGCGGAAGGCTTTCATCGGGCCGTACCTCCTGACGCCTTTCTCCGGGCCAGCGCCAGCATCATGGCAGAACGTCTCGAAGGCGTCAATACGCTGGTGGGCCAGGCCACCGCCGCACACGAGGTATTTTGCAGACATATTGCAGACCAATGGTCAGCAATATCCCGTCACCGGGCGTCAGCCAAACGCCGCACGGCCCCGATCTCAGATACAGAACCCGGACCCCTTGGCAGCGGTTTGGAGACTGGAAAATTGACACTCTATCTGGCCCTGGTGTATTCTCCCGTCTAGCATTCAGAAGGAGGTTGGTTTATGGCGGAGGCATCAGCCATCACCGATGAGATGCGGGCATTCATCGGCAAAGAGTTCGAAACCACAACCGTTGAGGTTGACAAGACGGCGATCCGCATGTTCGCCCGCGCCGTCGGCTACACGGACCTTGTCTACTTCGACGAGGAGTACGCCAAGAGCAAGGGCTATCGCAGCATTCCCTGCCCCATGGGCTTCGCCGGCCACCCCATCTTCCGGCCCGACAAACCCCTGCGACCGTCCATCGTCATGCCTTTCCAGGTCCCGTACAAGCGGGTGCTCAACGGCGGCACCGAGTTCGAGTACTACGAGCCCGTCTGCGCCGGCGACGTCCTCGTTGCGGGCACCAAGATCGCCGATATCGTCGAACGCACCGGCGCCACGGGCCCGATGCTGTTCGTCACCGCCGAGACGATCTACAAGAACCAGCAGGGCCGCGAAGCAGCCAAGTTCCGCGGCACCCTTATCCTCTACTAGGAGCGCACGATGAGCCAAGTCTATTTCCAAGATGTGAAGGAGGGGCAGGAGATACCCCCTCTGACAGACAAGCCCACCTCCCAGCGGTTGGTGATGTGGGCGGCCGCCTCCGGCGACTTCTACCAGATCCACTACGACAAGGACTTCGCCTTGGGCAACGGCCTTCCCGAACGCATCACCCATGGAGCGCTGAAGCACGCGCTCCTCGGACGCCTGGTCCACCAGTGGGCGGGCGATGAAGGCCGGGTGAAGAAGGTGGCCTGCCAATACCGCGGCATGGACATCGTGAATGAAGACGTGACCTGTCATGGTGTGGTGAAACGGAAGTACCAGGATGGCAACGAGAACCTGGTGGAACTGGAGCTCTGGACAGAAACGCCCCAGGGACAGAAGACCACGCCCGGCACGGCCGTAGTCGCCCTACCCTCGCGAGGAGGTTAGGCCGCCATGGGCATGCTGGACGGGAAAGCGGTGGTCGTAACCGGTAGCGGACGTGGCATCGGCCGCGGCGTGGCCATGCTGGCGGCGGCCGAGGGCGCGAAGGTGGTGGTGAACGACCCCGGCGTGGCCAGGGATGGCTCCGGCTCGGACAAGGGCCCAGCCGATGAGGTTGTGGACGCCATCCGCAGCGCCGGCGGCACAGCCGTTCCTAGCTTCGACTCCGTTGCCTCCATGCAGGGCGGCGAGAACATCATCAAGACCTGCGTCGATAGCTTCGGCCGCATCGATTGTCTCATCAACGTGGCCGGCATCCTGCGCGACCGCATGGTCTTCAACATGTCCGAGCAGGAGTGGGACGACGTTATCGCCGTCCACCTTAAGGGCCACTTCGCCTGTACGAAGGCCGCCATCGTCCTGATGCGCCAGCAGCGCTACGGCCGCATCATCAACTTCGCTTCCCAGTCGGGGCTGGTGGGAAACGCCGGCCAGGCCAATTACGGCGCGGCCAAGGCCGGCGTCGCCGGCTTCACCCGCGTGGTGGCCCGCGACCTGGGGCGCTACGGCATCACCTGCAACGCCATCGCCCCGCGCGCCCTCACGCGCATGACCGGCGAGCTCGGCGGAGCCCCCGCCGCGGGCGCTCTATCCGCCTCGATCTTCGCGGAGATGCCACCCGACCACATCGCCCCCATGACCTGCTTTCTGGCCACCGACGACGCCTGGAACATCAACGGCCAGATCTTCCTGGTCTACGGCGGCACGGTGAACCTGCTGGCCCACCCCACCCCCTATCGCACCATTTTCAAGCCCGGCAACGGCCTCTGGACGCTGGATGAGCTCTCCGAAATGGTGCCCACCCTGATGGACGATATCCCAAACCCGGCGCCGCCGCCCGAGGACCTGGAGATTCCCGGTCGCTCCCAAGCGCAGTCGCACGCCGCCGCCTAACGAGAGTGAGGTGAACTAGCTGTGGGAAAGAAGCTTCAGGGTAAGAGCATCGTCATCACCGGGTCGGGCCGCGGCATCGGCCGGGCGCTGGCAATGCTGGCGGCAGCCGAGGGTGCGAAGGTAGTGGTGAACGACCCCGGCGTGTCCATGGACGGCTCCGGCTCCGACAAGAGCCCGGCCGACGAGGTGGTGGACGCCATCCGCAGCGCCGGCGGCACCGCCGTCGCCAACTACGACTCCGTCGCCTCCATGCAGGGCGGCGAGAACATCATCAAGACCTGCGTCGATAGCTTCGGCCGCATCGACTGTCTCATCAACGTGGCGGGCATCCTGCGCGACCGCATGATCTTCAACATGTCCGAGCAGGAGTGGGACGACGTCATCGCCGTCCACCTCAAGGGTCACTTCGCCTGTACCAGGGCCGCCGTCGTACTCATGCGCCAGCAGCGCTACGGTCGCATCATCAACTTTTCGTCGATCTCCGGCCTGCGAGGCAACGCCGGCCAGGCCAATTACGGCGCGGCCAAGGCCGGCATCGCCGGCTTCACCCGCGTGGTGGCGCGCGACCTGGGCCGCTACGGCGTCACCTGCAACGCGATCGCGCCGATGGCCATCACCCGCATGACGGCAGCCGTCCCCCAGAGGCCGGGGGGCGTCGTGGGAGGGGACGTGCAGGAGATGCTACCGGAGCACATCGCGCCGATGACCCTCTACCTGGCCACCGACGAGGCGTGGAACATCAACGGCCAGATCTTCCATGTGGCCGGTGGCATGGTCTCCCTGGCCCGAACCGAGACACCCATCGCCACCATCACCAAAAATGGCAAGTGGACGCTGGAAGAACTGGCGATGCTGGTTCCTCAGTACCTCGTGCAAGGGGCGCCGAACCCGGCGCCGCCGCCGGACGATCTCGAGATCCCGGGTCGACCGGCAAAGGCGCCAGCGTAGGAACCCCACAGGGAACGAACAAGGGGATGGTGCCCCAGGGCACCATCCCCTTGTTGTTGGGCATCCGTCGAAAAGAAGCCGCTCTACTCCCTCGCCGACCGTCGGTTGCGGTGCACATCCATCAGTATGAAGTTCTGGCCGTCGCGCCAGACCGTGCCGCGCGGCTCGAACCCCGCCTTGCAGAAGCTGCGCTGGGCGCGCTTGTTCCAGTCCAGCGTGTGCAGGAAGACGCGCCGCAACCCTTTGGAGTAGAACAGGAAGCGCACCAGGACCTCCACAGCGTCACTGCCGTAGCCGTGCCCCCACCGCTCGCGATCGCCGATGGTAATGCCTAGTTCCGCTTCGCCCTCCACCTCCCGCAGGTTGTAGTACATCACGTTGCCGATGTGCCGACCGCCCTCGTCCTCGATGGCGTAGGAGCAGCGGCCGGAGTCTGGGTAGCGCTGCTGAGCAGTGAGGGATGCCAGGAAATTGGCGAAGGTCGTGCGTATGGGCGACGCGGCGTCGAAGCGCGCCAGTTCCTCGTCGCGGCGCCAGGCGTAATCGTTGGCGCCGTCGGAGAGACGCTTCTGGCGGAGGATCACTCGGCGGCCGCGAGCGGCCACGTCGTCCGGCGTGGCTAGCACGCCTCCGGGCCTCCACCCTCCAGCAAGGCCGCCGCCTTGCGCACCACTTCCACCTCATTCCGATAGCTCAGCGTCTTGCAGGCCTGCTCCACCGGAAACCACTCCACCTGGTCGTATTCCCAGTCGTGATCGGCGGTGCTCCCGCCGGTGGGCGCCATGAGGTAGTGGTGGACGAACTTGTGGTAGCGCACGCCCTCGCGGGCAAACCAGTACTCGACCGTGTCGATCTTGCGCTCAATCGCTACTTGGAGACCCGTCTCCTCGCTCACCTCGCGGACGGCCGCCTGCTCCAGACTCTCGCCGTCATTGGGCGTGCCCTTGGGCAAGCCCCAGATACCGTCCTCGCTGCGGCCGCAGAGCACGACCTCGATGCCCTGAGGCCCCCGCCGGTATACAACACCACCGGCCGAAACGGCTCGCTGCACCGTAGACTTCTTCTCGGGCTTAGGTTTCGGCATCTAGGGTTTGATGGAGAAGGGGAAGGCGTCTTCGTCGAAGTCGGCCAGGGATAGCGCCTCGCGTACGGCGTCGCGCATGATACGCGAGGGGTGGTCCAGATAGCGCATGAGGACGGCCTTGGCCTCACGGCCGCCGATCTCCCCCAGCGCAGCGACGGTGGCCACCCGTACCTCCGCGTCCTGATCCTCCAGGAGAGGGGTCAGGCGGGGGACCGCCATTTCGTCCCCCAGGCAGCCGCAGGCGAGGGCAGCCTCATAGCGCATCTCGGCGTCGCCGCTGGACAGTTCCTGAAAGATGACGGGCAGCCAGCCGGGGTCGCAGTTGCGACCCATGGCGTGCACGGCGCTCACCCGAAGGCGGCGGTCGTCGCCGCCATAGGCCTTTCGAATGGCCTGTCGCACCCAAGGGAGGCTGCAGGCGCCGATGGCCTCCAGGGCACGCGCCCGCACCTCCATGTCCTCGCCGTTGTTGACCAAGGCCTGGCGCAGGGCCTCCTCGACGCGGCGGAAGTGACGGTCGCGTAGGGCGCCGAACTCCCACTGAAGGACGAAGCGCCCCAGGCCCAGAGCCGCCTCCGCCCGCACGTCCGTATTGCCGTCGGAGCTCAGGAGATGGATCAGCGGTTCGATGAGATCGCGATGGTCGTATTCCCAGAGGCCGCGAATGGCGTCTGCCCTCACCTGAGCGTCGCTGTCCGAGAGGCACGGCACGAGGATGGCGTCGAAGTTCAGCTCCACGTTGTCTTCGGCCAAGTCGACCAGCAGGCGGATCACCTGCCGGCGCCGCTTGTCGGAGAAGGTGGACCAGGTCCGCAGGAAGAGAAGACGCTCTTCGTCGCCGAGGTGGGAGAGGCGCGCCAGCTTGGCCGCCTTCACAAGCTGGTCGTCGTCTTTGAGCTCTGCCAGGTACTCCTCGAAAGAAGCCATCCTTTACATTCTATGAGATGTCCACCCTGTTTGGGGAGCCCTCTAGGCCCTCTGGCGCCCCCCCTGGCCGATCTTCGGCTCCTTTCCCGCCACCAGACGCTGGATGTTGTCGCGATGGCGGAAGATCACCAGCAGCGTGGCCAGCACGCCAAAGATAGCGTAGGACAGCGGCGCCCGGTCTGCCAAGGCCAAGCCCACCAGAATCGCCGACCCCACGGGGATGGTGGTGACGGACATCAGGGACATGTAGCGGAACGTCAAAACGATGAGGATCGCAAGCACAACGAGACCTAAACTCAACGGAAAGAGCAGCCCGGCCACGGCCCCGTAGGACGTCGCGACTCCCTTGCCCCCACGCCAGCCGATGTACAGCGGCCAGTCGTGTCCGACGATGGCCGCCACCCCAGCCGCCACTTGGAGCCCGTGGGCCGCACCCGACCCCACGTGAGGCTCGAAGATGTACCACGTGGCGATGACCGGCGCGTAGCCTTTGAGGGCGTCGGCCACCAACACCAGTAGGAAGGGGCGCATTCCCAGCGTCCGCAGCACGTTGCTGGCGCCGGTGGCGCCGCTGCCGTAGTCTCGCACATCGATGCCGCGCAGGAGCTTGCCCGCGATCCAGCCTGCGGGGATCGACCCGATCAGGTAGCCCACGGGAATCATCAGGGCGTACTGCCAGATCATTCCTACTCCTCGCTGCGGCTCCGGAAGATCAATCTTAAGCCCGTTCCCTCAAACCCGAAAGACCTGCGGATGAAGTTCTCCAAGTAGCGGCGATAAGAGAAATGGAGGAGGGCGGCATCGTTCACGAAAAAGACGAACGTTGGGGGCCGCACGGCGGCCTGCGTGATGTAAAGCAGCTTAAGACGACGCCCACGAACCGAAGGCGGCCCGTGAGCCGCCAGCGCCCGTCGCATGGTGGCGTTCAGCTCGGCGGTGGGCACCCGCTGCTCGCGCGCGGCGCCGGCCGCCAGCCCCGCCGCCAGCAGTTCGTCGACCCCTGTGCGCTCCTTCGCCGATACCAGGCACAGGCTCACCCAGGGCACGAAGCGTAGGCGGGTCTGGGCCGTTCGGACGAAGGCCTTGCGTGCGTCATCGTCCGGAGGCATGAGGTCCCACTTGTTGATGGCCACTACCAACCCTTTCGCCGCCTCGGCCACATACCCGGCGATGTGAGTGTCCTGCGCGGTAATGCCCTCGCTGGCGTCGATGACCAGCAACGTCACGTCGCTGCGGTCGATGGCTTCCTGGGCGCGGAGGACGCTGTGTCGTTCCAGCCCACCTTGGATGCGGCCTCGCCGGCGGATACCGGCCGTGTCGACCAGTACGAGGTCGCGGTCCAGGTAGCGAAAGGCGGTGTCGATGGCATCTCGAGTCGTGCCTGGCTCGGCGCTGACGATGACCCGCTCCTGGCCCAGGATGGCATTCAGCAGCATCGATTTGCCGACATTGGGCCGCCCTACAATGGCCAAGCGCAAGCCGGCGGCGGCTTCCTGGCCAGCGACCGCCGGCAGCATCTCCACCAGGCTATCCATCAGGTCCCCCAAGCCCAGGCCGTGCTGAGCACTGACCGGTAGGGGATCGCCGAGCGCCAGCTCGTAGAACTGTACGATCGCCTGGCGACGAGCTTCGTTGTCCGCTTTGTTGGCCACCAGGATTAGCGGCTTAGCGGAGCGGCGCAACAGATCGGCGATCTCCAGGTCGGTGGCAGTGAGGCCGTCGCGGGCGTCCACCACCAACACCACGACATCGGCCTCAGCGAGAGCCACCTCCACCTGGTGCTTCACCAGGGGCTGGTAGCCCGCCTCGCCGGTGGGCTCCAGACCGCCGGTGTCCACCAACGTGAAGGCCTGCTTTTCCCACTCGACATCGGCGTAGAGGCGGTCGCGCGTCGTGCCCGGAATGTCCTCCACCAAAGCCTTGCGCGAGCCGATGAGCCGGTTGAACAGCGCCGACTTCCCGACGTTGGGCCGTCCGACAATGGCCACCACGGGCATCGGCGCTGATGGCGCCGCCGCCTCGGCGCTAGCCTGGGGTAGGAGTCGGGGTGGGCGACGCACCTGTTGACTCCAGCACAACTTTCACGGTGCTGGGCGAGGCGCCGAGCACCTGTAGATCCGAGGGCGCCTCTATGCGGGGCGCTACGTCGTGGGTACCCGCCGTCAGGCCCGTCAGGTCCACAATTACCTTCACCTGATCGGGGATGACGCCGCGCAGTACGGGCAGATCGCCCTGAAGCCGCACCTCCACCAGCGCCGGCGTGACGCCGGCCACCCGCAGGCCACTGGCCAACGCTGTGGTGCTGGGGGCGACGCCGAAGACGGCCTCGCCCTGGCCGGCCGCGATCCGCACACGCACGGAGACCGTGGCGTCGCCGCTGACGCTCACCGAAGTGGGCAGGCGCAGGGGCACAGTGCGAAACAGGTCGCTACTGGCGCCGCTGATATCGATATCCTCCGTGAGGACCACACTGGTAACGTTGAGGATCTCCGGGGGCCCCAGCAGGGTCACACTGGGCGGATCTGTTTCCACTGCTGTCACGTTGTAGCCCGCGGCGGGGCTCCCTCTCAGCGAGGGACTGACCGCGACTATCCGCTCGAACTGCCGCTGCTCGACAGCGATCTCGACGGCGGCGCTGCTGGGTTCCAGGCTGACCCCGGCCACGATGAAACCGCGATCGTCGCGGGCCACCAGCGAGTACGACTGGCGCACACCGCCCACCGCACCCGATAGGTTCACGGTGGCCACGGCCGACTTCACAAGCTTCACCAGGTCTTCGGGGCCAGACACGAGCACCTGCTCCGGGCTGACGACGGGCTGCTGCGCCTCATAGCCGATGGGCGGCGAGCCAACGACATCGGCCACCACCGGCACCAGCTGGCTCACCACCGGCTTGAGCTCGATGGACAGACGGTCGGGCGACACCTCGAGGATCTTTACGTTCCCCTCACCCAGGACCTGCACCCGTACCTCCACATCCATCTGGCCCACCCCCGCCCCGGCCAGATTGATCGTGGCCCGGAAGTCCTCGACGGTCAGGTTATCGAACACGTCCTTGGGGGCCTCGATGCGCACCGTCACATCCGGCGGCAGGGCCGCCAGGGTCAGACCCTCGGGGACGCTTACCGGCTGCACGGGGATTTCCCCGCGGAACCAGCCAGTGCTTGTCGATTGCTCCGTGTCGGTGATGAATATCCAGACGCCAAAGGCCAGGGCCACCGACAGTACGGCCAGGCCGAAGTTTCCCCTTACGGAGATGAAACCCACTCGCAGAATGGCGCCAATTGTCCGCGAGAATTCGCCCAGGAGGCGCAGAAAACCAGCCACAACCCAACCCCGTCACTAGCGGGGCCGCCTTCCCCCTCTCCTCATCGGAACAGCCTCCTCAGGCCGCGGCCCTCGGCCTGTCCCGCCGCCGCAGCGGCAAACAAGCCCTTCAGTATGGCGCCCAAGCGGACGCCGTCGAGACGTGAGATCATACGTCCGCTGGCGGCGACAGAGACATCGCCCGTCTCCTCGGAGACGACGATCGAGACGGCATCGGTGTGTTCGGTGATCCCCAGAGCCGCCCGGTGGCGGAGACCCAGATGTCCACGGCTCAGCCGCCCCGAAAGGGGCAGCGTACAGGAGGCGGCCACCACCCGGCTGCCACGCAGGATCACTGCCCCATCGTGAAGAGGGGAGTTGGGGTAGAAGAGTCCTTCCAGCAGCTCCGCCGAGGCCGTCGCATCCACACGGATGCCGGCGTCGGCGTATTCCTCCAGACCCGTCTCCCGTTCCAGCACAAAGAGCCCGCCGTGGTGCTGGGCCGATAGGTTCTCCACTGCCTCGATAACTTTATCCAGGACTGTGTCGTAGCTGGGACGCAAACCCCAGCCAAACCGGCCCGTTCGCCCCAAGCGCTCCAGAAAACGGCGGATCTCCGGCTGGAAGATGATGGGGATTGCTATAAGGACGGCCGGGAAGGAGTTGCGCATCACCCATCCCAGAACCTTGAGGTCGAAGACCCGCACCAACGCCGCTGCCACCAGCAGCAGGATGACGATACCCCGCACGAGCTGCACGCCGGTGGTGCCGCGCATTAGCAGCAGAGCGAAGTAGATGATGGCGCCGATAATGAGAATGTCGACGGCGCTGGCCGGCTCGAACTGGCGCAGGGCCTCCTGAGCGTGATCGATGAAGCCCGCCATCGCCTACGCCGGTCCTTCCGCCAGGATCAGCACCAGCACCGCCTTCTGAGCGTGGAGGCGGTTCTCCGCCTGATCGAATACCACCGACTGCGGCCCCTCGATGACCTCCGTGGCCACCTCCTCACCGCGGTGGGCAGGCAGATCGTGCATGAAGATGGCATCGGCAGCGGCCCGGGCCATGAGCGCGCCGTCCACTTGATAGCCGGCGAACACCTCGCGCCGCTGGGATGCTTCGTGCTCTTGGCCCATGCTGGCCCAGACATCCGTGTAGACCACATCGACGCCTTTGACGGCCTCCTCGGGCGATTCCAGGCTCGTGACGGCGCCCCCGGATGCAGCGGCCAGGGCACCGGCCTTGGCGACTACATCCGACGCCACGCCGTAGTCCGGCGGAGAAGCAATGCGGAAATCCATGCCCAGCATGGCCGCCCCCAACATCAGCGAGCGCGCGACGTTGTTGCCGTCACCGACGAAAGCCAGAGAGACACCCTGCCAGCGCCCCTTCTTTTCGCGGATGGTCAGCAGGTCAGCCAGAGCCTGGCAGGGATGCTCGTCGTCAGAGAGGGCGTTGATTACCGGCACGTCGGCGTAGCGCGCCAACTCTTCGACGGTGTCGTGTCTGAACGTGCGGGCGGCAATGACATCGACGTATCGGCTAAGGACGCGGGCCACATCGGCCGCGGGCTCCCGTTCGCCCAGTCCGACCTCCGGCGGCGACAGGTAGAGGCAATCGCCACCCAACTGCCGCATCGCCACCTCGAAGCTCACCCGCGTGCGCAAGGACGGCTTCTCGAAGAGCAGGGCCAGCGTCTTGCCCCGCAGCACAGACGCCGACTCGCCGTTTTTCAGGCGCAGGGCAGTCTCCGCGACCACCCGCGCCTCGTCAGCCGACAGATCGCAAATGGACAGCAGATCTCGCCCGCGCAACTCCTGAGCCTTACCGTTAATGGCAAAGCCAGTATAGCATGGGGCACAAGACTCTCAATCTCGACGCCTCCCAGAACGAGGCCAGAGGCCTTACGAGAAGCGGGCCTCCCGCTTCTCCAGGAACGCCCGCACGCCTTCCATGTGCTCCGGCGAGCTCAGGCACCAGGCGAAGGCCTCTTCTTCGTTGCGCTGCGCCTGATCCACGTCCGCCACCAGCCCCCCGTGGATCACCTTCTTGACCAGGTTCAGGGTTCGCGTGGGGCCGTTGGCGAGAGCCGTGGCCATGGTCATCGTCTCGACCATCAGGTCATCGTGTGGAACGACCTTGTTCACCAGTCCAATCGCCAGCGCCTCCTGCGCGTCGATGATGCGGGCGGTGAGGCACAGCTCCAGGGCCTTGCCCAAGCCAACGATGCGGGGCAGGAGAAAGCTGCTGCCGAACTCCGGCACTAGCCCCACGCGGGAGAAGATGAACCCCAGACGCGCCCGGTCTGAGGCGATGCGAATGTCGCAAGGGAGAATCATGGTGCAGCCCACACCCACGGCCGGCCCGTTGATGGCGGCGATCAACGGTTTCTTCAGGTCGAGCATGAAGCGCGGGAGGCCCACGATGGACCCGGCGGCGTTCGGGCTCTCCGCAGCCTGACGGAGGCTATCGAAGAAACCGCGCACATCGGCGCCGGAGCAGAAACCGCGGCCAGCGCCGGTCAGCACGACGCACCCCACGCCATCGTCCTCGTCTGCCTGCTGAAGGGCCTGTATTAGCTCTTGAGCCATCGTCATCCGGAAGGCGTTAAGCACTTCCGGCCGGTTGAGGGTGACGACCAGAACGCGATCCTTCTTCTCAACTAGAATGTCATCGGGCATGGCTGTACCTCCTGTCGCGGCCCCAACTCTGCCCGCAGGGGCCGCCCGATCGAGGCCGGGGCGTCGGCCCAGACTGGCCGCCCGGCTTTCGCAGAATCATCTCGTCTCTGCATCGCTCTCCTGGCCGCCTGACCGCAGGACACGACCGGCGCCCCTGCCGGTGTGACGACCCCCTTCCCCCACCACTTCGCCATTCACGATGACCCAGCGCATGCCGTCCGGGTAGCGGCGCGGGTCCTGGTAGGTGGCGATGTCGTTGATCGAACGCGCGTCGAAGACGGTCACGTCGGCGTGATAGCCGGCGGCGAGGCGACCTCTCCCCGCCAGCCGGTGCTTAAGCGCGGGCAACTCGGTCATCTTGTGGATGGCCTCCTCCAGACCCAACACCTTTTCCCGCCGAACGTAGGTGCCCAGCACGCGGGGGAACGTGCCGTACAGACGCGGATGCGGCTTCCCACCCGCCGAAGGGAGACCGTCGGAGCCAAACATTGCGGCCGGGTGGGCCATCACCCGTCGCACGTCTTCCTCCGCCATGCCGAAGGCGATGGCCACCACTGAGGGGTCTTCCTGCGCCAGCTTTTCGCCGGCCTCCCACGGCGGCAGTCCCATAAGCTCGCCGACCTCTCGGAGGGTCTTACCCTCCGCTTCGCGACGCTTGGGTGCGGCCGCCACCAGCACATCCTCCGGGCCAACCTCCCCCATAGCGTCAGCCAGGACCGTCGTCAGGAACGTGCTGCCGGCGGTATAGGGATAGACATCCACCGTCACGTCCAGCCCTTCGGCGCGGGCCTGGTCGATGAGGGCCAGGGAATCGACCACCTTTCCCCAGTTGGCGCGGCCCTGCGCCTTGTGGTGCGAAAGTTGCACCGGCACGCCCGCCTCTCGACCAATGCGGATCGCCTCCTCCACCGCCTCGAGCAGGTGGTCGCCCTCGCTGCGGATGTGGCTGGCGTAGATGCCGCCGTATCGCTCCACCACCCGGCATAGCTCGATGAGCTCCTCTGTGGTGGCGAAGGCGCCCGGCGCGTATATGAGGCCGGAGGAGAGGCCGATGGCCCCAGCCGTCAAGCCCTCCTCCAGCAGTTCCTTCATTCGCTCCATCTCGTCGGTTGAGGGCGGGCGATTCTCCATGCCCATTGCCGCGAAGCGCAGGGTGCCGTGTGGCGCGTACGCGGCCACGTTCAGCGAGGGGCCCGCCTTCTCCAAAGCGGCGAAGAACTCGGCCGTCGTGCTCCAAGAGAAATCGGCCGCCGGGCCCAGCACGCTGCTCAGGAATACCTCGTAGTGCTGGCGGTAGTCGGCGGTGACCGGCGCCACGCCCGACCCACAGTTCCCCACCACTACCGTAGTCACGCCCTGCATCACTTTGAAGTCCAGCCGCGGGCCACGAATCAGGGCCATGTCGTCGTGAGAATGGACGTCGATGAAGCCCGGCGCCACGACCAGGCCGCGGGCGTCGATCACGCGGCGCGCCGGCTGAGCCAGCGTCCCCAGCGCGACGACGCGCCCGCCGGCGATGCCCACGTCCGCCCCGACGCCCGCGGAGCCGCTGCCGTCCACTACCGTCCCGCCGCGAATGGCCAGATCCAGAGTCTCTTGCACCACGCCTCCCTCGCTTATCATTCGATGGTGACCAGACTCTTGCCCTTCTCCGGGTCCTGACACACAGTGGCTCTCCGTCCCACCATCTCCTCCTGCGTCATCCAGAGCAAGAGGTCGCGGTCGCGCGCGGTGTTCGCGATGAAACGGCTGCCCTCCTCCATTCGCCCGACCACAATGGCCGCGTCCGGTTCGCCCGACCGGTCGAAGCCTACGCTGTAGGCCTCGACCATGCCTCGACCCTGCGGCGCCTCCGCGAGGACGGGATGAGGGCCGGAATCGAGCCCCGCCTGGTCCTCGGCTGAATCGCGCCGCCGCCATTCCCCGCCTGAGGCGGACGGTGGAGCGCCGCTGTAGATACCCACCGAGTGCTTGGTGACGTACCAGCCCATGGCGCTGACCAGCCCCTTGCGCTGGGGCTCTTGCCGCAGCCGCTCGACCATGGAGGCGATGGCGTGCATGCTGTAGTTGTTGCCTGGCCCGCCGAAGTAGGGGAGCCCCCCGGTCACCGTCAGCGGACGGGGGTCGTCCTCGGCGATGCCCAGCGCTGCGCAGGCCAGCTCTACAGCACAGGGGAAGCAACTATACAGATCGAACCAGTCGATGTCATCGATGGTCAGGCCGGCCATCTCCAGGGCGCGGCGTCCGGCCAGCGCCAAGGCCGGCGAGGAGTGGAAGTTAGGACGCTCCGTCAAATACCAGATGTCCAGGGCGTCGGCGCAGGCCCACAGGTAGACCCAGCGGTCGCGGGGGATGCCAAGCTCCTGGGCCCCTGCGACGCTGGTCATGATGACGGCCGCGGCCTGGTCCACCTCCATGATGGCGTTCATGAACTTGGGATAGGGAAAGCAGATCATCCGGTTCTCGGGCGTGACCGTGATGATCTCCTCAGCGGCGCGGGCCTGAGGAAACCAGGCGCAGCGGTTGTCCGCCGCCACCAGCGACAGGCGGGCGCACAGCTCGCCCAGATGGCGCTGGTGTTCGGTAATGGAGCGGCGCAAGTGAGCGCGGATCGCCGTCTCGAACAGGGGGTAGATGCGCGCCGGGATGTGCGCGCCGTGCTTCGCCTCGATCTCGTTGACGCCCCCGCGAGTATCGCCGAGCATCTGCTGGGGCGCTGCCCAGGGGCGCCAGCGCTGCTTGATTATGTCCCACCAGCGGGCGCGCGATCGCATGGCCTCGCCGCCGGCTATGACGGCCAGTCGCACGTCGCCGCGCACGATGGCCTCGGCGGTGCGGCTGACCAGCCACTGGGGCGTGTTGCCCCCGACGGCGGTGTAGACCTTCTCGCGCGGCTGGGCGCCGATGGCCTCGGCCAGGAGGCTCGGCGAATCGCGGTAGGCCCAGGAGATGGTGTTCACCACCTGCACCGAGTCGACCTGCTCCAGCAGGCCCTTCGCCTGGGCGTCGGCGGCGGCCGCGCGGGCGACGTCGATCATCAACTTCAGGGGCTCGCGCGCGTCGGCGAGGTCCTCCGAGCGGTTCACTAACTGGGCGGCCCCGACGATGATAGGGAGCCGCCCCCACTCTGTTGGACCCGCTGGACTGTGCATCGACTAGATTCTCAGGGCAGGGGCCCGTTGGCGCAAGCGGCCAGAGGATCGTGTTACATTCCGCTCACGGTTCGACAGGCTCACCACGAGCGGTGCCAGAATCCGCTCACCCCGAGCCTGTGGAAGGGTGCCGAACACCTTTGCCGCCGAGGGCCTTGCCTGATACCATGCTCTCGATGAAGCCGTACATCATCCTCGCAGCCCTGCTCCTCGCGCTCGCGGCGGCCGCCTGCATCGAGAACGCGGGCGAGCCGGCGCGGAGCCCCACGTCGCCGGGCAGTCCTATCGCCACCGGCGGCTCGCGGCTCACCGCCACGCCGCCGGCCGTCCTGCTGACGCCCGGCCCGGACACGCCCGCCTGCGCCGCCGATTCGACCCAGGGCTTCCTGCAGGCGCAATCCTCCGCGTCATTCAAGGTCTACTGTCCCACGTTCCTGCCCGCCGGCTTCGCCCTGGAGGACGTGCACTTCGAGGAGTCGGCCGAGCCCGACACGCCTGTTGCCGGCCCGGGCACCGTCGTCGCCGCGTTCATGCGGGCGAGCCCGAAGGCCAGTATCCAGTTCGTCCAGGGCCGGCCAGCGCTGGACGTCATTACCGAGCTTCGAACCTCTTCCGAAGGCCAGCCGGTCGATGGGCCGTACGACGGCTTCCAAGGAAGTCTGTTCGAGAAGGGGGCGCTGGCGCGCTCGCCCGACGGTTTCACCCACGTCATCCTTGCCGATGGCCTGACCGCCGATGAACTCCGCCAGGTAGCGGCTGGAATGCTGCCCGTGGCGCCCTAGGCCGGGCACAACCGGCCTTGCCAGCCCTCAAGCTTGCAGGTAGGATAAAGCCATCATGGAGCCGCGCATCCAGTACGCCCAGACCGCCGATGGCTTGAGCATCGCCTTCTGGACGATGGGCGATGGCGAGGCCGTCGTCGAGATGCCAACGCTGCCGGTAAGCCACATCCAGATGGAGTGGCAGATACCCGAATGGCGTCGCTGGTATGAATCCTTGGCGCGGACATGGACGGTCGTGCGGTACGACTGTCGGGGCGCCGGATTGTCGGACCGCGACGTGAGCGACTTCTCGCTCGATGCTTACCTGCGGGACCTCGCGGCAGTGGTGGACCGCCTGCACCAGGAGAAAGTCGCCCTCTTCGCCCCCATTCACGCCGGGCCGGTGGCCATCGCCTACGCGGCTCGCCATCCGGAGCGCGTTTCGCACCTCGTCCTGTGGCACTCCTGGGCCCGCACGCGCGATGCGGCAACCCCCCAGTTCCTCTCGTTGGCCCGGCTAAGAGACACCGACTGGCACGTCTACAGCGAGACGGTGGCGCACACCCTTCTCGGCTGGTCCGAAGGTGAGCCCGCGCATCGCTATGCCGCGCTACTGCGGGAATGCATTGCGCCGGACACCATGAAGACAGCTCTTGTCGCGATCGGTGGATTTGACGTCGCGGACCTTTTGCCGCAGGTCAAGGTGCCAACCCTCATCCTTCACCGCCGGCAGCTCTCTTGGCTCGGCTCCGACGTGCCCCAAGGCCTTGCCTCACGAATACCGGATGCCCACCTGGCTATCCTGGAGGGCGAATCGGGGGCGATCTTCCTGGGCGACACTAACTCAGTGCTCAGAACCATCCGGGAGTTCCTCGGCGAGGCTGAGGACGCGGCAGCATGGGCCGAGCCGCTGGAAGCCGATGCTCTCCGCACGATCCTCTTCACAGACATCGAGGGCTCGACAGCCCTAACGGAGCGGCTGGGCGATGCAGGGGCGCGTGACGTGCTTCGGGCGCACGAGCGCATTGTCCGAGACGCGCTGCAGGCCCACGGTGCCCTGGACATTAAGGCTCTCGGCGACGGGTTCATGGCCTCGTTCTCCTCGGCCACACGCGCCCTGGAGTGCGCTATCGCCGTGCAAAGGGCCTGCGCTGAGCACAACAAGGCGGCGGTCGAGCCGACAAAGGTGCGCATCGGGCTGAACGCCGGCGAGCCGATAGCGGAGGAGAAGGACCTGTTCGGCACGGCGGTGAACCTGGCGGCGCGCATCGCTGCCATCGCGCAGGGTGGCGAGATCCTGGCCTCGGACGTGGTGCGACAGCTCGTGGCGGGCAAGCGCTTCCTGTTCAGCGACCGAGGCGAGATAGCCCTGCGCGGCTTCGAGGATCCCGTCCGCCTCTACGAGGTGCGCTGGGAGGAGTAGGGGCGCAGCCGCCAATCTACCCTAGCTCCCCCTACCTCCCCTCCTCCTTCCCCGGCCGGAGCCACCAGGCGAGCGCGCCGAGCCCTACCGGGATGAGGAGCGAGAGAGGCGATAGGTCAAAGGCCAGGATAGCGATGCTCAGCCCGATGCGCACCGCCGCCAGCACGAAGAGCACGCCCACCAGCAGCCGCACAAGGGCCGTCGCTCGTCGCAGGAGCCCCGTACCGGACCCAGCCCACAACAGAAGCAGGACAACGAGCCCCAGAATCAGGAACCATCGCGCGCTCATCGCACCTCCGTCCGACCCCGCCGATTATACGCGCTAGCCTCCGCTCGTGGAGAGCCTCCTGCCGCTCATGGTGAGCCTGTCGAACCATGAGTCCCGCTCGCCCTTCGACACGCTCAGGGTGAGCGGGAGTGTCTTGGCCGCCCGTGGTGAGCCTGCCGGCAAGCAGGCCTCATCCCATCTTCTTGCCCCACACCAGTAACGCCTGGGCCAAGAAGGCGTCTTACATTCAGGACTTTCTGGGGGGCATCACAATGTTGCTGGGCTTCGTCTTGGGGCTGGTGCTCGGCGTGCCGGGCGTCATCGTCGCTCCCATCGTCTCGCGCGCGGAGGGCCGCGGCTCGATGGTGCTCGGGGCATTCTTAGGGATGGTGCTGGGCATCGTGGCCTGGTCGGCCCTGGCCGGCGCGCTAACTGGCATGAGCGCCACGTCGCCGTTCTACCTGGGCCCGTAGCCGCCGCTCAAACCACCGCCGAAGGTGGCCCCCAGCTTTCAGAGGCTCGAACGGCGCCGCGGCCGCGCGCAGTAGGCGCAAACAACGACGTTTGGTAACAACAAGGGGCGCCCCCATCAGGCGCCCCCTGCTTGGCGTATGGGCTAACGAGCTGGCGTCTTAGCTCGCCGATGGCTTGATGTTCTGGTTCACGTGGAAGAGGTTTGTCGGGTCGTACTTTCGCTTGATCTCCGCCAGCCTGGCGTAGTTGGACCCATAGCTGGCCGTGATCTGATCCTCACCCTCGTCGCCCATCATGTTCACGTAGGCCCCGCCGGCCGAGTAGGGATGCAGGGCCGACCAGTACTCCTGCACCCATGCCTTGTTCTTAGGAGTGTCCGCCGGATCCGGGTACACCGCGGCGATGACCTCCACGAAGTTCGCATCGCGGTAGCTGAAGGCGGTGTCATCCTTCCCGACGTTGTGCACCGCGCCGCTGACAGGGTAGATGTGCACAGCCGTATTGAACGTGGGGACACCCGGCCCGTACTTAACGTTGGCGTCGATGGCCCCGTCGCTCAGCTCGTTCAGGAAGTCGGCCTTCCAATAGTGCTGGAGACCAGCCGGCAGCAGCGGGTCGAACATGCTCTGCAGCATCGGGAACGGCATCGGCCCCACGAGCTCGAACAGGGGTGGGCCGAACTCCCGCAGCGGCCGGACTGCCTGTTCCGCCTGCTCCATGGGGCCGAGGTAGCAGCACACTACGCCGCACACAGTCTTGTTGTGCAGGTGCTCGGGGAAAGGCGGGCCCGGCGGCACCATTAGGTAGGCGAAGAACGCGTTCACGTCCTCCGGCGCCTGGGCCATGAAGTCGCGATAGTGCCGTAGGGCGTCCCGGGACTGCTCCAGAGGGTAGAGTATCGCCCCGGCGAAGATCGTGCTCACCGGGTGCGCCCTGAACTCGAAGGAGGTGACTATGCCGAAGTTGCCGCTGCCGCCGCGCAGGGCCCAGAAGAGATCCGCGTTCTCTTCAGCGCTGGCGGTGAGGAAGCCCCCATCGGCGGTCACCACGTCCGCCGAGATCAGGTTATCGCACGATAGGCCGTACTTGCGCGAGAGGTAGCCGATGCCGCCGCCCAGTGTGAGGCCGCCGATACCCGTTGTGGAGATAATCCCTCCTGGCACCGCCAGCCCGAAGGCATGGGTGGCGTGATCGACGTCGCCCCAGGTGCATCCTCCTTCAGCCCGCACAGTGCGGCTCTTCGGGTCCACCCGGATGCCCTTCATGCGCGAGAGGTCGATGACGAGCCCGTCATCGCACACTCCGAAGCCGGGAACACTGTGGCTCCCGCCGCGGACGGCCAGCGTCAGTTCGTTCTCACGCGCGAAGTTCACGCCGCTGATAACGTCTCTGACATTGGCGGGTCGGACGATCAACCGCGGGCGCCGATCGATCATGCCGTTGTGTACCTTGCGAGCGCTCTCGTAGCCCTCATCGCCGGGGAGTATGAGCTCGCCTCGCAAGCTGGTCCTGAACGTCTCGACTGCTGGCTGCTTGACGACCGTGGTCATGATCCCTCCTCCTCTGCCTCAGGCCCTATTTCTTTACAACGATGTGCAAGAATAATCCAGGCTAACACGCACGAGCCGAACTGTCAACACCTTGTGCCCCTCTTTGTCGATGGTCCGAGACTTTGTCACCCCGTAACTGTTCTGTGATTCTGTCACCTTATGAGGGAGCAGGTCACGTTGAACAGCAAAGAGCAGAAGCGAGCGATGGTGCTCACGACAGTGAT
>Ga0315288_10003663_pt1 | contig 19619 bp, 16 predicted proteins | sample YL17G11_20_MG_FD_203454 | JGI IMG/M metagenome (GOLD analysis project Ga0315288, IMG submission 203454) | Sediment microbial communities from Yellowstone Lake, YNP, Wyoming, USA - YL17G11_20 | ecosystem: Environmental > Aquatic > Freshwater > Lake > Sediment | place: USA: Wyoming | collected... | reverse complement strand
GACGGCCGGTAAGCAGGTCCCCAATGCCCAGAATAGCCTTGATTACTTCTGTCGCCTGAATCAGACCAATCACGCCCGCGGTAACTCCCATGACGCCCGCTTCCTGACAAGAGGGTACCGCGCCGGCCGGCGGCGGCGTGGGAAACAGGCAGCGGTAGCAGGGGCTTTGATCGGGGATGATAGTGGTCGCCTGCCCTTCAAAATGAAATATGCTGCCATGAGAAAGCGGCTTATCCTGCATGACGCAGGCGTCGTTCACCAAAAAGCGGGTGGGGAAGTTATCGCTGCCGTCAACGACAATATCGTAATCGGCAATAATCCTCAGGATATTTCCCGCGGTAATCCGCTCCTCATAAGTAACGACGTTTATCTCCGGATTAATGGCCTGCAGGCTTTCCTTTGCAGAAAGGCACTTGCTCCGCCCCAGGTCGGCCATGGAATGCAGGACCTGTCTCTGCAGGTTGCTGAGGTCAACGATGTCGGAATCCACCAGGCCGATGGCGCCCACGCCGGCGGCGGCGAGGTAGAGTCCTATGGGCGAACCCAAGCCTCCCGCGCCGATAAGCAACACTGACGCTTTGAGCAGTTTCTCCTGTCCTTTGCCGCCAACCTGGGGGAGCAGAATTTGCCGGCTGTAGCGCTCGATTTGCTCTTCAGTGAAAGGCGCCATTTTTACACATTCTCCGGCAGTAATTTTCTTTCATCGGCTTTTTCGACGGTCAAGCGAAAGCCGTCCTCGATGGGAGTAACCTGCTGAATTTTGTGCCCTTCCGCCTTGATGCTGCGGGAGACATTCTTGATGGCATCGCCTTCGTTCAATAGAATATTGAGCGATTCCCCGACTTCCAAATCCTCCAGCGCGAGCTTCGCCTTGACCCAGTTCATGGGGCAGGAGACGCCCCGCAGATCAAGTATCTTGTCGGTCTCTGAGATCATGGTCTTATCCTTCCTGGTCCAGTTTACCATATTCCGGGAAAGCCTCCGCGGTGCCGGCGGGATAGATGACTCTCCACTTGGGCTTTTGCAGATCCGCGCCGGTCAGCAACTTGTCTTTTAAGATTTTGCTCAGCGCCTGACGATAAGCATCAATCCCCACGCGATCCAGGGTATTGCCGATGCGCTCGCCCTTCTTGCCGTTCTGGCAATACCAGGCGATGGTTGCCTCAATCACCGCGAAGGTCTCTTCATCGGAGACGAACTCGGCCACCGGATAGGAGGTATGCGGATGCTTGCCGTGCTTGCCTCCGACATAGACCGCATGGCCGGTGCGCTTTGCCAGCATGGCATCGAAGGGGCAGACTTTGATGCAATCGCCGCAGGCGGTGCATTTGTCCAGGTCCCGCGTCGGCAGGTTGTCATCCTCCATTACCAAAGCCCCGTCCTTGCAGGCCTTAATGCACAATGCGCAGGCGGTGCACTGTTCCGCTTCCAGCCGCGGCTCCACCATGCCCTGAAAACCAAGGTCCATCTCTCTTGAGCGCACGCAGTCTATGGGACAGCCGGCAAAGGCGGTTTTGAATTTATGCGGGGTTTCCTGGCCGAAGAAACGTTCTGTGGCGGCCTCCGCCAGATGCTGCGTATCCGTCAATCCGTTTGGATTATACTCGCATCCGCCGCAGGCGGTCGTAACGCGGTAGCGTTTGCCGCAGGAGGCGATCTCCTGTCCGGCTTCGTTCAGTTCCGCGGCAACCTTATCAAGATCGGCCAGGTCAACATAGAGAATCTCCGGAGACATGCGCACACTCAGATGAACAATTCCTTGGCCGTATTTGCGCGCCACCGCGGCTATCCGCTCCAGCCGTTCCGATGTCAGCCGCCCTCCGGGGGCTTTGCAGCGGACGGTAACCTTTCCCTTTTGGCGCTGTGGAATTATGCCTCCGGCCTTCAAATTTTCCGCGGCAGTCGGTTTCGTCTGTTCTTCGGGTTGTTTAGTTGTCATGATTACCTTCTCCTTTATCCCCCGCCTGCGTTATTTCCCGCGGCGGCATCAATGAGAATCCGGGCTACCTCGGGACGAGTGAATTCCTTCGGCGGCGCTTGTCCGCTGACCAGCATTTCTCTTACCCTAGTGCCGCTCAGAGCGATTCGATCGGCCGCTTCGTGCGGACAAGTCTTGGCGGTCGCCATATCGCCACATATGCGACAGAAGAAGGCATGATCGAAGAACAGGGGAGTAATCCCCAGTTCGCCAGCCCCGAACTCATCGAAAATACGATGCGCATCATAAGTGCCGTAATAATCCCCTACGCCGGCGTGATCCCGCCCCACAATGAAATGAGTGCAGCCGTAATTTTTTCGCACCAAAGCGTGAAAAATAGCTTCCCGCGGCCCGGCGTAGCGCATCGCCGCCGGCCAGACTGACAAGAGCACGCGGTCTTGCGGATAATACTTTTCAATCAAAGTCTGATAGCAGCGCAAACGAACTTCGGAAGAGATATCATCTCCCTTTGTCTCGCCCACCAGGGGATGGATTAGCAGTCCGTCGGCTATCTCGAGCGCGCACTTTTGCAGATATTCATGCGCCCGATGAATTGGGTTGCGGGTTTGGAATCCCACGATTCTGCGCCAGTTGCGCGCTGCAAAGATTTGTCTGGTCTCTGCCGGCGACAGCCGGAGCGAAGCATATTGAGGGTTCTCTTGTAATCCAAGAAAGATTATTTTTCCCGCCAACAATACCTCGCCCTGACGGTAGAGGGCCGCCACTCCGGGATGTCGTTCCTCCTCAGTTCCATAGACCAGTCTTGCTTCCAGTTGTTTGTCGTATTCAAACTTTTCCGTCAGGGAAAGCAGCGCCACGGGCGCATCATTTTCTCCCGTTAAGATGACCCATTTTCCCACGCCCAGATTGTCAGCCGTTTCGCGCTCAACCGCGAGCGTAACCGGCAAAGTCCAGGGCAGTCCATTCGCAAGTCTCATGTTGCGAACCACGCTAAGATAATCCGCTTGCGCCATGAAGCCCTCCAAGGGGCTGAAGGCGCCTACGGCGATCAATTCCAGATCGGAAAGCTGTCTCTGGTCAAGCTTGATGTGGGGAAGCATTGGAGCCAGTCCCAGGATTTCGGCTCGCTCATCCGCTTCTGCCAGGCGTTGCACCAGCCGCCCACCGTGCGGTGGAATCTGTGCGGAAGCGATTTTGCGGGGGCTCTTTTCGAGCAGACTATGTGTTGTTAGAGTTGTCATGATTCCTCTCTTTTAATTGAATAGCAAGCGAAGTCCCAATGCAAAGGCGCCGGCGATCACCGGAGAAGCCGGCCAAAAGGCCAGGATGCGGCGCACATGCAGGTTTGTGCTGGTTTTACCCACTCCGTTTGCGGCGCAGCTAAAGCCAATCACCGAGCAGGTAACTATCTCGGCCAATGAAACCGGAATGCCATAGCGCGATGCGCTAAAAACAATGCTGCCAGCTACCAATTCCACGAGCACCGCGCAAATAGGGCAGATCGGAGTAATCTCCTTGCCCACGGTGCGGATGACTCTTCCACCCAGCAACAAAGCGCCGCAAGCCATTGCCAGCCCGCCGGCCACGGCCGCCGTAGTCGGCGTGAATACCCCCGCGCCTACCGCCGGCCCCAGCGCCTTGGCAAGACTGTTCGAGCCTGCGGAGAAGGCCATCCAGCAGCCGGAGAGGGTAATCGCCCATCCCAATACGCGGCGGATATTCTGCTCTCCATAGCGAACATTGAGCAGGTCCCGCGCGCGCTGGTGCAGGAGCCGCCCCAGAAGGTATGAGAACAGCAGCGATGCCAGCGGAGTGACCACCCACCAGATCAATAAGTTAATCATCACCGGAGTGTTAAATTTGGCATAATACAAACCCAGCCCGACGGTCGCCCCGACCACGGCATGGGCGGAGGAGAGGGGAAGGCGAAATAGATTTGCCGCTCCCATCAGGGAGAAAGCCGAGATCAAGATGATAAGAGCGCCGGTTTTATTGCCTGCAAGAGTGCCCTCGCCTAGCAATTTGTGCCCGACTGTCTCCACCACTCTATTTCCCGCGAAGACTGCTCCGGCAGTGCAGAATACTGCAATCAGGATCAGCGCCTGCCTCCTGGAGCGGATGCCTGCGCCACAAGCGGGACCCATTTCCGCGGCGCTGTTGTTCGCCCCGATGTTCAGCGCCAGTATCAAAGAGGCCGCTGCAGTCAATGCCGTCAGCAGGTCTATCATGATTGTTCCCTTTCTCTCCTCATCACCCACAGGCTGTCATGGCCCTACTTAACGTGAAGTCCGCATTCCTTGTGTTCCGGCGATTCCCACCACCAGCGGCCTGCGCGGATATGCTCACCGGGTGCAATCGCGCGGGTGCAGGGGGCGCAGCCGATGCTGGGATAGCCCTCCTTATGCAGCCTGTTATAAGGAACCGCGTTGCACGCTATGTATTCCCACACCTGTTCCTGAGTCCAATTCGCCAACGGATTTATCTTGGCAATGTCTCTGTGTGCGCCATCGCGCTCCACAAAAGCAACTTCCGTCCTGGTCGCGCTCTGTTCCCGGCGCAGTCCCGTGATCCAGGCTTCCAGCTTGCTGAGCGCGCGTTCCAGAGGTTCAACTTTGCGTATGCCGCAGCACCGGTGCCGCGCTTCCAGACTCGTGCGAAAAGAATAGCAGCCACTCTCGCGCTCAAGTCTCTCCACCGCCTCGCCAATGGGGAAATAGACTTCAATCTGAGCGCCATAGCGTTCCCGGATGCCATCCATCACCTCATAGGTGGCTTCCGGCAGTCTTCCTGTATCTATGGCAAAGATACGCGGCGCGGGAGCCAGCCTGCAGAGCATATCTATAAGCACGACATCCTCTGCGCCGAAACTTGAGGCAAGCGCTACCTTATCGCCAAAGGTCTGCAGCGCCCAACTCAAGACCTCCTCCGGGGAGGCACCTGCAAAATCAATGTTTACGCCCTTTTCAAAATCCACTGCCATCTAAGTCTCCTTTTACAAGTTATTTGGTCAGCATGGTTGTGATTCGCTTTTAGTAACAATCATCCTCTGGTTTTAGTTTGGAAAAGTGAAAAGACTCTGTTTCAGTCTACAGAGTTACAGGTGAGACAGCACATGGGCATTAGACATGAATAGGGGCTATTCATGACCGTTCTGCGAGAGATAAAGTCAATAAAAGCAATCAACATACTTGTATTATGCCATACTTGAAAGGCTTTGTCAAGGGGTAATCAAAAATATTTTTTGACTGGTCAATTGGGGGATGCCCTCGCCCTTGCCAGGAATTAGCGTGGTTGTTAAACTGGCACAGGTAATAATGATGATATTAAAGGGCAAACAATGATTCTATCCATAGCATTACTTATTGCGGGCCTGGCGCTGATACTGCTGGCCGCGGAATTTTTCACCAACGGCGTGGAGCATCTCGGGGAAAAATTGAATCTCGGAGAGGGCGCAGTGGGCAGTGTGCTGGCGGCGGTCGGCACGGCCATGCCGGAGACGCTGGTGCCGATTGTCGCCATCCTGTTCAGCAAGGGCACAAGCAACCATGAAATCGGACTTGGGGGCATCATCGGCGCGCCTTTCATGCTCTCCACGTTGGCGATGACCATTACCGCGCTGACAGCATTCGGCTATAGAGGCCGGCGCAGCGAGGGTTCCCAATTATGTGTTAATAAGGCTATTGTCAGCCGGGACCTTTTCTATTTTTTGCCCATGTATGGCGCGGCGCTGGGCGCTGCCTGGCTGCCCATAGGCCCCCTCCGCTGGCTGGTCTGCCTGTTGCTGCTGGGCGGCTATGCTCATTATGTACGTGCTAATCTTAAGGAGAGCGGCCTGTCTGTCGGCGGGCTGAAGCCGCTCAGATTCCATGCCCTCTGGGTTCATCTGTCAATCACCAGGTTGCCGGAAGAGACGCGGGAAGCTTTTCTTCATAGGCGCAAGGCGGTCGCAGACAATAGCCCCCATACCTTGGCCACTATTGCTCAAGTAGTCATCGCGTTGATAATTATGCTGGCGGGCGCAAGAGTCTTTGTTGACCAGGTCAAGATGATGTCCGACATGCTCGGCATCAGCAGCCTGATTGTTGCACTCGTGCTCGTGCCAATTGCCACCGAGCTGCCGGAAAAATTCAATTCGTTCATCTGGATTAAGCAAGGCAAAGATACCCTGGCGCTGGGGAATATCACCGGCGCGATGGTTTTTCAGAGCAGCTTTCCGGTCAGCGTGGGAATATTGTTTACCAAGTGGGAGCTCAATAACCCAATGGTTAAAGGCCATTCCGTATTAATCTCGGCCGGCATTGCGCTTTTTGCAGCGGCCTTTATCCTGGCTTGTGCGCTGCGAGGCCGTAATCATGAGGGCCGCTCCCATCTTAGCCCGTGGGTCCTGCTGGTGGGGCTACCGCTCTATGTGTTATTCATCCTGGCCCTCAAATTCCAATGGTGAGATAGCGTTGAGCGTTGAGCGTTCAGCGTTGAACGTTGAGCGTAAACAGAAAGCTGAAAAGCCCACATATGGGCATTATACTAAAATAATAATCTGGAGCAGAGAATGCTAGATATCAAACTCATTCGCTCTGAACCCGAAAAAGTGCAGCGCGCGTTGCAGCGCCGCGGCAAGGATATTTCCCTTGAGCCGATATTGCAGGCCGATGCGCGCCGCCGCGCGCTCTTGGTGGAGGCGGAGGCGTTGAAAGCAAAGTTGAATGCCTCCTCCGCCGAGATTGGAAAAAAGAAAAAAGCGGGGGAGGAGGCGCCGGCCGCGTTGCTGGAGGAGATGCGCCAACTGGGCGACAATATTCGCACATTGGAAATACAGATCCGCGAAGTGGATGCGGAACTGGATACGCTGCTGCTTAGAATACCGAATCTGCCCGATGACGCCATCCCCGAGGGACTGACGGAAGAAGAGAATGTGATTGTGCGCGAGTGGGGGACGCCGCGCAAGTTCGATTTCGAGCCTTTGCCGCATTGGGAGATCGGGGCGCGGCTGGGGATACTCGATTTTCCAAAAGCCGCGAAGATTTCCGGCACGAAGTTTGAGGTGTTTATCGGCGACGGCGAGCGCCTGCGCCGCGCTTTGATTCAGTTCATGCTCGATTCCCATCGCCAGGAAGGCTACACGGAAGTGGGGCTGCCTCTGATGGCTTTGCGAAATTCGCTGATCGCCAGCGGGCATCTGCCGGCCTTTGAAGAAGATCAATTTGCCATCAAGCAAGAGGATATGTTCCTTATCCCCACGGCCGAGGCCGCGCTGGTGAACCTGCACCGCGACGACATTTTCTCCGCGGAGCAGCTTCCCCTCAATTATGTCGCGCACACTCCCTGTTTCCGCTATGAAAAAGTGGGCGCGGGCAAAGAATCGCGCGGGCTGATTCGCCAATATCAATTCGACAAGGTTGAGATGTTCAAATTCTGCACGCCGGAGACTTCTTTTGACGAGTTGGAGAAGCTGGTCGCAAATGCGGAGGCGGTCTATAAAGCTTTGGAACTGCCCTACCGCCTGGCGCTGCTCTGCGCGGGCGAAATCGGCTCGGCCTCAACCAAGACCTATGATCCGATGGCCTGGTTTCCGGGGATGAACAAATGGCTGGAATTGAGTTCCTGCTCGAATTGCCTGGACTGGCAGGCGAGAAGGGCGAATGTGCGCTTCCGCCGCGGCGCGAAAGATAAGCCCTTCGGCTCCGCTCAGGGTAAACCGGAATTTGTCCACACCCTCAACGGCTCCGGCCTGGCCGTGGGCCGCACCTTCGCCGCGCTGCTGGAAAATCACCAGCAGGCCGACGGCAGCGTGGTGATACCGGAAGCGCTCAGGCCGTATCTGAATGGCATGGAGCGCATAGAAAAATAATCCACAGATTTCGCAGATTACACAGATTCAGAAAAATAAGGGGCAAAGCTCATATTGATGCTAATTTTAATCTGTGTAATCTGTGTAATCTGTGGATTTATTTATTTGCCTCCCTCCGGGCACAGTATCGCTTCATCGCCGGTGGCGATGATTTTTGCGCCGGCGGGGACATGGACGAATTCGTCTTCCGGCCAGGGGCCTGCGAGGAGCATTTGCAGCAGGCGCAGGCTGCCGGCGATTTTTTCAAACTGCCAGTTATTTTCCGCGGCGATGGCGCGGGCTTTTTGCTCCCAGCCTTTATCCTCCAGGCCCATGTCAATATAGGCCGCGCGGGAGTAGCGCTGCGCCCATTCGCCTTCCAGTTCCATCAGGTAGCGGGCATTGTCTTCGCCGTATTTTTCCACATAGTCTTCGTAGGTCTTGCCCAGCCCCAGATAGCCTTGGGAGAGCGCGCCCTTTTCCTCTTCCTGCCATAATTCAATCCAGCCGGGCGAATAATAATAAGTGCCCGGGTCGGCCATAAAACGTTCCGCATAGGCCTTTGCGGAACCCAGCAGGAGCGAGATGCAGTCGTGCATGCGGGGCAGAATCAGGGGAATCTTGCGGGCGACCACGCCCTCCAGTCCCTTGCCGCAGAGGCCATAGCCGAGCAGGATAACCTCGGCCTCTGCCGGCGCGTCATCAATCGCTTTCTGCACCTCTTCTCGCAAGGTCGAGGGGGTAACATGATGGCCCTTGCCGATATATTTGACCTCGATAGGCGTCGTCAATTGTCCGAGCACATGCTCCGCTTCATTTTGGATTACTTCACAGCAGATGAAGAATTTGAGCATTTTTGCATCCAAATGTGACAGAGGAAATTGTAGGGGCGACCCTGTGTGGTCGCCCTTACAAACATTTTTAACGAGGGCAGCCACATTGGGCTGCCCCTACATACGGTAGATGAAGTTCACTCATACGGCAGCACATACACCGTGGTTTCTTTCGGCAGATTTTGCGGGCTGATGGTCAGCGCGCCTTTTTGCCGCACGAGATTTCTTTGGCCTTTGATAAAGGGCCCGATGCCGGAGAGCACAGCCACCTTCGAGGCCGGGGTAGGGTAGTGCATGGGAATCACCACCCGCGGTTTCAATTGTCCGATTACCTTCAACGCCTTGGCCGCATCAATGGTGTAATATCCGCCCACGGGAATCATTAATATATCCACGCGGCCGATTTGTTTTAATTGGCCGGCGGAGAGCAGTGTTCCCAGATCTCCCAAATGACAAATTCGCAGCCCGTCAACCTGAATCACGAATATAGTGTCATGACCTAAGGCTTGTCCCTGCGGAGAAGTGCCGTGCGAGGCGGCGATGCCGGTGATAGGAATCCCTTTTATGGTCTTCGCGCCAGCGCCGCGCACGACCTCGAATTTTCCCTGCACTTCATTGGTGGCATTATGGTCGGCATGCTCGTGGCTGACAGTAACGATGGCGGGGCTGTCGGCGCGCGGCTTGAGGGGCGCATAGCCGGTCTGCGGCGCATACGGGTCAGTTAGGATGCTCAGGCCGGTCTTGGAAGTAATGAGAAAGCACGACTGCCCCAGCCAGCGAATGGAGGTGGCATTTTGCTTGGGCTGGGCCTGAACCGCCAAACCGGCCAGCGCAATCAAGATTGATAACAACGCAACCTTTTGCCAGAGAGCAGAGATTTTCATGGGAACCTCCTTAATAGTTGGAGTGAAACTCTAATTGTTGCGTTTTTTTGCGGGCTTATTTAATTTAGTATAGCCTTTTGGCAGTTCAAATAATGAATCGGAAAGCTTTTTTTCTGTAATATTCTTAAATTCCACAATCACATCGGAATTTTTTGATTTTTGAATCATCTTCACCGGAAAGTTAAGCTTCTTGGATACCCAGTGATATTCGATGCCAAGATCTTTATTATTATAAACATAGGAATACTTATCACAATCATAACCATTTACCGTTTCTTTTTCCACAAGCTTCAATGTGCCGGCCTCTTTTATTGCAGGCAGATTCTTAGGATCGGCAATACTGCTCCATTTCGCTTGTTGACTTATCATTTCACGATAGGTTCTACGGGCTGGGTCTAATATCCAAGTGATTCTTTTATCCGCTCGAAAGATGGAAACGCGGCTCTTAGAGCCTATAGTTATTTCTTCCCTCTGATTCTTGCCCTTAACAAAAATCTTTCCCTTAAAAACCATATTGCCGAATAGTTTGCCTTTTGTCGTATTGGAAAAGTCAGCAACAAATTCAGATGCTAATCCCCAACTGACAAAGGCGAAAATACCCAGCAGACTCAGAATTAGTCTCTTATACATAAGTCTAGTGCTTTTCTCATTCATCGGTTATCGCTCCTGAAAGTATTTTGCAGGACGCCAGCCCCTGGGATTCTTGGTGCAATAATAAATTGCAGGCGGCAGAGAATCCTCGACGAACTTCGGGATAAACGGAGCCTCCGCCTTACACCAGAAGCACAATCCAAATTTTATAGGACGGCATTAATTACTACTTCTTATACTTCACCTCCCCTGTCGCTTCGTTGCCCACTCCGTCGCGGGCGCGGAGTTCGAGGGTATGTTCGCCGGAGGTCAGATCGGCCGGGTCAATCACCACCATTTCGGTCTGGCCGTCATAGATGCCGTCTTCTGATAGTGCGCCTTTCCAGTCGCCCTTGTCCACGCGGTATTCGGCGCTGGCGACATAGGTGCCGGCGTCGGTTACTTTGACTTTGGCCGGCGGCGCGGCAGGCGTCGGCGTCTTGTCGAGGCCGATCGTCGGCGCGGTATTATCTACCCTGACGGGATCGGAGATGCGCTCATCGGACATCGGGTCTTTCGGGTTCGATTGCTTGTCGCTGGCGATGACCTTGATGAGATAGAGCCCATCGGTCGCTTTGGTGGTATCCCAATTCATGCTGGTGGCTTTGGTGGGGCCGGCGGGCTTTGCTTCTTCCTTTGGCTTTTCCTCTGCGGCTTCCTTGGTGGCTTCTTCGCCGGCTTTTTTCTCCGTCGGCTTGGTCTCGGCCGCGGCGGCGTCCGGTTCTTCCTGGTCGGGCTTATCAGTTGACGCGGCCGCGTCGTTGTCGCCTGTATCGCGGGTGTCGTTCTCCTCGGCTTTCACACCGGCGGCAGGAGCAGGCGCGGCGGGCGCCTTCTCGGCGGGTTTCGCGTTATCTTTAGGCTTTTCTTTCCCCTTCCCTTTTTCGGCCGGTTTGCTTTTTTCCTCGGGTTTCTTTGCTTCCGGCTTTTTGGCTTCTTCTTTTTTCTTCTCAGGTTCCTTGATCTCCGTCCAGGTCTTGCCCTGGTCGCCGGAATAGAAGACCTGATAGGTCAGGGTATCGCCCTTATCCGGATCGGTGGCGGTCCATTTGACGCTCTTTTTTCCCGACCAGACGGGGCCGTGCGCGGGTTCGAGCAATTTTAATTCCGGCGGCCGGTTCAGGTTGAAATAGAAGACCTGCACGCGCCGCAGAGAGGGCCAGCCCGCGGACGCTGACTTGAGTGTGGCGCGGTATTGCAGATAGCGGGAGGCAGTTGCGGTGATATTTTCCCCGGTTGCATTGCTATAGGGCGCCGACCAGTCGCTCCAAGTGGAATCCGGGAAAGCGGTATTGCCGGCGCGGGTTTGAAGGGTAACCGAACTGCTCTGTGGCAGGCTTGATTGCCAGCGAATCTGACCCCAATTGGAAGGGCCGCTGGCATCGAAGACAGAGGACTCAAAAGTTCCTTCTGTATCTCCCTTTAAATCGAGCCTTATCAACTGGCGCGTGATGGACAGGCTGCTGAACAGCCGGTCGGAGCTGGCGGTGAGGGCCACGAGATTCCCCATCTTGCCATCCCAGACCATCTCGGCCTCGCCGGTTGGGAAGACGCGATAGATGCGCCCGCGCGGGCCGGTGGCGGCATAGATGGAGCCGTCCGGAGCGGGCCACATCGAGAAGATGTGGCGCTCCTGGGATTTGTAGAGCAGCTTCGCCTTCCCCTGGGGATTAATGCGGATGATTTGCCCGGAGGGGGAGGTGCCGATAAAGAGATTCCCCGCGGTGTCGGTGCAGAGCGAGAGCGCGGTAACGGTCGGGATGGTCTCATAGACCGGCGACACTTTGCCGCCGCTCAACCGATAGACCTTGCCGCGCGGGTAGGTGGCGAAATAGGCGCCGCCGCTGGACGCGGTCATGGCAATGACATGCCGGTCGGGCGCGGTGAATACCACCTGCGCCGTGCCCTCCGGGGAAATCTGGAAGAGCTTGCCTTCCGGCCCCGTGGCCGCCAGCAGGTTCTTTTCCCCATCAAAAGCCATCGCCCACACATAAGGAGCAGTAACGCTGCTGAATTTTGCTATCTTTCCATCCGGGGCAATCCGGTAGATCGTGCCCGAAGGCGCGGCCGCGGCATAGACATTATCCGCCGCATCGCAGATAAGAGACAGCACGGTTACATCTTTGGCTTCCGTATTCTTCAGATTGAGCAGCAATTTTGCGGAGCCATTGTCGTTAATCTTTTTCACGGTTCCGTCCAGCCAGGAACTGACATAGAGATTGCCTTTGCTGTCGGCCGCCTGGGCCCATAACATTCCCTCCGGCGCATTGTAGATGGTCTTTGCCGTGGGGGCCAGGTCAATCTGGCCGGCGGAATTCACGGCCGTGCCGAAGGTTTTGCCCTTGGCAAAGTCTTTGTCGGTAACATCTTCCCAAATGCCGGCAGGACGCAGGAGAGATTTGCCTTTGGGTTTCTCCGCGGCGCCCTCTGCGGTAACCGTTTCCGGCTCCTGGCTTTCCAGATCCTGTAATTCATCGAAAGAGGGCATGTCGGGAGGCATGTCCTCGGCCGCGCTTTCATCGCTCTTGTCGGGTTTTTCTTCCGGCGCGTCAGCCTGCATCTTGTGCAGCATATCGCCTTCCCCACCGTCGCCTTCTCCTCCGCCTTCCAGAAGACTTCTCAGCAGCCCGCCGGACAGGCCCATGCCAAAGGCCCCCATGCTTACCGAGGGGCCGCGGCCGGCTTTATCTTTCTCATCTGTCTCGACGGTAAAATTCAGCACATCGCCGCCGGAGAGCACATAGGGCACATCGGAGAGCTTGCGAAAGTGGTCTCGAATCACGCGCTGTTCGCTCGAATTGGAGGAAGCGAGCGTCTCCATGACCACTTCCGGCAGGTTATAAAGCTGTTTGCCGCGGAATTCCATGCCGGAGGTTTCCACAGATACTTCGACCAGCAGATCGTCGTTCTTCTCTTCCTTTGCCAGTAGCTCCAACTGTTGCGCTAAATTGGTGGGTTGAGGATCAACGGCTTGCAGCCGGCTCTTGATCATCTGGGCGGACATGCCACCCGCAATGCCCACCTGCAGGCGGCCGGGAGGCGCATTGCGGGGCACTTCCACCTCCACCAGCCGCATCTCTCGGGGCTTTCCATAAGGTTGAATAAAGACTTCCACTTCAATCTTGTCGCCCGGCTTGACGCGTCTGGCGCGGGCGCGCAAATCTTCGATTGTCGCAACTCTGCGCTCCTTCGTCCACTCGGCTCGCAGAGTAACCTGTTTGGGAAACGCCATCTTATAGGGATTGTTTTCCAGCGTATGCAGGATCGCGGCGATCTCGGAGGCGGGAGACGATGCGCCTCCGCCGCTCCCAAAGAGCAGCGAAAAAATTCCGCCGCCTACGGCCAAGGGCTGGCTATAGATATTTTTGCGGTGCACGGCCGGCAGGCCTTCGGAGGTAACTTCAAAATCGGCCTGCAGAGTTCCCTCATCCTCAGGAATGATGCTGGCCACAGCCTCATTTGTGGTTATTGCGGACAACATCGGCATCAAGCGCCGGAGCCGGCTGAAGACCACGGCATAATTCTTTTGGAGGCCGCGAGCCTTATCAATAATCGTATAATTGCCGGGAAACACCGTGGCTTTCTCACCCTGCATGCCTCCCACACAGTTGGGCCTGTCTTCCGTCCAACGGCCTATTATATTTCCGCCGGAAGCGAGTTTGAAGGATACTTCCTGGCTGGACAGAATCCCGTGCACGTAGGCATTTGTCATAGGTAAATCCACCGGGCCGCTGCCCAGGAAAGGATGTCCCATGGCGAGCACGCGGCCGTTTCGGACATAAGTAGCGGTGCCGATGGCGGTCATATTGATATCGCCGCCCACAAGCTGCACGCCGATGGCGCTGCCCGGAGCGATTTTAGCGGGCAGGTTTTTCGGCGCGCTGCCGGCGGTGGCCATGGGCACCAGCCCATGGGGTTCCAACAGCTTCGCAAGCTCCTTCATCGCGCGCGATCCCAGGCCGCTGACCATGACCGGAGTCGCCACCGGCGTCAGCAGCATGGTGTGAGGATCGGCGCTGCGGGCGCCCGCATTTCCCAAAGAGATTTGCGCCAGATTAATTCGGCGATTTCCGATGCGCAGGGGCGCGCCTTTTGCATGAAAGGTCGCACCGGCAGCAAAATCAGCCTTCGCCAGCGGAGTCGGCAGGCCCTTTATGGAGCCGGGCAGGTAGTTCTCCGCCATCTGCCGAATGGGAGTAACGCCGGCGATGGGTTCTTTTGAAAACGACCAGGCATAAGCCAGCGCACCCGCCAGCTTGCCATTTATATAGATAGGGCTGCCGCTCATGCCGGCAATGATTCCCCAATGGCGGGTTACCACAGGCCCGGAAGTGATGCGGATAAGAATCATGTCGGAATCAAAAGATTCGTGGTGCATCACACCCAGCACGGTAACTTTGAAGGTCTCCAGCTTGTTGCCGCTGAAGACCGTTTTGCCATAGCCGGTCATGCCCGGGCGAAGCTGGTCGGGTGAAATATATTCCCGCGTGGAAATCAACGGCGATACAGGCGAGGCCGCCATAGCCGTTCCGCTTAGATGCACAAGCAATATAGATACAGCAATAACAATCAGCCCTGACATTCGCATTTTCATGTGATTATTTATCCTCCAGCAGGATGCGCTTGGTGTTTGCCTTCATGTTTATCTTGAAATCGCCTCTGGTCAACTGTCCCTTGGGATCAATAATTTGAAAAGAAGTCGTTGCTTCAATGCCCAGGGTTCCTTCGGCATATAGATCTTTACCCTTATTATAATCAAATTGCCACACCTTGGTACCGGTTACCTTCCCTTTCATAGTCAACCTTCCGGTGGAGCCCTGCGCCAGCGGCGACGCGCCCATCAGTTCGCTTAAATCCGAATCTATCGGCAAGGAGAAAGCAGTGCGGATCTTGGCGCAGTCGCGCCCCTTATAAGGCTCCAGCGCCAGCAAACGCGAGTTAATCGTCAAATTTTCCGCCGCGCCGCTTAAAAGTCCGGGCACGATTACAATATTGCTCCAGGCGTCATTCGGTTGTATATCATTCCTCGTCAGGGGCGGCCGGCTGAGCGCGGCCTCCAATTCCGCGGTCTGCATGAACTGATTGGTCATGCCGGTTGAGCCGGGAAGATTTGGGGAAGTGGGGCTGCTTGGCGCCGCATCGGAAACACTGCGCACACTCAAAACCGTGCCATCCGCGGTCATCTTGATGGTGGTTCTCATTTTAGGATAGGGCTTAGTGGTCTTTTGCGGCCGGCCGTTCAGTTTCATCGTGGTCGTAATATTTCCGGATTCCACCACCCGCACAATGATGATAATCCCTTTGGAGGTAACCTCCGTCACCGTGTCGCGCACGACGATATTCGACGAAATCTGGAAATTCGGGAGAGGGAAATTTCCCGCCGACATGGTTCCGGTCATCTTCATGGCCGCAGAGGACAGCTCTCGATAGCGTAAGGTATCGCCCTTTTTCAGATCATAGCTCAGGGTAACGGCCTCCGCGCGCGCCAGGCCCAACAAAAGGCCTGCCAGCAGCACAAACCAGAGCGCTTTTCTTTGCATCTCTTAACCCCGTAAAAATTTATTTTCCGCCAAGACCGCAGCTACTTTTCCAGCGAGGTTTTGGCATTAGCCTTCATAGACATAACATTCTCACCGCTAATCTCTGCCGGCATCTCTTCCGCCATCTCGGGAGGCAACTCCGTGGTCATCTTCATCAGCATTTGCAGGCTGCCGGTGGCCGAGGGAGTGCAGGAATTTTCGTAATCGAAATACCAGTCAATGGCGCCGGCCACTTTTCCGTTGACCGTAACCTTGATGCCCATCTCCGCATCGGACCTATCGGACGAAACCGGCAGTTCATAGCGGGTCTTGATATGCGCGCACTTGCGCCCCTTATAATCCAGCAATTCAACCAGTTCGGATTTGCCTTTCACCTTCGGCCGTTCCTCCGCTTTACTAGCCGGCATCGGTAAAGCCATGCCGGCGGAGCTTATTTCGAACTCCCAGGTATCGCCCGCTTTTACCGCTTTTTCCGGCAGCGGCAAAAAAGTTGCATCGGTGAGCATGTCCATCTGTGCGTTTGCGCCGACCAATCCCAGCCCGCTCATCTCAAGAGCAGGCTGGTTCGCCTCCTCCGAATCCCCGCTTTCTGCTTCAGACGGCGCGGGGGCATCTTTCGTTTCCTTCTTCGGCAGCGCGGTTATCTTTCCCAGCGGAGATAATTTGAAATAGCTCTTCCCTTTTGGCATATCGCTTTCGTGGTCTTTTCCCTCCGCGGTCATCTTAACTTTGCCGCCGATGGCGGCTTTCTCGATTTCCATCTCGCCGGAAGGCAGGATATTCAGCACCTTTACGCGATAGATGCTTTCAATCGTGCTGTTCATCCCCATCTTATCTCCGCCCGGCCCGCTCATGCGGGAAGCCGCGGCCACCTGCACCTTATAGGTTATCTCCGCGCCCTTTTTCAGGGCATAACGCAAGGTAACCGCGCGCGCGGGCAAGGCGAACAGCACGCCCAGGAAGGCCAGCGAGAATAACAGGGAATTTCTTTTCATAATCCCACCCTTTCTTATATTTCAGGCAATTCTTTCGGTTTCTCGGCATGGGAGAGAAACTTGCACCCATGCTTTGTTACCACCACCAGGTCCTCAATTCGCACGCCGCCGCGCCTGGGGAGATAGATTCCCGGCTCGACGGTTACCACCATTCCCGCGGCCAATTTCTCTTTTCTTCCCTGCGCCAGGCTCGGAGCTTCGTGGATCACCAATCCCGTGCCATGTCCCAGACCATGGCCGAAGTATTTCCCATAGCCCTGCCGGGTGATGTAATTGCGCGCCGCCGCGTCCACTCTTCCCAACACCGCGCCGGCCTTCACCGCGGCCAAGCCCTTCGCCTGCGCCGCATAAGTTATCGAATAGATGGAGCGCTGCCAGGGCTTGGATTTGCCCAACACCACCGTGCGGGTAAGGTCGGAGCAATAGCCGCTGGGCATGCGCGCACCGATATCCAATACCAGCAGGTCTCCTTTGGCGAGGCATCGCTCTCCGCTTTCATTATGGGGCAGCGCGCTGTTCGGGCCGGAGGCGACGATAAGATCAAAGGAGGTCGTTTTCGCCCCGTTCCGCAGCATGAAAAGCATCCCCTCGAAGGCCACCTCGCGCTCGGTTATGCCGGGCTTCATCAGCGAGAGCATGTGGGCATAGGCGCCGTCGGTAATTTTCGCGGCTTTAGCCATCTCCCGGATCTCCCCGGCATCTTTTATCTCCCGCAGCTTTTCCACAATCCCGCCGGCGGGCTTTAGTTCGATCTCGGTGCAGGCTTTTTGCAGCGGCTCCAGCAGACTAACCGTGAGGTTTTGCGCCTCGAAGCCCAGGGATTTCACTCCCCGCGCTTTGGCATTTTGCGCCAGTTTCTCGGCGCCGTCCCGTCTGTGTTCTACATAAATATAGTCGGGCGACTGTCTCGCGATTTGCAGCCGGTAGCGGAAATCGCTGAAGATAATCTGCTCCTGCGCAGTGATGAGCAACGTCGCCGCCGAGCCACGGAATCCGCTCAGGTAACGGATATTATTCAAATCCGTTACTACCAGGGCGTCATATTCGGCCTGGGCGAGCGCCTTCCGCAGGCGGCCGAGCCGGGAAATGTAAGCAGAGGGAATGGGTTTTGGTGTTTTATGCATCTTTACACTCGAATCTAAAGAATGTGCCAAGACTGGAAACACGGGCGAGATTTATCTGTCTTTGGGAGACCTTACCCGTCGAGATTAAATTATCAACAGAGGATTTTGTGGGAGCGGGATTCTGTAAACCCCGCTTGAGAAGCCGTAAGAATTCACGCTTGATGAGGATAGATTGGAAATATGAACGGAACCGCTTTGGACTGCGGGAGCTTGCTCCCGCTTTGGGCCGCCGGAGCTTGCTCCGGCAACATCCTGGAAGCAAGCTTCCAGGTCTTAAAGCGGCAGCAAGCTGCCGCACTCCATATTGGCCTAATCGTTCATATTGCATTAGTTCTTTATACTTCTTTTAGTCCAAAATTCCCATGATTTGTGAACTGTTGCGAGAAGCCTTATTGCTTACCTCCGGCGGGCTTTACAGATCGTGCTTTGCAGCGAAGAAGCATCGCTAATTCGCAGAATAGCAAAGCCCGCCCCCAATTTCATACGTCTCTTCTTTCTATTCATGTAAGACCGGTGATCCTGACGCTCAACGCTATTTCTCCAGCGCCAGGGTGTGCGCGGCGCGCAGGGCCAGCAGGTAGCTATTGGCCCCAAAGCCGGCAATCTGTCCCGCGGCAACACCGATAATCACCGAGCGATGGCGAAAGTCTTCTCTCGCCGCCGGATTCGACAGATGCACCTCGATGGTGGGAATCCCAACGGCGGCGACGGCGTCGCGCAAGGCGATGCTGTAGTGGGTGAGGCCGGCGGGATTTATAATAAGCACCTTTGCCCAGCCCCGGCAGGCCTGCACGGCTTCGATAATCTCACCCTCATGGTTGGATTGAGTAATGCGCAGCTCCACCCCCAGTTCTTTCGCCAGTGCCTCCAGGCGCTCATTTATCTGCTGCAACGTGGCGGCGCCGTAAATCTCCGGCTCCCGCTCTCCCAGCAGGTTCAAATTGGGCCCGTGAATGACAGCAATGGGTATTGGTGTTTGGCTCATTTCATCTCCAGTTGATAGATCAGCGCTACTTCACCACAATCCGGGAATTTCACACAGCGGATACATTCCACCCAAACCTTTTGGGGAAGCAGGTTCTTGTCCACTTCCTCCCAGCCGTGGTGAACGAAAAACGAGGGCTTATAGGAGAGCGCAAAGAGCCTGCTCAGCCCCAGGCTGAGAGCATCCTCCACACAGGCCAGCAGGAGCGCCTTGCCATGGCCCTGCCCGCGATATTCTTTCGCCACCGCCAGGGATTTGACTTCCGCCAAATCCTCCCAGTTTACATGGCAGGCCACCGCGCCGACAATCTTTTTCTTATCTTCCAGCACAAAGTAGTCCCGCAGGTTTTCATAAATCTCGTTCAGCGAGCGGGGCAGCATCTCGCCCTTGTCGGCGAAGGCATTGACCAGCCGCTGAATATGGGGAACATCTCCAATCCGCGCGCGGCGCAACACCGGGCGGCCCGCGGCCGGCGCTTTTGTGGCGGAACGTTTCGCTGATTTATTAGCCGTTGGCATAACTCGAAAATTCTAACATATTGAGAGGGGCAAAACAAGCGAAGAAAGAACCCCCCGCGGGATAAAACAAACCCGCGGGGGGAGAGGGGATGCCGAAGGCAGGGGTGAGGATAACACCTCGCTATGCGGAATTTCCAGACTCGGCGGGGGATGGAACCCCCGCCCTACAGTTCCAAATCTCTCTGCTGGTTGCCAACATAAGGGAGGTTTTGGATTATTCTATCTGCTCGGCGGGGGATGGAACCCCCGCCCTACAGTTCCAAATCTCTCTGCGGGTTGCCTACATAAGGGAGGTTTTGGATTATTCTATCTGCTCGGCGGGGGGTGGAACCCCCGCCCTACAA
>Ga0315288_10003662_pt1 | contig 19619 bp, 10 predicted proteins | sample YL17G11_20_MG_FD_203454 | JGI IMG/M metagenome (GOLD analysis project Ga0315288, IMG submission 203454) | Sediment microbial communities from Yellowstone Lake, YNP, Wyoming, USA - YL17G11_20 | ecosystem: Environmental > Aquatic > Freshwater > Lake > Sediment | place: USA: Wyoming | collected... | reverse complement strand
CCCCCTACTATTCGACAACTATAAGCTATGTTATGTCAAAGAGCAAAGAGGTAGTGCCAAGAACCTTTTTAACTAACTTATGTGCTTAATATCACTGAACTATTTTTTCTTAACTGTCTAAGATCAGTCTAAATGATTTGGATGGAGATGGGGATCTTGATGTTGTAGTCACCGGATTACAGGAAGATCAGATGATCTGGTATGAAAATAAAATACCTAGACCTAACGTATGTCCTTTAGAATTTCTACTCGGAGAGGATTCACCCCATCTTTTGACCTTTAGAACAGTGCGTGATAATTATTTAGTAGCTATGCCTGGGGGTAAGTGGGTGATTGAATCATACTATACTTATTCTGAGGTCATGGTGGGATTTTTAAGAGCTCTAAAATATATGTTATCTTCTCTAGGGCAGGTGTAAGTAATGGTCTCTGCCTTTTTGTTATAGGAAAAGGGCCAGGATCAACTCCAGCCCTCTTGTCCATTTTTTGTCTATATATTATTTGCCACTACGAAATCAAATATGCGATAAATACCTGCCTGAAAACTACCTCCGATAGTTGCAAGATAGTTGTAACTTTTTTGGTCATTTTAGACACCTCAATTTCTAGTGGTCATAAATATTGGCAAATTTACTTGACGTGCTGTGAGAAAAAACTCTACAATACATATAACCACATTAGCATAGAGCTATAATTTCGTTAGTCTCTTTCACAATCCACATTCTACTCACCAGGAAGGTTCCTATGAAAAACAATCTCTTTGATGCCCATCCGGCAGAACTCACTCCAGAACAATCACTGCTTTCAAAAGAAATGAGCGTATTTGCCGACATAATGGAGCAAAAGGTCTTTGAGGCAGCCAGTAAACTCAATAGCACTCAGAGCACCCAAACTAAATATTTTGAGTATGAGGCAGCAGATTATATCGTTAACGTGGTTCGGGGTGATATAGTTGAAAAGTGTGGATTTATGAGAACTATGGTAAAAAAGGAAATGCCTCCCATGATGCCAGAACCACTCGTGAACCGATATATACAAATAGATATCTACCCCAGAACTCCACTTGTAGGGATGCTTCACATTGCTATGAACTTTTCGTACAACAAGGATGGGAGTAACATGGTAGGAGGAATCATGGATATAACCCCTGGCACAATCATTGATGAAGACTTGGCTTTTGTAAAGAATCACATGGATACACTCTTTACAAAACACAAACTAAATATCGTTCCCTTCAGAGAACCCCTTTTCAAGGAAAACCATAAGGAAAAACTTAAAGCCTCGTGTGTCGGAGTTAGCTTTTATAAAATGCCTTTTCTGGAGCTAGATGAAAAGAACTTTATCTTAGTAAAGGAATCTGCTGAAACCATTTTTAACGCCTACCTGCAGGTACTCATCAAAAGGAAAGATCAGCAATTCAGCGATAGTGATGTAGAAACTATGTTTGGTATGCGTAGGCGCTGGCTTGAAAAGCAGTTTTTTTGGGACCCGTTTGCCTCTTCAGGCCTGGCTCCCTACGAGGTGTGGTCTCTCCAAGACCTGCCACCAGAAGTAAGATTCTAAAGACAATCAGGGAGTGCACCATGAAAGGGAGCAGAGATGATCTCGCCACCATAAATAAGAGCTTTTTACCAACCCCTGATGAGCTTCAGGAGTGGCACGTCTTAAAAGATGCACAAGGCCCAACCTTTGCAGGGAGTCCATCCTGGAAGAGCTACTTATCCTTCCTTGAAGATGGCTTTAGAAAATGTGACCTCACTGACATGAGGAAAGACTCCATCATTTATAACCGCTGGTTCACCTCAAACTATAGAAATACACGTGACTGGTCCCTTTTCATCGAGGATAAGGAGATCTGGGTAGCATCTTACTGGCCCAATTCAGGAATTACACAACTATCAGGCATCACCGCACCGCTCATCTACTACGATGATGAAAATCCACCAGCATCCATTGAAGGGAAAATCGTTGTCTTTGAGATACCACCTTTACCTGACCCCCTTCCACCTATGTTTGACGTGTATAGTGGATTTGAATATTGCTCTGATGCTGATACACATCCCACAGACAACTTCAGTTTAAAACAGTGGTATCAAATTGCCTATCCTGCAATGTTCGGGGGATACAATGACATTTTGAAAAACGGTAATGCGGTGGGTGGGCTGGTAATTTCCGCAATGGGACCCGCGAGGGCCTCCGGAATATATATGCTTCCCTATGAATCATCTGAATTTGGTGTACCAGCTTTGTATCTTGACCGAATAGTGGGCAAACAGGTTAGGGAAGCCGCTATAAAAGGCCTTACCGCCACACTGAGGCTGTTGGCAAAAAGAGAAAAAGTTGAGACCTTCTTCCTATCCGGAGTTCTACCAGGGAAAGATTTCGTAAGGGACAATGATGAAATGGTCCTCCTTCTCACCCATACTGATGGTCCTAACGTTACCCAGGAAAACGGTGCTTTGGGCATTCTTGCAGTCATACACTATTTTTCTCACATTCCTCAAAAGGAGAGGCGACGAACACTCTTGGTAGTTCTCGATCCTCAACACTATATGCCGGGAAGACACGCGGTTGACTGGTTTGAGCAACATCCAGAAGCTGCCAATAAGATCGTAGCCAGCATGGGAATAGAACACCTAGGGCAATTAGAATATAGAGAGAAAGGGGATGACTTTTTCCCTACTGGCAATCCTGAAGTGACAAGGCTGTTTGTTCAGGATAATGATCACCTGATAAAAATGGCAATTAAAGCTGTAAAAGACAATCAGTTACCGAGTACATATATTCACTGCCCTCCGAGAAGCGGCGGAAGATGGGAAGCCATGGGTGCCATAGCATTGGAAAGAGATATTCCAGGATATGGATTCAGCACCGATATGAGTGCCCACTGGTCAATAGATGCCCACATTGATAAATTTGACAAAAATCTAGCGTGGAAACAGATTGCTGTTGCCACCCAATTAACTGGTGAGTTAATGCAGGCAGATCTTAAGGAAATTGCAATCAAAATGAGTGATAAAGAAAAAGTTTCATTTTGTTTTGCCAATGATCGGGGAACTAACGAAATAGAATAGATTATTTGATTTAACACCTATTACAAGGCAGGGTTTCGGCTCTGCCTTTCTTACTCATATCAACATATAGTGGGTGCGCCGGGAAGACCGGTAAGGGGTAATGGATGGAAGTTCCAGACGGTGAAGGAGTAACGAACCGCACCGGCCCCGAGTCATGCGTGTATACCCGTAAGGGTATGGGCGAAGCGTTGACAGGGGAGGTACGGGCCGGGCTATTGAGCCGCGAAAGATGTTGTAAACTTCGGGGTGCTGACGCTGTCCACTAGAGCGGAAGGCAATACTGGTCGTATCGTTAGTTCGCGAGATGCGGTTAGGCCCTGCGTGGTCAAAGACCCCGAGCACATACGTAAGCTCTTTACACGGGAACCGGGAGATCCCATGTTTGGCCTTGCGGGATGAAGGCAAGGTCCGCGCTGAGAATCCAAGAGGAGAAAGGCAGCGATGAACGGATATGGGAGGTCAGACAGTTCCATACTACCAAAGAAACTTCCGAACAAGGGCGGTGGTGAGCCACTACCTGCGGAGGAAGTGGAGGGAAGGGGACTGGCCAAGGGGAATCCGGATCAACAAACCAGGTTCCGGACACAGGGCCGGGCAGACCTGCAACATGCGTTGGTACGGATACGGCAGGCAGCGCGCAGGAAGAGGAAGCTACGGTTCACAGCGCTCTGGTATCACGTCTGCAAGGTAGAGCGACTTCGGGAGGCATACTATAGAGTCAAGCGGAGCGCAACACCGGGAGTGGACGGGGAGACGTGGCGAAGCTATGGAGAGAACCTTGAGGAGAACCTCAGGGTACTTTCGAGCAAGTTGCGTCGAGGAGCGTACCGGGCGAAGCCGGTCAAGAGAGTCTACATTCCGAAAGGGGATGGAAGACAGCGACCACTAGGGGTAACCGTATTGGAGGACAAGATTGTTCAACGGGCGGTAACCGAGGTACTGGAAGCGATCTATGAGACCGACTTCAAAGGCTTCTCCTACGGGTTCAGACCTAGGCGTAGTGCACATGATGCATTAGACGCCCTTGCGGTAGGGATCAGGTGGAAGAAGGTGAGCTGGGTGCTTGATGTAGACATCCGTGGATTTTTCGACACCATCGACCACGAGTGGCTGACACGGTTTATCGAGCATCGGATAGCGGATCGGCGCGTAGTGCGACACATACGGAAGTGGCTCAAAGCAGGGGTCATGGAAGAAGGTAAGCAAAGACCCACAGAAGAAGGAACTCCACAGGGATCAAGTGTAAGTCCGTTGCTGGCAAATATTTATCTTCACTATGTGCTTGACCTATGGGCAGCATGGTGGAGGAAGAAGCGGGCACGCGGTGAGATGATCATCGTGAGATACGCCGATGATGCGGTAATGGGGTTCCAACATCGCTCAGACGCAGAGAAGTTTAGGGAAGAGCTCCGTCAACGATTTGGTAAGTTCAACCTAATGCTTAACGAAGACAAAACGCGACTGATCGAGTTTGGACGTTTTGCAGCCGAGAACAGAAAGCGTCGAGGAGAGGGGAAACCCGATTCATTTAACTTCCTTGGTTTCACGCATATCTGTGGCAGGATGCAGAATGGAAAATTTGTGGTGTTGCGCCACACCATAAGGAGGCGGATGCGGGCAAAGCTCAAAGAACTCAAAGAAGAGCTCAAGAAGCGTCTGCACTCTGCCATACCTGAGCTAGGGAGATGGTTACAGTCAGTGCTGCGTGGGCACTATCGGTATTTTGGAGTGCCGCGTAACAGCAGAGCACTGAGTACCTTTCGTTACCATGTGACAAAACTTTGGTTCAGAGCTATACTGCGACGGAGCCAGAGAAGTAAAATCAATTGGGAGCGAATGGAACGCATTGCCAAAAGGTGGCTACCATACCCCAAGATCCTGCATCCGTACCCTGAGCAACGTCTACACGTTACTACCCAAGGCAGGAGCCCAGTGCGGTAGACCTGCACGCTGGGATCTGTGCGGGGGGTGCCGGGTAACCAGCATTCCTACCGCGATTGCTAAATCTACCCCCGGAGTTGATCCATACTACCATCCACACCCAACATTTGAAGACCGAATTTATCAACCATACTGAACGAATCTTCCAATAAACACCCGCCTGAAAACTAGTGGAGAGGTTTGCAAGTAGTATAAACAAAAACTTTTCTCTTTTTTTATTGCAGACACCACCACATGTTGTGCCTGTTTCGTGGCTATTGAATACCACCCCATCCCAAAATCCCACACTGGGATGATGACTGCTCAGATCCAGACTACGCTTGACCTAGCGCAGCCAGGCTACATTTTATTATAGCTTTTACCTTGACACACAAGTTTAATTTTCCTATACTTACCTCATCAAAAAGGAAGTTCTTATCAATATCAATGGACATGAAGTCACCATGAAGTCACAATGTAATGTAGCCTGCGTACTAAAATACAAAAGGGTTACTTATGGATAGATTTGAATTATCCAGAATTTTTCTAAAAACGGGGGATCATTTAAGTATGAGTTGAGGCCGGGCTGCCGAAGGGTAAACTTCGGTCGGTCGGCATTTTGTTTTGAGAAACTTCAAGCCTAATTAGGGGGGGATTGTCATGAATAATTATTCCGTATTTAAAATGCTGTCAGCGTTACTACTGCTTGTGTTTATTGGTCTCATTCCTATAGAGTCAAATGCTGGGTCTATATTGGCAACCGCAAACAGTACGCCCGGTGGTTATCAACCGGGGGAAGTATTTCTGTTTAAGTTAGAGGGTATCAGCCCTCTGACTGCTTTGCCTTCAATTCCTGCTAACCTAACGAATGCTCCTAAATATGTTGCGTTTAGCCAAAAGGGAGAGCTCTTTGTATCAAGTTTTTTTGGAAGCATTTTGCGCTTCACCTTTGATGCTGATGGAAACTTTACACCGAATGGTACGATAATAGGGAATTCGCTTGAGAACGTTCATGGACTTGCCTTCAGTTCCCAAGGTGAACTCTTTGCTGCAAATTTTAGCAACGGGACCATTTCCCGATTTTTGTTCGATGCGCAGGGAAACGCTATTCCGAATGGAACCATTAGCGTTAATGGCGGAAATCAAGGGCTGGCTTTTTCACCAAACGGTGAACTCTTTAATACTGACAATAGTCAAAGTGTGCGCCGGTTCCTTTTCGATCCAGTTACAGGAGCAGCCATTCCCAATGGATCTATCTTTATACCCGAAGCAACGCCGGGCCATGGGTTACATGGCCTTAGATTTAACAGCCAGGGTGAACTCTTCGTAGCTGCTCTGGATAATGACCTTGTTTTTCGATATACTTTTGACAGTAATGGCAACCCGACAAGAAACGGCACAATAATTGTCCCTGGAGCACCCATTGACGTTGCCTTCAGTCCTGTAGGCGAACTATTTGTATCCACTCATTCAGGTGGAGGACTTCAGCGGTTTATTTTTGATGAACAGGGCAATGCCATATTTAACGGGGTGAATCTATTTGAACACCTTTGTGGTGTGGATATCTTTGAAGTGAGCAAGGAATCAGAGCTGAGGATTATTACGCCACCATTTTTGACAATACAACTAGGGGAGTCCTTTTCACTGAATTTACAAACTGTTTCTGGGGTACCTCCATTGTCATGGTCTTTGGTCGGTGGCGAGTTACCACCTGGCGTGAATCTTAGCTCGGATGGCACCTTAAGTGGAACTCCTGAGGAGGCACAAGAATTTAATTTTACCCTCAGGGTTACGGATGCAAATAGCAATGTCGCCGAAATGAATTTTACTTTAAAAGTCCTTGTAACCCTTCCGCCTCCAGAAATTCGAATAAGCAAAGTTGGCACAACAGCCGTTCCGGGAAGGGTCTTGGGCTACTTTATTCTTGTTGAGAATGTTGGTGATGTGATCGCTAAAGACATTGAAGTTTTAGAGATCCTAAACCCCGAACAATTCTCACTGATATCTGTTGATCCTCCGGCAGTGACTGATGTATCTACCTTGGCGGATGCCTCACTAATTCTCTGGGAAATTCCAAGCTTAAATCCAGGTGAAGCAAGAATATTTTCCTATCAGGTAAGGCTTGATCCATCGACACCTTTGGGCTCTCAGGTAATTGGCGGCCCAGCATGCATCGCTTCTGACTTGATCCCCCTATGGGCAGGATGTATTCATGATGTAATTGAAGCTATACCGGCATGTTCACAGTGTGTTACCCCATGTGCGTGTATACCTTGTGGAGCAGGACCTGTCCCCCCGTGTTTCAACTGTTTAGCGGCCTGTGGAACTTGCATTGCAGCGAGTTCATGTGCCTCCGAGGCCATTGAGGCAGCACAGTCGTGTTTCGAGGCATTGACAGAATCACTGGATTGTGTGAAACACGAACAACCGGCAAGTGGGCCAAAAGATCCAAACGAAAAGGTTGTAATCGCTGAAAGATTTATTAAGCCCGACCAACTGCTTGTTTATCCGATTCATTTTGAGAATGTCGGAAATGCTGAGGCAATTGATATCTTTGTTACCGATGTGTTAGATCCTAATCTCGATGCATCGACCCTCAACATACTTACCCCCATTGGTTCTTTCAATCCTGCGTCCAGAACTCTCAAATGGGATTTTTTAGAAATAAACCTTCAACCGAATGCCACAGGGAACGCCTTGTTTTCGATTAGACCTCGACCCAACCTCCCTTCTGGAACAGAGATACGTAACAGTGCCACTATTCAATTTGAAGTGTTTGAGCCCGTCGCCACTAATGAAGTCGTGAATATCATTGATTCAGGTATTCCAACAAGCAATGTGTCACCTCTGTCAGCTACACAAACTTCACTTAGTTTTACCGTAAGTTGGAGTGGCAGCGATGACACCGAAGGCTCAGGGATTAAAAATTATGACATCTATGTATCGGACAATGGTGGCCCCTATGCCCTATGGCTGACTACGCCAGATACCTCAGCAACCTTCACCGGAGTAAATGCCCATCAATATTCATTCTATAGCAGGGCAAGAGACAATGTGGGTAATATTGAGGATGCTCCAGCCCAAGCAGATACGATTACCATATTATTAATCGATGCTGACGGCGATGGTATACCTGATGATGAGGATAATTGTCCTGATGTGGCTAATCCAGACCAGGGTGATTCTGACAACGATGGAATAGGGGATGTTTGTGATGTATGTCCTAATGATTCAGACAATGATAAAGACAAGGATGGTGTTTGCGGTAATGTTGACAATTGTCCTGAATCAAACCTTGAGGAAACCATTATTATAGATGGATGTGATAGTAAAGTTAAAAATCAGCTTCTTAATGATGGTTGTACAATAAGTGATCTTATCGCTGAATGTGCAGATGGGGCAAAGAACCATGGACGATTTGTAAGCTGTGTAGCTCATTTAACAAATGATTGGAAAAAAGATGGACTGATAAGTGGAAAAGATAAAGGTGCTATTCAGAGCTGTGCAGCAAAGGCGAATATTCCATAGATTAAATAAAATCTTATTAGAAAAAGGCAGGCAGTCAAAGAAGGCTTCCTGCCTTTTTCATTATATCTATATGTAGTGGTGCCAATTCTATCCTTAATAATTATGACATACTACCATAATCGCCCGTACTTGGAATCCAAAATATTTTTCAATATTACATCATCAATCATATAACACATCCATAATCCTCCGTTGCTTTTTTTCTCCCACCACATCCTCACTGCATAATTCATTTGAGTATTGAAAATAAATAAATCTCAATATCATCCAATGCCAACCATAACGCCGTACCTTTCCACAACCCAAACCTTTATAAATAAGCACCACGATATGTATCAGTTATACCTGATACGCCCTGATATACAGGCTTACAAGAGGTGATACCCATTGAAAAGAAGAGAGGCATCCTGAACAGCATCCGCTATTTCCTCGCCCCACGAGACTTATTTGAAACCATAAAAAAGCTAGAGGAAGAACTGAAGGAATTTAAGGTAGAAAAAGAGACAGAAATAAGGTTTACCAGGCAACTCTTAGAGGTGAGCGAAAAGAAAATAAAAGAAGGAGAACTTCTCATCACCGAGCTAAAGCAAGAACTAGCCGAGATTAAAATAAACGCCCCTGCAAAATTAGAGGAAGAAAGAAAAAGAAGACAGAGTGAAAATGTCCATATTATTCTTAGCCCAAAGCAATTAGAGCTCTTCAAGATACTATCCCAAGGTGAAAAAACCTACTCAGAAATCCTCGAATCAGCCCGCAACATCAAACTTGATATCCATGATATGGCAGCTTTACGGGTGCAAATATCGAGGTTGAATAGGAAACTTAGGCAGGAGACAAACTTTAAGGTTGAGAGGGTGCAGAGGAAAAGTGAGTTTTACTATAGGGTGAGTTGAGTTAGGCACCATGAGATTTGTTGATTTTTTTATTGGATAAGTTCGATATTTAACAGAATTTTATTTCTATTGAGTAATATTGATATAATTGTCATTTAGGAGAGATGTAACTTTTTGAAAATATTAACAATTTATCTTGACATGAAAATATATTATGATATGTAATATATACTCATTTTAGATGAGTAAAAATCATAAAAAGAGGCTGTGTATGCTCTCTTGCTCTCTCGGAGTTAGTGTACAAATAAGAGCGTAATTGAAACCTCATTCATAGAGAATGTACTATGAATGGGGTTTTTTATTTTTACTAAAAATGGTGTGAGGTAGATACTTCTTTAAAGGAGGGGGTTCACGCGTGGCATCATATTTTCGCAAGATTGCATCGTGTGATTTAGAAAGTTCCCTTTTACTAGAAGCAAGATTCTGGTGGGAGGGATTTTTGTTTTGTTAATCTCGCGCCTGCGGTGGGTGAGAGTTAATATGTTGAGTAAAGACTGTCGAAAAAGTTAAAATTTGGATTATTGTGAATTTTAAGTATAGTCAAAGCAAGTAGTTACAAAGCTCAAAATGAGGGTTTTAGGGTTTTTCGACAGTCTCGTATGTAACTCTAAACATAATTGGAATTCATAGAAGGGGGAATGAAAATGATCAAAAAAAATATTCGGAATAAATTATTTTTGGTTTTATCTGTTAGCATTCTAATATCATTCGCATTAGGCCAGGGAATCGTTTTAGCAGGCGATTACTATGTAGATGCAACGTTGGGTACTAACGATCCTTCCCATGGTGGATCAGGGGGTAGTGGAGCTTGGAAAACCATAACTTATGCTTTAAGCCAAGCAAGTGGTTCTGCAGGTAATCCTGTAACAATACATGTCGCTGCTGGAACTTATAACACAGCCCTTGGAGAAGGCTTTCCATTAGTAATGAAGGATTATGTGTCTCTGCAAGGTGCAGGGGAGGAGCAAACGATAATTAATGCTTACAATAGTACGACTCCCAATTATAGAGTCATAACTTCTGATTCAGTGAATAATTATCTTATAGATGGTTTTACAATCGAAGGTGTAGGATGTATGTTTTGTATGGATGTTGTCGGAGTTTATTTGAATAGCTCTTCCCCAACCATTTCCAATCTTTTAATAAATGCTTATAATCCTTATGGTAGTTTTGATGGTATTCGCTGTATCAACTCATCGCCTACCATCAAAAATTTTAATATAAGTGGTTGGAGTGGCGAAGGTTCAGGCATTTATTTAGATAACTCCTCCCCAACTATAATAAATTATGGAACTAAGGATAATCATTTTTTTTGGCAACATGGAGGTAGTGGTATTTCATGCGTTAATAATTCCAACCCTTCTATCACTAATAGTAATATTTCAAACAATAGTGCTTCTTCTCCTCTTTCAATAGATCTGATGCCTAATGGAATTTACTGCTCAGACTCATCTCCTATCATTACAGATTGTACAATTTCAAACAATTGTAGAATAGGAATAGTCTGTGTCAATTCATTTCCTACAATTTCAAATTGTACAATCTCATCAAATCTTAATTGTATGAGTTATGGCGGTGGTGGAATTTACTGCACCAATTCGTCTCCCACTATTAACAATTGTATAATAAAAGACAATGGGGACTCCCCTTTTGGTTTCGGTGGCATTGAATGTAGTAATTCTTCTCCCACCATAACTAATTGTATCATTACGAATAATGTGGGTAGTAATGGAATTGTTTTAAACAATTCTTCCTCCCCTTCTATAACTAATTGTCTAATTTCAAACAATTGGACATTTGATGGTGTAATTTATTGTAGTAGTTCTTCACCGGTTCTAGATAATTGTACAATAGTGGGAAATCATCAACATGAAGATTGTCATGATCCTAGTGCAGTTCTTACAACGGGAATTTACTGTTACAATTCCTCTCCTACAATTACCAATTGCATTTTATGGAATGACAAGGTACAAGAAGAAATTTCTGTTTACAATGGCAATCCAGTAGTAACTTACAGTTGCATAAAAGGAGGATTTATTGGTAATGGGAATATCAGCTTAGATCCTTTATTTGTAGCTGGTTCTTTAGGAAATTATTATCTAAGCCAAATCTCCTCAGGACAGTCTAGTGATAGTCCTTGCGTTGATGCTGGAAGTAATACAGCTCAGAATTTAAACCTTCATGATAAAGTTACTCGAACTGATTCTATTCCAGATTCGGGAATAGTGGATATGGGGTATCATTATCCCATTGATTCTGATAGCGATGGGGTTAGTGATGATCTGGATAATTGCCCTTATAATTATAATCCCAACCAAGAAGATACTGATAAAGATGGGATAGGTGACGCATGTCAATTTGATTCCGATAATGATGGCATATGCAATCCTGGCATGGCTAACCCTTCATGCAGTGGATCGGATAATTGTCCAATTGTTTTTAATCCTGATCAAATGGACTCCGATGGGGATGGGATAGGTGATGCTTGTGATAATTGCTTAGAAAGGCCAAATGGTCCAGAAAAAGGGACTTGTATTACAACCGGTGATATAAGAAATATCTGTATGAGTAATAATGATTGTGGTTATGGTGGAATTTGCAGCATGAATCAAGAAGATTCTGATGGAGATGGAAAAGGAGATGTCTGCGAATTAATTCAGGATATTAATGCTCAAAATGCTGTTCTAAATAATGGTTCAATCAGTGGGGATTTCACCAGCACTATTGATTTTACAAAATTTGAATTGGTTACCATCAATACTGGACCCTTTGCTGGAAAAGGATTTTTAAAAGGTAAATGGGGGACTAACCTTGAAGGTGTAGATTATAATGGAGTATTTCAAGGAATCATAATCTCTAACTCTGAGGAAGGAAAGATTTATTTAAAGGGTTCAATTGAAGGAGACATTGCAGGCACTGTAGAGGGATACTTATCTGAATCTACACCAGGAAGTGGTGTTTATGATAAATACCAAGCTAAATGGAAGTTGGGTCTTGTCAACAATAACGTAATTTCAGCAAACCTAGACTTAAACGGCACCCTTGTTTATCAGGAACATTTAGAATTTCCCAATACGCAGCTACACTTTTTGCAAAGAAATATTGCGGAAACAATATCTGGTGACTACAATGAACCTTTAAGTATTTTCTTAACTCACATTAGTATAGGGAATAAAAATAATCCTTACTATGGACAAGGATTTTCCATTATTTCCTATATTTCTAATTCAGGTTCTGGAGAAGGGTTTACTTATGATAGAGTTACTTCACCAGGCTTAGTAGAATTGAAGGGGCTTTTTTCTGATCCAATGTTTGGTTTTGCTACAGCAACTTTAGATGAAAGAATAACATCAGGGAATTTGTTTCTCAGTGTAAAAAGAGTTGATCTAGGTTTACCACCAATGGCAGATTTAAAGGTTAAAACATGGGGACCATCCAGAGTAAGTCCTGGACTGAAATTTTCATACATCCTTGAAATTATGAATGTAGGCCCTAAAAAGAGTGATGAGCTGTTTGTCCAAAAAAAGTTGTCACCTTATGTAAACTTTGTTAATGCCAGCCCTAGCTTCTTTTATGATCGAGAAACCCATTCGGTCTTCGCAAGGATTGAGGATCTTGAACCATTATCAAAAGAAAATCTTTTCATTAAGGTGGAAGCTATTTGGGGACTTGCACAAGGTACAATAATAGAAGATCCTGTGTGTGTTAAGGATTCGTCGCAACAAAAAAATGTGTATTATCCAGGTATCATTTGGCCAATAGGGAATTTAGATAGATGGCGTGCACGTGAGTTCTACGCAAATCAATTAGATGCAAAATTGAGAACTTCATATTTGGGTACTGGTATTATTACTGGCGCTATACATACTTGGTTGGCTTCTAAAAATTACGCTACAGTTGAAAATTATATAGGGGTTCGAGAGGGAGATGTGCAATACAACATAGGTTTTAGCCATAGTGGCGGTACACAGACCCTATACAAAAAAATAGAGAATCCAGGACCTCCCACGCAAGTCCAGCCTGTCAATGTAGATTATGCAGTTTTTTCTTCTCCAGCCTTAATAACACAAGCAATGGTGGAAAACCTTGTTGCAACCGGCAAAGTCAAAAAAGTAATTATCTTTCAGTCATCAAGGGACATTTTATCTCAGACTAAAGTTGCGATTTATCGAGATTGTTTTGATGTAACTGGGGGTGAGCTTGTAGGTCCTTGTGTAATACCTATCGAAGTACCTGACTTACCATGGAATATAGATTTCTTCATTAAGAATCAACCATTCTCTCTAGAATCTTTTATTGAAGAAAATGGCATAGACCCAAATATTATACCTTCTGAAGGAGAAGTATTCTGGATCGGAGGAGCGAGTAGATCTGAGCAGAGGTTATTCAATGGGGATGGGAATAATATTATTACCATAACAAGGGACTTTCCCGAATTTAAGGATGATGATTATAGCCTAAAAATACACAGTGAATTAAACAAGCTAATGGTACAATTTTATGTCAATGGATATCCTCCATTTGATGGAAGCATTGAGGATTTAAAGAAGAGCGAATGTCCTGAAGAACAGTCTTCAGAGTTTAATTCTGTTATTGCAGTAGGATATGACCCCAACATAAAATATGGGCCTGAAGGCAATGTTTCAGCTGGTCAGAAACTAAATTATAGAATCGAATATGCAAATGAAGGGGAGGGAATCGCTTTTGGAGTTTATTTCACTGATGTTTTAAATGAAGACTTGGATGCTTCGACGTTAGAGCTTGGTCCAGTCATTAGTACAGTAAATGGATCAGTCATAGCCAATCCTGGCACTTATAATTCATCAACTCGAACTATTACCTGGCTTGTTGGTGAGGTTGGTCCAGGCGAAGGTGGTTATGCCGACATTAGTGTGAATGTTAAGAGTGATGCTCCAGATTGTACAGAAATCATCAACTATGCCACTGTATATTTCCCAAGTGTTCCAGAAGAAACCAGAACCAATGGTATTGTATCGATTGTAAGTTGCGATTCAGATGGTGATGGAATTTATGATGATGAGGATAATTGTCCTAACGTGGCTAACTCTAATCAAACAAACAGCGATAATGATTCTCATGGCGATGCATGTGATAACTGTCCTCTTGTAGATAATGAATATCAAGCTGATATCGACTTGGATGGGAGAGGAGATGCTTGTGATAACTGTCCGAATGATCCAAACACCGACCAAATTGATTCGGATAACGATGGAATGGGAGATATTTGTGATAATTGCCCTAATGACCCAGAGAATGATAAAGATGGAGATGGCTTCTGTGGTGATGTTGACAATTGCTCTGAATCAAATCTTGAAGAAACAATTATCGTAGATGGTTGCGATAGCGGAGTTGAAAATCAGCTTTTTGATAGCGGTTGCACTATGAGTGATCTGATCATAAAATGCGCAAAAGGAGCCACGAACCATGGAGGCTTTGTAAGTTGTGTATCACATCTTACTAATCAGTGGAAGAAAGATGATTTGATCAGTGGTAAGGATAAGGGTGCTATCCAAAGCTGTGCAGCAAAAGCAAAGATTCCATAGATAAGATTAAATTAAAGAGCACAAATATTGAATGGCTTGTTATCAGTGGAAGCAATGCACAGTTCAAAGGACAAGCGAAGATCAATGGAATTGCCGGATATTTCTTCAGAGTGATTGCGAAGGACTTTGGTGAGCCAGGAGTAGGAAGAGATGAGTTTGATATCAAAATCTGGAATGGTAATCCAGATGATTCAGGTTCAAATCTCATCCACAGCTCTAAGAATGTATTGGGTGGAGGGAATATTGTAGTGCATAAGAAGTAATTTTAAAATGTTTGGATGAAAGAGGCAGAGGCCACCAACGACTTCTGCCTTTTTGTTTGGAAATATTTTGACATTCCCCACAAGATTTCCTAAAGTTCATAAAAACCTTTAATACAGAAAATCCATGAGGTTCCTATGAATCAATCACACATCACAAAAATCGCCAAAGAACTAAAGCTCAAAGACAAGCAGGTGTTAGCAACCGCTGAGCTTCTTGAAGATGATGCTTCTATCCCCTTCATTGCACGGTACAGAAAAGAAGCAACCGGCAATTTAGATGAGAATTCCATTACCACTATTCGTGACCGATTACACCAGCTTCAGGAGCTTGATAAGCGCCGTGAATCAATATTGAAATCCCTTGAGGAGCGGGAGTTACTCACAGATGAGCTAAAAGAGAAGATAATGGCAGCAGAAACCATGACTGTCCTTGAGGATATTTATCTTCCCTTCAAGCCAAAACGGCGGACTAGGGCTACTATTGCAAAAGAAAAAGGGCTTGAGCCTCTTGCACAGCTCATATTTGAGCAAGGTAATATTGACCCTGTTGCAGAAGCACAAAAATTCATTGATAAGGAAAAAGGAGTCAAAACTGTTGATGATGCCCTTCAGGGGGCTAGAGATATTATTGCTGAATGGGTTAATGAAGACCAGCAAGCTAGAGCTAAAATCAGGGAGCTTTTTGAAGAGAAAGGCAAGATAAAGTCAAAGGTTGTCTCTGGGAAGGAAGAAGAGGGAATTAAATTCAGGGAATACTTTGACAGGGAAGAGCTTATCAAAAAGATTGCATCACACAGGCTCCAAGCAATAATGCGGGGTGAGAAAGAAGAGTTTTTAACCTTCCACATTCTCCCCGAAGAAAAAGACGCATTGATGATATTAGAAAAACAATTTGTGAAAAACAGTAACGCTGCCTCAGAACAGGTAAGAATAGCCGTACATGACAGCTATAAAAGGCTTTTATCTTCCTCTATGGAAAATGAAATTCGAGCTTTATCAAAACAAAAAGCTGAAAAAGAATCAATCAGGGTGTTTGCAGAAAACGTTCGCCAGCTTTTACTTGCGGCTCCCCTAGGACAGAAAAGAGTGATGGGGATTGACCCTGGGTTTCGCACAGGATGTAAAGTGGTCTGCTTAGACAGTCAGGGTAAGCTATTGCACAATGATACCATTTACCCGCATAAACCTGAAAACCAGAAAGAAAAAGCAGCTCAAATAATCCGTGATTTATGTAAACGATTCCGAACAGAGGTAATAGCAGTAGGTGATGGAACTGCGGGAAGGGAAACGGATGACTTTGTAAGATCATTAGAGTTGCCCGATATCAAGGTGGAAATTGTAGATGAGGATGGGGCCTCGCACTACTCTGCTTCAGAAGTAGCTCAGGAGGAATTCCCTGATTATGACCTAACCGTAAGAGGTGCTGTATCCATCGGAAGAAGGCTTATGGATCCTTTAGCGGAGCTGGTTAAGATTGAGCCTAAAAATATAGGTGTAGGGCAATACCAGCACGATGTAGACCAAAAACTCTTAAAAGAAAAACTAGACAATGTGGTGATGAGCTGTGTGAATATGGTTGGAGTAGAGCTTAATACTGCGAGCAAAAAGCTTCTCTCCTATGTTTCAGGACTAGGCCCAAAGCGCGCCCAAAATATTATAGACTATAGAGATGAAAATGGGCCTTTTAGCTCCAGAGAGGAAATTAATGAAGTTCCTGGCTTAGGACCAAAAGCCTTTGAGCAGGCAGCTGGCTTTCTCCGTATCAGAGATGGAGAAGACCCCCTTGATGCAAGCGCTGTTCACCCTGAGAGCTACACCATAGTAGAGAAAATGGTAAAAGACCTTAATTCTTCGGTAAAAGACCTCATGCAGGATGAAGAGTTAAGAAAAAAGATTGACCTGGATAAGTATGTAACAGATAAAGTAGGGCTGCCCACCCTAAATGACATTATGTCAGAGCTTGCTAAGCCAGGCCGTGATCCCAGGGGTGAATTTGAGGAAAACGGCTTTAACGAAGGCATAAACAGCATAGAGGATTTAAAGGTAGGCATGAAACTGCGTGGTATTGTAAAAAATATAACCAACTTTGGTGCTTTTGTAGATATCGGAGTGCATAAGGATGGGCTGGTGCATAAGAGCGAACTTGCAGATAATTTTGTAAGGGATCCTCTCGAAATAGTGAAACTTAATCAGAAAGTGACTGTTACCGTAATAAAGGTTGACCTTAATACAGAATATATTACCCTTTCCATGAAGAGCAGGCCAAATATTGTCGCCTCTTAATCCTCAGATTTTAAAACCTGTATAGTTTGGATGCCCTGTCCCTACGGGTATTAATTTCCCAAGCATCACATTTTCTTGGATACCTTTGAGATAGTCAATTTTTCCCACTAGTGCTGCCTTTGCTAATTCTCTAGGAGTATTTTCAAAAGATGCATTCAAGAGAAAACCATCAGTGGAAGATACGAGACTATCTATTGTAGAGAGAAATTGCTCAAATACTGCTGGTTTTCGTCCATCTTTTATAAGCTTTTCATTTTCTATCTCTATGGTTATTTTTTTAACCTTTCTTCCTATGGTGAAATCACTATCTCCACTATCAATAACTATAGCATATTTAAGCAGCTCGCTTAGGATTATCTCAAAATGTTTCCTGTTTACCTCAGAACCTTGTTTTTTAAAAAACTCTTGTAGGTTGTCAATCAGGAATTGAGCTGTTGGTATCCTTCCCTTCAATTTGAGAAGTTCGTATGGATTAACTTCCCCGTCGGTTAAGGGGTCTCCGCATTTCACAACGTCACCCTCAGCTACAATAACTTCCTTTCCCTGCACCTTGTATTCTTCCTTTCCCCCTTCTGCAGTGATAATAATGCGCTTTACTTTTTCCTTTGGACATTTACCATCTTTAACTGCTTTTATTCTTCCGTCATATTCGCTAAGCACACAATTGTCTTCTTTATTATCAGCCCTAAAAAAGTCTTCAACCTTCGTAGGCTCAGTTTCCTTCGTGGCAACAATCCTAACCCCTTTTTTATAAGCACCTATGCTGAATTGAGTGACTGGCTCACCTATGGACTGAGCAGCAATAATGCCCACTGCCTCACCAATATTCACTATCTTCCTACGGGAGAGATCCCAACCATAGCAGAGTGCGCATAGCCCTTCTTTAGCCTTGCAGGTTAAGGGTGAGCGTATCTTTACCTCAGCAATGCCGGCAGACACCATTTTTTCTATTACTTCTTCATCTATCTCATTATTCTTCTCGCAGATGATTTCTCCGGTTGATTGATTTTTTATCTCCTCACATGCAATCCTTCCAAGTACTCTCTCTTCTATCCATTCCTTTAGCCAATCAATTATTTCTTCTATATTAATAATCCAAAAAGGCCAGTCTATATTAATGCCCTCATTTGTTTTACAGTCTTGTTCTGTTACGATGCAGCCCTGGAAGGCATAAACTAATTTCCTGGTGAAATGACCTGCGTCCTGGGTGGCTTTGTTTTTGTTCACAAGCGCTTTCCGTGACTCATAGTTGGAAATAAAGTACTCAATCGGATTGAGCCCTTCCCTGAAGTTTGAGGTGATAGGCTGCTCAAGAATGTTACCTGCTGCGTCGCTTGTTAACCCCTGCATCCCCGCAAGCTTATTTAGCTGGCCGAGATTACCTCGCGCCCCTGAACGTACCATCATAGAAAGCGGATTGAAGCTATCCATTTCTTCTGACAGCGCTTTTTTCAGCTGTTCAGCAATATCATCCCAAATCTTGTTTTGATGGTCCTTTGTCCCATCCACCTTATTTTCGATGCACCCCTCTTTAATTTTATTAACCTGCTTATAACCATCTTTAATCAACTTCTGTTTTTCCCTAGGTATAACGACATCTTTTATGCCAATTGATATACCAGAGTGGGTTGCATGTTCAAATCCAAGCTCTTTTAACCGGTCACAGAATAGGGCTGTTTCTTTTTGACCACAGCACCTATAGCAAAGGCTAATAAGTTCGGAAAGCTCTTTGCTCCCAATTTCCTTATTATAGTTTTTATTGTCTTTACTATTATCGAACTTCAAAGGTATGTTGGATGATACAATTTCTTTAAAAAGAATTCTCCCCGTGGTTGTTTCAACTTTCTCTCCATTATTCATTACACTGATTTTGGCATGAAGGTCTATTTCGCCCTTGTCAAATGCCCTCCTCACCTCAGTAGGGTGTGAGAAGCTCTTCCCTTCTCCAGGGGCAAGGGCTTTTTCCTTTGTCATATAATAAATGCCTAAAACTATATCCTGACTTGGCTTAATAATAGGTTTACCTGTGGCAGGAGACAAAATATTATGAGTAGACATAAGCAGATTTTTAGCTTCTTCCAGAGCAATTGGCAC
>Ga0315288_10003661_pt1 | contig 19620 bp, 23 predicted proteins | sample YL17G11_20_MG_FD_203454 | JGI IMG/M metagenome (GOLD analysis project Ga0315288, IMG submission 203454) | Sediment microbial communities from Yellowstone Lake, YNP, Wyoming, USA - YL17G11_20 | ecosystem: Environmental > Aquatic > Freshwater > Lake > Sediment | place: USA: Wyoming | collected... | reverse complement strand
AACGAGCCGCCCCAGACCTCGCGGCGCGTCTCGCCGGTCTCGCGATCCTCGAAGGTATGGATGCGCGGCCAGTTGTGCTGCCAGAGCGGCATGATGCGCGCTCGCGTGTGCAGCCAGGTGTTGACGACGGGCGGCGTCCGCTTGCGCCAGCCGCGCAGGAACTTCCCACCGCTGCCTCCCTTCGTGTCATGGCCCAGGAACTCATCGAGGCTCAGCCCTTGTGATCGATCTCGGTTCGTCATCGTTCAATTCTCCTATCGGTTGTCGGTTTCAGCTTCGGCCTTTGCCCATCATCGCGCCGAGCGAGTAGCTCCGCTCGGACCACAGATTCGCGAGCGCCTTCATGTGCTCGAGCATTCCGTTCGCCTTCGAGAGCGCGTCGTTACCAGCGCGCCACTCATCGGGGAACAACACCGCCGCCTTCTCGCGGACGTCGGCTTCGGTGATCGCCTTGCTGCGCATCCCGGCATCCTTCTCGCGCTGCAACTCCGCGGTGGCCTGCGCACGCATCCCGCCGAGCGTCGCCTCGCCGTCGACGCGGAAGCGCTCCACCGTCGTCAACGCGAGGACGTAGAGTCGATGCGCGCGTCGCGCGTTGTCCTGCACGTCGTTCAGCGCCGAGCGCACCGTCTCGGGATCGAGCGCAGAGCGCAACCGGATCGCATCCTCGAGCGCTCGGTACTCAGCATCGACGTCGACCTCTTGATCAAAGATGCGCTCGACGACACGGCCGAAGCCGCGCTCGAGAAGCGGGTCTCCTCCGTTGGTCGGCGCACGCGCTGCGGCTTGGGCCTGCGCTGGTGCTTGCTCAAAGACGCGCTCCGCTTCGGCTGCGGCGGCCGTCTGTGCGGCTGCGGTCACTCGTCGTCGGTTCGGGGGGTAGAGTCGGAGTTCGGTCATCGGTTCGGGTCCTCTCGGCCGGATGATGAGGCGGGGCCGGCGTCTCGGGCCAGGACCGGCCGTAGGCCGTCCAGAACGAGCCCAGAACGCGCGGAGCCTCGTCCGGGGGCCTGACCCCCGTCCGGGGGTCGCCCGGCCCTTCCTGGGGCGTTCTGGGGGGCCGAGACGTCGACCGGGAACAACGACAGGGCGCCTTCGGGCTCGGGTTGGCGCTTCCGGCGCGCTGGCGCCCCGCTGGGCTCGTTTCTCGACTCGGGCGAGCGTTCGCCCGTCCCGGCCGCCGTGGCGCGTCCAGCGGCCTTCTGGCGTGACGGCGCGGCCTTCGGGCGCGTCGACTCCCAACGCCGCCAGTCTCCGACAGGGAAGGCGGCCTCGAGTAGCCGCTGCGTCGCCGGGTAGACGACCGATTCCCACAGGTCGTGCCGGTCGCACTCGCCGGCCCAATCCTCCGCCGGCGCATACCGCTTCGGCGACGCGTGTCCGTCCACGCAGAAGAACTCGACCTTCACGCCTTCGCCGACGTGGCGCCCTCGCTTCTTCAACTCATGCGCGATCACGACGTGCGGTGGTTGCGCGGCTTGCGTCCCATCCTTCTTCAGCTTGCGCGCGTAGCTTCCGAGTGGTTGCGACAACCGCTTGCTCTGCATCACGTCGGCTAGCTTGAGCTCCCCCCGCAAGACGTACTCAAGCGCTTCCTCGATCAACTCGAAGAAGGCCTCGGGCCTCTCCTCGCATTGGTCATCCGGGACACGTTGCCGAAGGATGCCGCCGCCGAGCAGTCGGTCGATCACCTTCGCCTGCAGGTCACGAGCAAGTCGCGCAGCGTCGCCGCGCTTGTACTCGATTCCCTTCACCTCGGGCTTCGTGTCTTGGTTCGGCAACGAGCCCTTGTAGTGAGCGATTCGCGCGACGTACCGCTTCGCCGTCAGGAACACGACGCGCTCGTAAGCCTTCTCATACGCCAGCTTGATCACGTTGCGCGTGCAGCCCTGCTGCGCAACGAGGCGCGGGTACAGTTCGGCGTTGCAGCGTTTCACGAACGCGCCGAACTCCGCTTGGTTCGTTCCCATCGCGTAGAAGCTATCCGTGTCGCCGTAGATGACGTTGAACTTCTCCAGCTCCGCCGCCTCGACGGTCTTCGTCAGCAGCCACACGCCTGCGCGCGGGATCGACTCGGCAACGTCGGCGGCGAACAGACGCGAGAAGATCGCACCGACAACGCCGTAGAAGCTGTTGGCCGCGATCTTGTAGGCCGTGCTGCGCCGGTCCGCTTCAACCCACTCCGGCGTGCCGGGCGGCAACGATGCCTTCAAGTCGTTCCAATACTTGCGGAGCCGCAGCATCTCCTCGAGCGCGACGACGAGGATGCCGAGCGGCTCCGTCACAAAGGCGCGCTCGACCAGCGGTACTACGCAGTGGCCCGGTGGAATCGGGAAGCGCTTCAACGGGACGTGTGAGAGGTACGCGGGTCGCGCCTCGGGCCGCTCGACGAGGACGATGTCGGAGCGGTACGTCTCCGGTGAGAGGTTCCACGTCAGGATGATGCTCGGGTACAGCGATGCGAAGTCCGCGACGTGGACGTTCTTGGCGATGCCGCGCACGCGTGGCTCGATCACCATCGCGCCCTTGAACTTCTCGCGCTTGTCGTCGGGCCCGTGGAAGTGCAGCCGCGTCGGGAACCGATGCTTCCGCTCGACGCCGAGCCGGAGCATGAAGCCCTCCACGTAGGTCAACGGGTTGATCGAGCGCGAATCGGGGAAGCACCCGCACGCTTCGCAAAGCGTCTGCAGCAGCGCGACGTAACCGGTCGCGACTTCGATCTTGCGCAGCAGCACGGTGTCCTTCATGCAGTAGCGCGCCATCCGATCGCGCTCCGCTCCGCCCGCAGCCCACGACTCCCATGTCTTGCTCGCGTCGAAGTCGTCTTTACCCTCGCCGAGCACGGCTTGCGCGATCGCCTCGAGCTTGAAGCTCTGCTTTTCCTCGCCACTCTCGGCCGCCATCATGTTCATGCGCTGGAATAAGTTGAGGTGGTCGAGCAGCAACAGACGACGCACGCTCGCCCGACACTCACGCTTCTTGCTGCGTGCAAGAATGATCGGGAAGTCGAAGGCGTCCCCGTTCCACGCGATCACCTGGTCGTATGCAAGCAACGTGTCCCACAGGGCTTGCAGCAGGTCGCGCTCGGCCGCGTCGGTATCGGCCTCGAGCACCGCGCAGAACTCCGCGCCGGTCTCCGCGTCGACCAATGACCAACACAGCACGCGGGCGTCGCCGGCGATCGCCTTCGCGAAGGTGACGCGTGAGTCGGTCTCGATGTCGAGGTAGACGGCGCGCGGCTTGGCGATCTTCGGCTTCTCATCGGCAAGCCAGCGCTGCACCGGCGTCACGTCTCCCTCGAAGGTCGGCGTCGCGCGTTCCTTCTGCAGCCACTCGCACCCGCGTTGCGCGAACTCCCGATCACGCCAGCGGACGCGCAGCCAGTCATCCTCTCGCGCGATGCCGAGGACATGGCTCGACCCGCGTAGCTCACGCAGTAACTCGGGAGACGTGTCCGCTTTCAAGAAGCACGCGTGCTCGGCCGCCTTGCGTGACAGCTTCGGCAGAGAGCGCGGCCCCGTCGGGCGCTCGACGAGCACCAGCACGTTGCCCTGCCAGTACGCGTTGACGTACTCGCGTTGCTCACGTACTGGCGCGTCGGGAATCGGCGGCGGGTCCTCGGAGCCCGAGGCGATCTTACGGCGCAACTCAGCCCACCGCCCGGCGCCAGCGCGCGACTTCGTTCATGACTCGATTCCACGCCGAACGCGCCGCAGCTTCGGTCCGCTTGATCGGTCCACTTGCGCCGCAGTCACACTCGACCACGTAACCATCGCCGGCAACGTCAGTCGAAACGCCGCGTATCACCGCACCCTTCTTACCGGTCACTCCGCAGAACGGACACACGGTCGGCACCGGACCCTTTGCCCGCGGCACCGGCACTTTCGCTCGTGCCGCGCTCACGACGCCACTCGATTCGTGCTGATGATGAGCACCAACTCGCCCTTCGAGTTCGCCTTGACGTGGTAGATGCGGCGCACGCCGTTCTCCATCTCCTCGACACACCACGGATCTTCCGTCAGCTTGCGTGCCGGCTTCGATTCACCCTTCTTCGCTTCGCCGGGTCGAACGAGCAGCGCCAACGTCAGCCGCGGCTGCACGCGCAACGTGACCGTGACGTCGTCGACCTGCGGTGGCCGCGGCGGCAGCGCGGGCGACGCGCCTCCCTTCGCGTTGCGGAGCGCGCTATCCAGCTCGCCGCGTGACGTCGCTTCATCCTTCGCGAGCGCGATGAGCTTCGATCGGTGCGGCTCGGGTAGCTGCAACATCACGCCTAGCTTCGTCGCACCGATCTGCTCGATCTCCTGCTTCGAGAACGCCGCGGCCACGTCCATGAGGCGGTAGGCGTGCGTGTGTGAGATCCCGAGTTCCGCCGCCGTGAACTGCTTCCAGTTGCGATACTTCACGACGCCCTTCGCGTCGCGTCGCAGCTTCCACAACTCCTGCTCGTAGTTGAGACGAATCTCTTGCCCCAACTCCCAGATCGACTTCGCAGCCGTGACCTTCAACTTCTGGATGCGGTCGACGCTCTTGTCGAGATCGTTCACGGACAGCACCGGCTTGCGCGTCACCAGCTCGGTGCGCGGCGGCTCAGCCGCAGGCAGCGGTGCCTTCGGGATGAGAACGTCCCCGTCGCCGCAGTACGGACAACGCCGATAGTTGACATCGGAGTCTCCGCCGCACGTCGTGCAATCAGCGAGGCTGTCGGCCTTCATCGTTTCCTTGAAGTGCGATGCAACCGCCTTGATCTTGGCGTCGACTCCGTCGTGCTTGCCGAGCTTCAACTCGGCACACGTCTCATCCAGCACCTTCTCGAGTACCTTCGAGACGATCACCCCTGCCACCTTGCGTTCTTTGCTCATGCTGCCTCCGTTGCGTCCCGACGTTGCACCGCGCGCCCGACTGCCCGGCGCACTGCGCGCCGCACGTCGTCTCGACTCTTGAACCCGCACCGACGTCGCAACTCGCGATCGTCGAACAGCAACCGCGCAGCACCGGCGTGGTTGCCCTCACGATGGAAGGCGAGCACGCACAGCGCATCACGCTGCGTGGCGCAGGCCTCGACGGCATGACGCAACGCCTCCCGGCGTGAGAACGCGCGCTCTTGGTCGGGCGCTCGGGCCCCGCCGAGAATGCGTCGCATCGTCGCTTCACTCAGACGACTGAACGGCACCGCGTGTCGACTCGCTCCCTTGTCACCGTCATGCCCTGCGTGACGCTGCTTGTGCATCCAGCCCTTCGCGTCGCTCACCGCGTTGAACACGCAGAAGCGACTGAGCGTCACGCCGCGCGTCGGGTCGAACTTCTCGATCGCTCGCCAGCAGCCGACGAGCAGTTCCTGCTCGACGTCCTCGAGCGCGACCGCTTCCGGACACGACCAGCGCCGCATCAGGTGACGCGCGAGCGCTTGCCAGTCGGTACGCGTCGCTCGTGCGAACTCATCAAAGTCGATCTCACCGGCGCGTAGCCGGCTCAACGCCGCGTCCATCATGGCAACCCCACGACGGGCGGCAGGCTCGGATCAGAGTCCACGATCACGCCGAGAGCAGCCTCAGCCCATTCAAGCGCGTCATCACCACTGGTAGTGCTGACCACCACACAGTCACCGCGCCGCTCGATCGCGACACCGCAGCGCTCCGGGATCGCACCGTCGCGCCAGCCGGCGAGAAACGATCCGAGCCACGCGCTCTGAAACGTCTCAGCGTCGGTCCCATTCGCGCACTCCAGCGTCAGGCACGTAGGCTCACGCGTCAGCGTCGCTCGTCCGTTCGGGTCGTCGGTCATGACGCACCGCCTTCGTAGTCGCGCACACAGACGAAGACCGGGAACCGAGGCACGCCGTCGCGCGTCAACTCTTGATAGCGGACCGTCACGAGCGCGCCGATGGGCGGCGGCACTTCGCGCTGCGCATCGGAGAAGCCGCTACCGCACGCGAACTCCACGCCGCTCGGCAGCAAGCAGCGAACCGCGCCGAGGCGCCCGACGTGACGACCCTTGCCGGGCTCATGCCCGAGCACCGTCGCTTCGAGGTCGTGCATCACCTTCACCTTCAGCAGCGTGCTCGAGCGTCGGTGCTCGTAAGCGCTGCCCGGCTTGCGCAGCATGATTCCTTCGCCCCTCGCCTCGAGTACCACCTTCAAGGACGCCATCAAGTGCGCGTAGTCGGTGCAGCGCACTTGCACGACGGGCTCGGCGTAATCCGCCTTCAGATTCGTGCCCGCGCCGAGCAGTCGCTCAAGCTCCTGTTGTCGCCCCTCGAAGACACCTTCGCTCGTCGGCGCGTCGAACACTCGGTAGCGCACGCCAACCCAACCCTTGTCCGCGTGAGACTTGACGACGCTGATCGTTCGCTGGAACTCACCACGTCCCATCCACAGCTCGCCGTCGAGCGGGACGTCGGGTAGCCGCGCCGTGAAGAATGCGGGGGCCGCGAACGTGTTACCGAGACGCGAGACGAACTCGCGCCCGTTCCACAGGGCGCGCACGCCGTCCAGCTTCTCGGACATCCACCAGCCTGTCGGGTCGACGTCGGGCGTCCATGCCTTTGCCAAAAGTACGTTGCTCATCTTCGTGTTCTCCTTCTTCGGTTCGCGAGTTGCGCGGACCCGTCACCATCGACGGGCCCGCGCTCGGCGCATCAGTTCATCGCCTTCGCCGCAGCATCGAGATCCGCCTTGCTCACCACGTTGCTCGCCGCGGCGCGCAGCGCGGCGATCGCGTCCGCTTCGAGCGTCGCGCCGACTCGGATGACCTGCTGCGCTCGCCACGCGATCGGCGCCGTCTGCTCGAGCTGCATCTCGATCGCGACTGTCCACAACCGGACGCCCTGCGCTTGCAACAGGTTGAGCACCGAGTCCTGCTTCGCGCTGTCACCGTCCTCACCATCCGTGATGAGAACGACGTCGGCGCCGATGTGACCGTTCGCCGCGAGGTCGCCGACCTGCGTGTGCGCGGCAGCGAGCGCCTTCGCGATGTCCGTTCCGCCGCTGAGGAAGCTGCGACTCATGTCGAGCACCGCCTGATGATCGCCGGGGGCACACTCCGTCAGTTTCACGCCGGACGCGAAGTGGACGACTCGCACCATGCGGTTGCCCTCGTGAGCGACGCGGGTCAGCGCCACCGCCGCCGCCTTCGCCCACGTGTTGCGGCCCGTGTTGCCGTACGCGACTTCGTCATGCATCGACCCGCTCTCATCGACGCAGATCACGAGCGGCCCGCGCGTCGCTGGTGAGTGACCCTTCATGCGGTACTGCTGCGCCTGCTTCTCGAGGATGCGCACCGCGGCCATGTCATCGAGCCCGGGCGTGAACAGTTGCGCCAGCTCACCGGCCAGCAAGCGCTCGGGGTCGCCGCCGAGGTTCACGTCGCGAACCTCCTCGGGGTCGTCGGTCACGACCTTCGCCCCGTCCACGCTCATCGCCTTGAACATGCGCCCCGCGAGCTTCGCGATCTCCTCGACGTGCTTGACGTCACCGAACGCGGTCGCCTCGCGAACCGTCTCCCACGACGCGCTGTGATCCCAGCCGAAGCCCTCCTCGACGTTGTTCGCGAGCTGCCGGCGCTCCTCGAACGCGACCCACGCCTTCTCACAGGCCTTGCGGTACTCGTGATCCGCGCAGCCGAGCGCCGGCATGAACGCCGCCAGCGCCTCGAACGCGAACGCCGCGGCGAGACCGGCGCGACCGCGCAGCAACGGGATGTAGTCGGTCGGCATCGTGATGCGCACAGCGTCGGCCATCGGCGTGTCGCCGGCCTCCTCGCTGATACCGACGATCGCGTTCCACACGGCGCGACCACCGTCACCTTCGCCCTTCTGTCGGAACGCTTCGCTGGCGTCAGTCGCCATCCGATGCAGGTCACACGCTTCGTCGAGAGTCATCACGCGGTTGTCAGTGTTCATGTTCATGTTCCTTCGGTTCGGGTCTTCGGTTCTGTTCACTTCGGGTCCAGGTGCTTCTCGACGTCGGTCTTCAACGTCTTGAACTTCTCACGCAGCGACTCCATCGCCTTGCTGACGCGCTCGCGGCCCTTGCGCGTTGCGCCGGGCTCGGCGAGCAGCTTCTGCACCGCCTGCGCGCTCTCCGTCATCTTCTTGATGACGACCGGCGCGCCTTCGAGGCGGCGCTGCGTCGCGAGGTTCGCGATGCGTGCGTGCTCGGCCAGCGCCTCGTCGATGTGCTTGATGCACTGCTTCACCGTCTCCTGGTCGATCGTGTCGAGCACGGAGTCGACCAGCGCGATCTGCTCCTTGTCGTGCCACAGACCGAAACGCAGGACGTCGAAATCCTCGAGCGTCACCGTCGAGCGACCGTCGAGCCAAGCGCTCGCGCGCAGCACACCTTGCAGCGCCGCCATGCGTCGGCCCGAGTTGTTCACCTTCTCCTTGGCGAGACGGTGCCGCACGTCGACGAGCACCTTCCGTGCGATCGGCGTGATCGTCACGTTGTCCCGGATGAACGCGGCGACCGCGTCCAGCTCGTCGATCGTCACCTTCGTCGTCGGCTGATACTTGCGCACCTTGTCGGCCGCCTCGAGCAGCGCGATCTCGTTCGCGTCGTCGAGGTACGTCGTGCCGTCGGCCTTCTTGACGCTGCGCGCCTTCACTTCACGCACTTCGGCGCGCAACAACATCCGATCCCACAGGGCCGCGACGTTGTCACCGCGCGCCTTGACCTCGGGCCAGTTGCTCGCCGCGCCGCAGGTACGCAGCGGGATCGGCTGCCCCTCGTAGACGCGCTCGTTCAGCGCCGTGAGCATCCCGTTCAGCGTGCCCTCGTTCGACTTCATCTGCTCGTCAAGCATCCCCAGCTCCACCGCGGCGAGACGACCGTCGAGAACACGGCCCCACTTGCCGGCCTTGAAGCCGTTGATGTCGACCGGGCCGAAGACCTTGTCCTCCGTCGCGAACGACCCGCAAAGGATGTTGAAGACACGCGCGTTCTCGACGTGCGAGTAGGCGGCCTTCACCAGCGCCGTCTTGGCCGTGCCGGGGTCACCGACGAGGATGAAGTTGCTCTGCGTCAGCAGGGCGAGCAGCAAGCACTGCACCGCTTGCTCGCGCTCGATGAACGTCCCGTTGAGCTGCGTCTCGATCGACTTCACTCGGGCGCGGAGTTCGATGTTGATTGCGTCGTTCATGTTCGTTGTTCCTTCGGTTCGGGCTTCGGTTCACACCGTGAACAGGTCGTCGACTGCGACAACCTTGGGCGCCGGTGCGGGCGCCGCCTTCATCTCTACCTTGATCGGGGCCGCCGTCGGCGCCGGCGCGTCGAGCGCAAGCTGTGCGTCGATCTCGTCGAAGATGCTGTCGTCGATCACCAGCTCGCCGCGGAACTGCTTCCGCAGTTGCTCGACTTCCTTCGTGATGAGGTCGCTCCGTTCGGCGAGCACCGTGCGGTACAGCGACGCGCGGACGATCAACTCTTGGCACTTCACGACGCGCGCATCGAGTGCGTGCTGACGCATCCCGTCGGCCTTCAGCTTCTCCATGTCCTCTCGCAGATCGGACAGCTCCTTCTCGAGAGCGTACTCGGTCGCCGCCGTCACGTTGCGCATCGTGCGTCCGTCACTGTCACCGAACAGGGGTTGCACCGTCGCCCAGAAGCCGCTGCACTTCTCGAGGTCGTCGAGCAGCGCGCGGTAGCGCGGCGCGTGACTCGAGAAGATGAAGTACACGCCGCCGCACTTGCGCCGGTACGCCGCCCACAACGTCTGCTTGCCGGCCGCCGTCAACGCCGCGCTCAGCTCTTGGTTCGTGACGCGGTCCATCAACTCGTTGGCCTTCTTCGCCAACGCCTCGGCGATCGCGAAGCAACGCGGGTTCGGGTTCGGCTGCCCTTCGAGCGGCAGCGCGATCGCGAGGTTCGTCGTCGGGTCGATGCGCACGCGTGCTCCACCTTGCCAGTCGTCACCGGTCTCGCCTTCGTTGGTCGCCTTCACGTAGATGGCGACCGCTGCCGGCGTGTCCTTGTTCTTCCGCTCCATCGGTTCGACGACGATGCCGCGGCCCTTCTTCGTTCCACCCGCTCGTAACGCTCGCGTCAACGCGTTCGCCGGGTCCGACCGATCGTCACCGACGCAGTCGTTGAAGCCGTGCCGCTCGAAGATCGCGCGGACGACGTCGCGCGGCACGCTGAACCCGTCGTCATCAGCGAACTCCCACGCGACGATGTCACCGACGAAGCCCTCCTTCGTCGCGCTCGGTACCGGGCTGCGCTTCGCGTCCACCTTCGTGTCGGCGCTCATGACGACACCGCCGCGCCATCGGGCGACGTCACCGTGAACCTGTGAACCATGTCGGCCGTCGTCGTCGATACGACGCCATTGGCCCACCGGATCGCGATGCCCGTATGGTCGGCCCGCAGGATAACGGCGCTGCTACCGAATCCGACGACGGTGGAGCCGACCGTGTGGGTCTGGAGCCAAGCGTACTGCGCGGCAATGCGGGCGTCCGATGCCGCAGAGGCCGCCTTTCGCGCCCGGAGCTTGGCCGCAACGATGCGGCGATGCGCGAGCCGTTGCGACCTGCGTTCGCCGACCGTCCACCGCGACGCCCATCGGCAGAAATTCGCCACCGAATCCGCCGCTACGTTCTCCTGCATCATCGCCATTCGTCTATCTCTCCTCTCCACGTCCACGTACTCGGCGACGCTGCTCACGACGTCACCTTGATTGCTGCGCGGTCCGGCTCCATCTCGCACACGAGCCGCTGTAGGAGCTGCGCAGCGCGGTCGGCGTGGCGCCGCGCGTCGTCGAGCCGCCCATCCAGGATCGCGGTCGCTAGAAAATCGGCGTGCGCCAGCAGCGCGGCGGAGATCCTGGTGCATGCGTCAGTCATCGGCGCCGTCGCCGTCACACCCTGGTAGCCGTCGTCGGTCACCTTACTCAATCGTACTCGCATCGGTTCGTTCCCTTCGGTTCGCGTCGCAAGATCGCGGCGCTGACCCCCGCCCATCAGCTCGACTGCTCGATGGACGGTTCGTCAGCGTCGGGACGTCACGCCGCCGACGCTGCCTTGCGCGCTGCCTTGCGTGCCGCGCGCACCACGTCGACCTGCTCGGCGAGCCTCGAGACCGGTGCGCTCGGCGCGAACGTCTCGAGCGCTTCGATCTTGGCATCGAGTCGCGCGTCAGCGACCGCCGTCTCCGCCGCCTCGTTGCGCTCCACCGTCTCCGCGATCTGCTCCGCTTCGCCGACGTCGGCGGCGACAACGCGGTCGCACGTCTCGGTGAGACCGAAGCAACGCGCCGCTGCGTTCAGGTCGATCGACTTCGCAGTCGCCGCGTCGTAGATCGACTTCGCGACGGCGCGCCACTGCGCACGCTCGGTGAGGTCCGGCGCCGCGAGCAAGATCGCCGCGGGGCTGACGCCGAGTGACAGCGCGACGAAGACGCGCTCGACCAGCGCGCCCGGGTTCAACTCGCGCTGCACCGTCGCGCCCTTCAGGTTCTTCGCTGCGCGAGAGTTGGACGCGATCTGCGAGACGACGGTCAGCGCACGCTCGAAGTCGCGCTCACTCGCGGTGGTCGCCTTCACGACGCCGCCCTTCTTGACGACGAGCGCGTTGTTGATGCCGACGAAGATGCTCTTGAGGGTCTTGGTGTTTGCCATGTTCGTTTCCTGCTTTCGGTTCGGTTTCGTTTCGTTTCGTTTCGGTCAGTCACTCAATCCACGAAGCATCAATATGGGGCCAAACGTGGACCCGGTACACAGAAAAGTGCATCGGCCCCTCACTTTCTTACCAAGCCGCGGGAAAACCGCGGCTCCGCGAGCGGCGCGTCGAACGCTCGAACGTCGATTACGCAGCCCGACGAGGGCGGCCGGGGCCGACACCGGCGAACGCGCCGACGTCGATTCCTCGCGCCTCGAGTGCGCGCAACCAGCGCTTGATCGATGACGCGCTGACTCCGAGTTCGCGAGCGACGCGCTCCGTCGCACGACCCGGTTCGTTGCGCGACGCACGAAGCGCTCGCAGCAGCAACGCGGCGACGCGCTTCGGCTCGACGTGCAGCAGATGTCCTAGTTCGCGATCTCGGTAGGCCATGTTCGCTTCCGCATTATGGGGCGTCTCGGTGCTGCGCGCACCACGTCAACCTGCTCGGCGAGACCGAGGCGCGCAACCCAGCGCAGCAACGTGGCGTGGTGAACACCGAGCGCGCGTGCAGCCTGCGTCGCGTTGCCGTCCGCTGCACGGTACGCCGCGAGGATCTGCGACCGAGCGCGGGCCTGCTTGCCTGTCTCGACACTGCGCACGAGTTCACCGAGATCATTCTTGCGGTAGCTCACGACTTCCTCCTGAGTGCTGCTCGTGTGTGCCGCAACCACTCCGGTCCTTGCTTCGCCTTCAACGTCGCGCGCTCTCGCGCATCGTTCACCACGTCCCACATCTTCTCGCTATAGAGGAGGTAGTACAGTTGCCGACGACAGACCACGAGATCGTGAGCGATCCGCAGGATGCAACCGTCGCAACGGTTGATCGCCTCGACCAGCTCCGCGCGCCCCGCCTCATGATCACGCGCGAGCATCTTGCCGATCGTCGTCGACGCGGGAGCCCCCATCACCAAGCCTCCTTACCAATTCCTCGGGCGGCATACTCGCCGCGTCCTGCCCGTCCGGTAGCCGAACTCGTCGAACCCGTCGCCATCGAGCAAGCGCTCCGATCACTGCATCAGCGGCCTTGTCCCCCGCCGCATCCGGGTCCGTGACGACGAGCACCCGCTCGAACGAGCTCAGCGCGAGCAGTTGATCTCGAGACGGCTCGGACCCGCCAAGCGCGGCAACCGGCGCACCGTCAAGCGCTCGCTCGCAGGCCAGCGCATCAATCGCGCCTTCGACAACCACCACGCGCTCGCGTCGACCGGACCACGTCGCGGCGCCGAACAGGGCGGCCGAGTTCGGGTGCTCCTCGCGCTTCGGCGTGAGGTACTTCGGCTCACCACCATCGAACGACCGCGCGCTGTAGCTCTGCAGCCGGCCCTCCTCATCGGCGATCGGAAACACAACGCGCCCGCCAAGCCGGTCCTCCGTCGCGTACAGCATTCCCCAGCGCGTAACCTGCCGCGCCGTGATGCCGCGGCTCTCGACGTAGCGTCGCACCGGAGATGGCCAACGCTCGAGCGGTCCGCTGCCCAGCCCGAGCGGAAGCTTGAACGGCGCTGGTGGCGTTCGACCGACTACGCGCACCGTCACGTTGAGCGGCGCGATCTCTCGCGTCGCCAATCCCTGCGCCGCAATCCACTCGGCAGCTTCGTCGTACGTCAGGTCACGAATCTCAGCGACCAGATGCACCGGGCCACCCTTCGCCCCGCAGCCGAGACAATGGTGGACGCCGTGCGCGTTGCCCGAGACGTCGTCGCGCATACTCCAGCTCGGCGTGCGCTCGCTATGCAGCGGGCACCGGGCCCACCACTCACGCCCTCGGCGCCGGGCGTCGATGCCCAGGGCGACAAGCAGCCGCGCAACGTCGACCTTCATAGGTCATCCCAGCTCGGAGGACGGAAGCCGGCAGCCGGCAGCCGGCAGCCGGCAGCCGAAGGCGAGACGCGCAGCGCTTGCTCATCCTCTCGGATGCGTGCGCCGATCAACCTGAGTCGAAGATCGAGCCTGATGCGCAACTCCTCCCAGCGTGCGCCGCTGCGATCGAGGCGCGAGTCGAACTCGAGGATCGTCTCGCGCACTTCTTCGAGGTCCTCGAGGACCGTCGGTTCAGTTCTTTCGTTTCCTACCGCCACCTTTGCCGCCTCCTTCGTTGCTACTGACCCACGTATCTAGCTCACTCGCTCCGCCGCTGCCGGGCGGGTCATACTCCACCGTGCGACCGTTTGAGATCGAGCCGGTATCGGCTCCCCAATCGAACTCGACCGCGATCGGCCAGGGCGCATAGCGCTGCTTGAGCACGTCCACCTCGAGCGTGTCGTCATCGACGCGCTTCCACAACGCGGGACGGTGGACGCCGAGGATGGTGTCGGCCACCTCGATCCACGCACCGCTGCCCTTGATGCCCTCACGCGTCGGGCGCTTGTCAGGGCGGCCCTCGATGTCTTTGGCGCGTTGCTGCTGGACGAGGATGCAGTGGCACTGCGTCTCGGCCGCGATCGCCTGCTGACGAACGAGCGCCTGCTCCTCATCGTCCGGATCGGTGTAGCGGAGGCATCGCTTCCAGAGATCGAAGATCGCGACGTCGCAACCAGCGTCGGCGATGTAGCCATGGACGATGTCGAGGTTGCGGTCATTGCTCGGCTTACCCTGCCCGCGCTCACGCCCGAAGGGCATCTGCATGAAGCGCACGTAGCGACCGATCACGCGCATCCTCTCCTCGAGCGTCACCATATGATCATCAGTGAGGTTGCCCGTCGTGATCGCGCGACGGCTCCAGCCGAGGGACATCGCGGCCAGCAGCTCGAGCGTAAGTCCGTCGCCCATCTCCCACGCCCCGTACAACACGCGCCGCTTCTGCCGAGCCATGCCGAGCGCGATGCGCGCCGTCACCGTGCTCTTGCCCGAGCCCGGCACGCCGGTCACGACTGTCATCTGACCCGGCGCTGCTCCTGGTATGAGCCGCTGCTCATTCGTCTCCTTGTCCGTGTCGAGATCGTCGATGCCGTAAGCCCAGCACGCGTGCCCGTCGCGTCGCTTCTCGATGCTCGCCATCGTCTCGGCGATCAACTGCTCGGGATCGCGCAAGTAGCGGCGGTCCCCTTGCCCGTCGAACGCAGCGGCGACCTGCCGAGCCAGCGCGCGCACGCGCTCCGGTGCTGACACCGGGTCACGCAGCGCCGCGAGCATCGCGGAGATCGGACCACGGACCGCGTCGACCCGCGCATGGTCCCACTCGAGCATCGCCAGGTGGTGCCCGAGGTTCGGCGGCACGATCGGATGCGCCGTCAGCAACCGCCCGAGGTAGTCGAGATCGACCTTCCCACCGCTCAGCTGCCGCAACGTGTGCGGGTCGTATTCAAGCGTCTGGCGTTGAAGCTCCTGCAGCGCAAGCCATAGATCAGCGTGTCCTTCGGCGACGAACAGATCGGAACGTACGCGCCCGACCAACTTGGTGCGAGTCGGTGCGTCGAGCACCGCTGCGGCGATGACGATCTGCTCGTTGATCGGGTCATGAGGGATCTCGACTGCCGGCGCGTCATGCTTCTCCTCGAGCTTGCGCCTCATCGCTTCAACTCGAGCGCGAGCAAAAAGAGGACGCAGCAACCGGCGTGCGCAAGATGCGGTAGGCCCGTCTCCGGGTCGTCGCGCTCGCCTTGCTTCCATGCGCTCAGGTGTCGGAGCAACGCGGCGAAGTAACGCGCGTTCGCGTCGGGCACGAAGCGCCAATTCTCGGCTGTGTACTTCGCCGCGCCCACGGTCAACACGTCGACCATCTTCGCGACGGCATCGAACGGCAAGAGATCCCACCGCGGCTTGCCTCCGTCGAACTTCATCCCCGGTTCACGCACTTCCTCGATGCTCGACATCACTTCCTCCTCGCTGCGTCGATCCGCCAGTCCGTCACGAGGTAGCGCTGCACGAACTGCGCCCGCCAACCGATGCGCCCGCCCTCGTGCTTGTTCTCGCGCCGCCACTTCTCGCGCTTCGCTTCGCGTCGCCAGACCCAGCGCATGAACTCGACAACGCCTTCGAGGCGGCCGTCGAACTCATCACGCGCCAGCTTGCCCGCCGCCGTTCCTGCCGCAAGCCAATTCAGCCCGACCAGCTCAACCGGCGTCACGCCGTAGGTCTGCTCATGGCACCAAGCATAGAGCGCGACGACGTGCGCCGGTCTCGCCTCCGACCAGTCGTTGCTGAGGCGCATCACTTCGGCCTCCGTGCGCGTGCGGTCGATGCCGGACTTCGTCGGGCCTGCGCGTGCGCGCCTCGCCGGTGAAGCCCGACGCACAAGCTGCGCCACTTGTTCCGCCGCCGTGTCGTTCTCGAGCACGGCGCGGTCGACCTTGCGTACCCTCATCGGCTGCGGACTGCGTCCGAGGCGCGTCGAGCACGCTGCATGAAGCCCTCGAGCTTCTTCTCGAACTGCTCCACGCCGAGCGCTTCAAGCTGCATCCACGCTCGAGCGTACGCGTCGCGCGCCGTCTCGCCTTCGCGGATCGGCATCTGCAACGTCAGCCCTCCGATGCGGAACGAGTTGAACTGAATCGGCGCGTAAAGCTCCTCGCCCCACGTCACGACCAGCATCGACCCCGCTTCGAGCTGTTCGCGACGTTGACGAGATCGCGCTATCGCTTCGTCCACTGTCTCGATCGCCTTGTCCTCGCCGCCTTCCACCTTCCGCCGCCTTGCTTGCTCCGTCATCTTGCCTCTCTTTCGATGAACGCTCGCCCTTCGATCCACTGCCCGTCACTCAACACCTTCACGTCACGGTTCCACGCGCACAGGTTCTTCAACATCCCGAAGCCGAAGACGCGCCGGTCCCACAGCACCGCGATGCGCGCGTCCGACTTACCCTCGGCCGTCCTGCAAAGTCGACCCCGTAGCTGACCCCAGAGCTGGCGGTTGCTCGCGATCGGCGTCGCTAGCACACCGCGTGACACCGTCGGTAAGTCGAGCCCCTGTCCGATCGCTTGCACCGTACCGACCGCGACGCGCTGCTTGCCCGCCTTGATCTTCGCGACCGTCTCGCGGAACTCATCGGCGTCCGCTGCGCCGCCGAGCAAGAGCCCGCAGCGCTCGCCGTGCTCGGTCAACTGGCTGCTGAGCTCAACACAGTGCTCGCGTCGATGACTGAACACGAGGACCTGCTCGTTCTGCGCACTCGCGTTACGCGTCAACCGGATGACGAGGTCGTTACGGGCCCGGTCGCCGGCCATCTCCTCGAGCAGCCGGTTGAAGTTCTGATGATCAGCGTCCTGCGGATCACGGTACCACGGCGCATCGAAGTCAGTCGGTACCACGCGGACCTCGACGTCATGCACGAAGCGCTGCTCGATGAGGTCGTCGCGCTGCACTTCGGCGACGACGCTCCCGAACAGGTCGTAGAGCAAGAACTCCAGCCGGTCCTTGCGCGTCTCATCAGCCGATATGCCGATGCGCCACCTTGCCGGGAAGCGGTCGATCACCTGCATGAACGTCTTGGCCGCGAAGCGCTGGACCTCATCACACACGACGACGCCGAAGTAACCGCTCACCTCGCGCCACTGCTCGACGTTCAGCTTCAGGAGCGTCTGCTGCATCGCCACCGTCAGCGGTCGGACGCCGAACCGCCCTCCGCCAATGACTCCGACGTCACGCGCTCGGAGATTCGTTTCGCTCTCGACGCGCTGCATCCACTGCTCCTGCAACCGTGAGTCCCAGACGATCACGATCGTCGGCCGAGCGATGCGCGCTACCAGCGACAACGCCGCCGTCGTCTTGCCGCTGCCCGTCGGCGCGCGAACGATGCCCGTCTTCGCCTTGATCGCCTGCTCAACGATGCGCTCTTGGTAGTCGTACAGGTCAACCGAGTGCGTCAGCCGGAGCCCGCCGTAGGTCTTGTCCTCGCACTCGAGCATCGCGTCGACCATGCGGAACGTCAGCGTCTCCTCGGTGAGCAGCTGCTGCACGCGTCGGAGCGCGCCACGCGGCAACGTCAGGACGCCGGCCTTCTCCGTCCACGTCTGGATGAGCCGCGGCTCTCTGAACGTCGCGTAGCCGAGCGCCTTCAGCTTCTGCCACTTCGGGTTCGGGTGCGTGAACTCCTCCTTCAACCGCACCTTCACCGCTTCGGGCAGCTCCGCCGTCGCGAGCCGGACCCGGTTGTCGACCGTGAGCGTCACCATGGCCCGGATCATGGGGCGCGGGACGCGTTCGGGGCCCTCTACCGCAAGCTCGGGTGACGATCCCCGGAAGATTACGGGCGATCCGCGTTCGGCGGATCACGGAGGCAAGTCGATGTTACTCCTGTGACGCGTTCGGCTGTCGCGAGACGGATCTGTCCGTCGAAAGGATTTAACCCTTGATCGAGATCCCTTCTCGATCTGCCCCGGTTGGCCTTCGGCCTTGCTCCTTTCCGCTCGCGCTGCTCGCATAAATGAGGCCGAAATTCAGTTTCGAGCCAAGCCTGAAGACGAATTCTGAAATTCGTTCTTCTGCCCTGCGGTTACGCGTTCGGAAACGTACCCAGATCGCGCGCACGCGAGCCCTTCATCGGAGCGACCACGGCACGACGTCGGCGCCGGGCGCCACGCGTGCAGCCGCAAGCTCCACGCCCGCGCCGCTCGCGTCAGCTAGCTTCTGCAGCAGCTTCACCAGGTCGACGTGCCCGACGACGGGGCGGCCGTTCGCCTTCGTCCACAACCGGCCGTCCTGCCCACGCAGCGGTCGACGCACGACGCGACAGCCACCGTGCTTGCCGAGCTTGTCATTGAACTGGCCGTAGTCGCAGGAGTGCAGCTCGCCGCCGTTCATGTCTCCCGCCCAGCTCGAGACGACGAAGACGTGCTCGTGTCCGTTCTCGCCGACGAGTACCAGGTCACCGGGCCTCGGTGCCCAGGGCTCATGCGGCCGGTGCACGACGAACGAGTCACCGGTCGAGTAGCGCAGCCGGCTGATGTTCATGCCGACGTGCCAGCCGAAGGCCTCGGCTCGGTTCACGACGTGTGCTTGCGCCTTGCGGCCGGCTTCATCATCGGGCGGCTGCGCGCCAAGCATCGCCCAGAGCACCGCGTGACAGAGGTCGCCACATCCCGAGTAGCCCGGCCCCTGCCGACGCTCGACGACGAAGTCGAACTTCGCGTCATGCTCCCAAGCGCCGGCCTCCCCGTTCACGAGGTAGTCCGCGAGCGCTGGTGCCGCGGCTCGAGCGAGCCCTTCGTCGATCAGGCCGTAGGGTCCGAGGATGCTCTGCCGCCCGAAGTTCACCGTTGAGCCCATGCACCAAGGCTACCTGCGCCTTCCAGGATCGGCCAGGACGCGCCTTCAGAGGGTCAGGCGAGGGTAGGGAGGGCTGGCGCCATCGGGCGCGTCCTGAGCGATCCTCGTTCAAGTGCCCGAGTACGTGACGACGACCGTCGACCCGCCGCCCTTGGCCGAGCCCTGGACCTGGCACGGCACGTCGGGCTTGTACTGCGTCCCGGCCTTGCACCCGTCGGTGCCGGGCGTCATCCCGCAGGGCGGGTTGAGCCTCGCGGTGCAGACGTCGCAGCCGAGCGGGAACACGCCCACCACCTTCTCGTTGCCGCTCGCGCCGTTCGGTGGCCCGAGTCGCGTCACGGAGCCGCCGTCCGACAAGTCGATCGCGACCTTGTTCGAGTACCCGTCCACCAGGCTGACGTCGGCGACGTCGTACCACTTCGGGTTGTTCGCGTTCAGCTCAGCCTTCGTCGAGCCGCAGTTCACCGGCGCTCCGAAGGCGAGCGTCGTGTTGAGGTACTTCCCGCCCAGCGGTAGCGCTCGCGTCTCGCTGCCCTTCAAGACGAAGTCGCACGTCAACTCCGTCTTGTGCTCACAGAACGACCACGCTGCAGGACGGACGACCGAGTCGGCGCCGAACGCGAAGTAGACGCGCGTGGCGGTCGTCGTCGCGTTCACGAGTGAGACGCGGCTACGCTCAGGCGTCGGACGCAGAACAACCACGCCGACTGAACATGTACCGACCAGCGCGACGCCTACGAGGGCCTTGAGCTTCTTGGTCACTTC
>Ga0315288_10003660_pt1 | contig 19620 bp, 13 predicted proteins | sample YL17G11_20_MG_FD_203454 | JGI IMG/M metagenome (GOLD analysis project Ga0315288, IMG submission 203454) | Sediment microbial communities from Yellowstone Lake, YNP, Wyoming, USA - YL17G11_20 | ecosystem: Environmental > Aquatic > Freshwater > Lake > Sediment | place: USA: Wyoming | collected... | reverse complement strand
CGCCGTGCCCACCGCCACGGTCCTGGCCCAGCGGAGCGCGGGGCTCACGGCGGAGCAAGCAGCCCAGCGCTGGCAGACCGAGCAGGAGCTGCAGTCGGTGGCCGTCGTCGAACGCAAGGTGATGATTCCCATGCGCGACGGCGTGCGGCTCGCGACGGACATCTACCGCCCGAAAGGCGCGACCGGCAAGGTGCCGACCGTCTTTGTCCGCACACCGTACAACTTCAACTACTGGGATGTGCAGAACGGCGTGCCTCGCGACATGACCCAGGCGTTGACGGTGGTGAACCGCGGCTATGCGTACGTGATTCAGAACGAGCGCGGTCACTTCTTCTCGGAGGGCCACTACGACATCCTCGGCCCACCGACCACGGATGGGTATGACGTGCTCCAGTGGATCTCCAGCCAGCCGTGGTCCAACGGCAAGATCGGCACGACGGGGTGCTCGTCGACGGCCGAGTACCAGATGGCCATAGCCGCGCTGGGGCATCCGGCGTATGCCGCCATGAACGTGCAGGGATTCGGCGCGGGTGTCGGACGGGTGCGGCCCTACTTTGAGCAGGGCAACTGGTACCGGGGCGGCGCCGTCCAGATGCTGTTTATCACCTGGCTCTACGGCGAACAGAACCAGCTTCGGCCGATGTTTCCGTCCGACATGTCGCGTGAGGACCTGGTCAAGGCTTCGATGTATTTCGACCTGGCGCCCCAACAGCCACCGGTCGACTGGTCCAAGGCGCTCTGGCATCTGCCCGTCGAGGACCTGCTCAAGGCCGTCGACGGCCCGCGTGGAATCTTTGCCGACACGATGCCGGTCGACACGGGCGGCCGTATGATCCAGCGAGCACCGAACGACCCCGCCTGGTACATAGGCGGCCTTTTCCACGATGACAAAACCATCAATGTTCCTGGCCTCTGGTTCATGTCGTGGTACGACGTGTCGGTGGGCCCGAACCTGGCGCTCTACAACTACGTGCGGAAGACCGCGAAGCCCGAGATCGCCGATCAGCAGTGGGCCATCATCGCGCCCGTCGCGCATTGTTCCTACACCCGGGCTTCCGAAAACACGATCGTCGGCGAGCGCAGCATGGGCGATGCCCGCTTCGACTACAACACTGTGGTCTACGGGTTCTTCGACCGGTTCCTCAAGGGTGAGAAGAGCGAACGCCTGGACAAGCTCCCCAAGGTGACGTACTTCACGATGGGGTTGAACACCTGGCAGACGTCTGATACTTGGCCGCCGGCCGACGCCCGGCCTATGACGTTCTACTTGTCGAGCGCCGGCCGCGCAAACTCGCTTCTGGGCGACGGCGCGCTTAGGCCGGCGGTGCCGGACACAGATAAGCCCGATGCCTTCACTTACGACCCGGCAAACCCCGTGACGTCATACGGCGGCAACGTCTGCTGCACCGGCACGGCCATCACGGCGGGCTCGTTCGATCAACGGAAAATGGAAGCGCGCGCCGATGTCCTGGTCTACACGTCGGAGCCGTTCAAGGAAGGCATCGAGATCACCGGGCCCATCGAGCCGACATTGTACGTCTCGTCCGACGCGAAGGACACGGACTTTACGGTGAAGGTGCTCGACGTCTACCCGGATGGCCGAGCGTACAACCTTGACGAGTCGATCCAGCGGATGCGGTACCGTGACGGCTACGATAAGCCGCCGGTCTGGATGGAGGCCGGCAGGATCTACAAGGTCACGCTGCAGCCCCTCACGACCAGCAACTACTTTGCGCCCGGACACAGGTTGCGCATCGAAGTGTCGAGCAGCAACTTCCCCCGCTTTGATCGCAACCTGAACACGGGCGGGAACAACTACGACGAAAGCGCGGGCGTGGCAGCCCACAACGTCGTGCATCACTCGAAGCGGTACCCGTCCCAGATCATCGTGACCGTGGTGAAGTGACGTGTTACGCCCGATACGAGTTCAGATCCGTAGTCTGGCAATAAGCGCTTCGAGATAACGGGATTTCATCTGCCGACTCGCCATCGCCTGCTTGAGGGGAGGGAGCCGGAGGATGACCCCCAGGATTGCGGCCATGGCACGGTGGCTCGCCAGAGCCTGATTGTCAAATAGGAGATTCTGAAGTTTGCCCCTCTCTATCGCCATCAGGACGGCCCGGTGGGTGGAATTAAGGGGCGTGATCACCCGCTCGGGCCGCGATTTCAACCGGAGGCTTTTCGTCTTACAAACACGGACGCACACGCCGCAGCCGAGACACAGGATTTCGTCGACCTTGGCCTTTTTCTTTTTAGGATGGGCCGGGTCGTTGGCGGAGACTAGGGTCATGGTTTCGACGGGGCAGACGGAGGCGCATTCGCCGCAACCCGTGCACGCCGCCTCATCCGTCTCCGGAAGGAAATTCGTGGTGTGAACGGGACGAAGGATGCCGAACCGGCGGGCGGCGATCATGGCCTCGCAACAGCAGCCGCAGCAATTGCAGATAAAACCGACTCTCTTTTGTACGTTTTCACCGAATTGGACGAGGTTGTGGTCGTAGGCCTGCTGGAGCAAAGCTAATCCTTCCGATACGTCCACAGCCCTGGCGAACCCATGCTTGATTAAAGACGCGGCTGTATTGTTGAACGTTAGACATATATCCATGGGGGCATTGCAGGCCCGGCCGACGTGCTGCATTTTATGACGGCAGTAGCAGAGGCCCACCCCGCGGTGGGAAGCGGTCTTGATGACCTCGCTGGCCCGCTCGTAGTCCAGAACATGAAGGGCGTTCTCGTTCGACAGCACGGGCTCGTGGACAAAGATCCTACCCAGTTGCGTTTCGCCCCGAGTGAAAAGGGCCTTGATGAAATCCTCCTCCACCGTGATGTATTGATAGTAAAGCTCGGCCAGCAGTTTCTGGTCAACGTCCCCCCGCAGCCGCATCATGGAAAATTCAAAGAATCCGGCCATGGGCGGCGGGAGGGCGTAATAGCGTTTCTTCCGGCCGGCGATGTCAAGAAGGATCGCCCGGCTGGATAGCGCGTCCAGGATATTTTGCGACTCGGCCGGGCTCATTTTCCAGGCGCGCGCAGCCGTTTCTAAGGTGAAGGGCTTGATCGGAAGAAGAGCGACGAGAGAAGCTTCTTTCTCGCTGAAGAGAAGGCCGAGGATTTTATACAGGATTTCTGACGGAGGAGCTCCCTGGGGGTGCTTATTGAGCCGTTTGACGAGTTGGCGATAGCCGGATTTGGAAGTGTGGTGCGCCATGCAGGCCTTATTTTATTAAAAATTTAAAGCGAACGCCATCATTTGCCCTTTACAGGAATTCCCCCATTTTTTATTTGTAGCAGAAAACCGGGTCCTGTCACGGCCAGGCCCATAACACCCTTGCTCAAGACCCACCCACCCGCCACCATGAGCTTCGGGTGTTATGGGCCCGGCCGCGCCACCCGGGCGCCAGTCTCAGACTGACACTTTATTTTTACCGCATTTCGTTGTCCTCCAGGGAATTCCATAAATTATAAATAACAAAATGGGGGAACTTCTATTTTCCCTTTATGCTCTGCCGCAGGTGGTTGGGCGGAAGATCGTGGAGCCTATCCCGGAAAAGGGGAATGGTTTTTTGTCAATAGTTGAAGGTGTAGGAATATTTCACCATGACGGCCCGGCTGCCGCTGTAGGGCCGATGAGGAGTTCCCCTCAGGCGGTCGGTGTTGAAGTCCTGATTGTAGACCAGGTAGAGGTCGTGGCCTTCCCTCGGGTTGAAGCGGAACCGCACGTTGGCGATCACGGCGTCCACGTCGCTGTTGTATTGGACGAAAGCGGTGGCGGATAATTTGAGGCTTAACGTGGCCTCCAGCCGCAGCTGTGCGATCTGGGCTTCAAACTTATATTTCCGGTCGGGAAATTCGGCGCGATTGTATTGATACCAGCCGCTCAGGGAAAGGTCCGATGAAATTCCCCAGGTCGGCCTCACCCCGACCGAAACCCGCCATCCGTCATAGAAAGAGCCGGCATAGAAAGTCAGGAGCGCGCTTAGCAAATTTCCTCCCGGCGTCTGCAGATAGCCCCTGATCCCGTTGAACGTGTACTCTCCGGGCGGCACGTCGGATTCTTCAGAATCGTCGTCATCGGAAAAAGAGATGGATTCCCGCAGGCTTTCGCGATACGTCTTGACAGAGAACTCACCGCCCCAGCCGGATTTCGTGGCAAATGTCCAGCCGGGCCCAAACTCCAGAGATTCAACGGAGTTGTCTTCATTGCGAAGGATAACGTAGCCGTCGGCAAAGACGGAGTGGGACTGTAAAAACGACTTTTCGCCGGGCATCCATCCATAGAGAATCCGGTTTCCGAATCGCGCGAAATTATCCCGCATGGTAAAACCTATTCCCGGATCATAATCTATGCCGGCGCGGGAATAGCCGAGGTTGAAGCCGAGACCCTGGCGCGTGCGTTTTTCCCAAGCAATTCGCAGACAGGCGGGGTCAAGGGATACGGGGCTGTTCTCCAGGCCGTTTTTAAAAGTCTGGGCCCAGTTGAATAAAAGATAGTTTTCCCCGGAAATCCGGATGCTCCCATCCAATCCATACGCGGTGTTGTAAGAACCGTCAACGCCGATCCGGGTGGTGATCATTCCTCCCAGGTATGAGTTGAGGTTGAAGACACGGCGCCTGAACCGCAGGACCCCGAAATTCTCGGACGGGAGGTCTTCGATCGGCGCCGTCTGCATGTCGAGAAATCCCAGGTCCCAGGATCCCATCCGGCCGACCAGACGAGCCCCGCCGTAAATCCGAACCGAATCCCCTTCGTAGATCCCGATCCTCCGGCTGTAGAAGAGCTGGTTGTATTCGCCGAAGCTGAAGTTGAAAATGCCGCCGCGCTCCTGGAAAAAAAGCCTCTTTTCAGGGAAAAACAGGGAGAAACGCGTCAGGTTGACCTGATAGTCATCGGCTTCCACCTGGGCGAAATCCGTGTTCAAAGTGAGGTCGAGCGTGAGGTTGCTGCTCAGGCCGTATTTGACGTCAAGACCCGCCTCGCGCGTCGTTTTGTCTGAGCGGATATAGGCCGTTTCTTCCTCGTTGAGCTCATGGCTTTGCCCGAGCCCTCCGAGGAAGTAGGGGGCGATATAAAGCGGATTGCGGCTACGGACGCCTTCCAAGACAACCTCCTGCGCCTGGGAGGGCTTGAACATGCTCCAGTAGCCCCACTTTGGATCGACGGCAGGGAAGATAATAATTTCATTTTTCCTGGCGATCATTCTCCAGGCCATCAGGCCCAGGACCACGCGGCCGTCGCGGTCCTGAAAACGGAGGCTGGAAAAGGGAATGCGCATTTCCACGAACCATCCTTGACCGTTGACAACGGCTGCGACATCCCAAAAGGTATTCCAGCTCAAATTGATGGGGATGTCTTCGGCCGACCGCGGCTGGGCATCATTGAAAATCGCTCCGTCCCATCTCAATCCGGATGGCGTGGTGAAAAACGCAAGGGCGTTCTCCTTGTCGTTGAAAGTATCGAAGATCATACCGAACCAATCCGTGTTGGCCTGCATATAATCCCGTTTCTTGGAAGGCGACTGGATTTTGGCGGGCTCCCGATCGTATAGCCGGCCGGCGACGTAGAGATGATCGTCATCGATACCGAGCAGAATTTCCGTTTTTTCCGAGGGAGGATTCCCAAAATTCGGCACCTGCATGACCATGGGAAGCGGCTGGATGCTTTTCCAGGCTTCCTCATCGCTTAAGCCGTCAAGAGTTATCGGCCCGGCGAGCCTCTGGATGACGATCGACTCCCCTCGGTTTTCCGCTCCTCCTCCAAGGCTGACCAGTGGGTTTTTCGGCCGGTGGGAAGGGGATTGGTTTTCACGGGAAAAGGAATTCACAATGAGGAGGAAATTCATTCCCGCAAAGATGAACAGAAAACTTCGCCACTTCATGATCCACACAAATTATGAATTTTTCTTATCTTTTTTTGGCATGCCGTCTTCATTAATTTCAGGATATCAAGATAATGCCATTCCGATTCCTTGAAAACTGCCAATTGCCGCACCTTTCAACCATGCCAATTTTTGACATCCGGTCTCTTTAATGTCTAGGTTGGAGAGACAGATTCAATGAATGCTTCAAGGGGGAAGGCCGGGACGGACGGAGCGACCAAAGTGGGACTTCGGGAGCGCGTATATTCCGGCCTTCCCGCCATATCAAACCCGATTTATGAATAATACAGGTTAGGATAACCAAGGCAAAAAATCAACCAAATTTGTTCAAAATTTTATATTTTATTTTCTGTATTTTTTGGGGTGATGACCGGATTCCTGGCTTGGCTTCTGGCAAAGAGCATGCTGGAGACGCGGGGAATGGGCTGGCCTTGGTTTATGCATTTCGTGCCGGACGTGGTGATTTTCTTTTCGTATGCTCTCCTGCGAGTGAAGGGCTGAGCGCCCGCGGACCGTGGAAGGCATTCGCGTCCTTCATTTCCGGGGAATCCTGCGGGTCCTTGCGGGTCCGGTGATTTTCCCGCTGGCGACGATCGTGACGGTAGCGCCGTCTGGGACGAATTCGTAAAGCTCACGGATATCGGGATTGAACAAGGCGACGCATCCGTCCGTCCAATCCTGAAACTCGTTCATCGCGGCCGGGTCCGCGTCGCCGACGCGAAAACCCGGAGGGAGAGTTCCCAGCCGGGCCCGCTGGGCCTTCGCGAGTTCCTCCGTGAACTCCGGGAGTTGGCCGTGCAGGAGGATATCCCCGCCGAGCTTCGTATTTTGGGGCGGGCAGATCCCCTTCCCGAGCCCTGCCGCGATCGACTCGTATTCCTTCCCGCCGATCAGACCCGACTCGAGGCCCCGGCGCGCATCCTCGATGTTTGGGTAGGAGAGCCACAGCGCCAAGTGGTAGGTCGAGGGTCTCCGGGCGCAGATGAAATACCGGCCCTCCGGAGTTTTCCGGTCCCCCTGGCGCGCTTTGCGGCCGTCGGGGTTCAGGCCGAGCTGGACCCTATAGGCCTTGACCATCCTTCGGCGAACCCATAACTCCAGGCGTCGCTGCGATTTGTTGACGAGGAGCCTGGCGTTTTTCAGCCTTCCCCTGTCCAGGGGCAGCCGGTACTGCTTGATGAGCTGGGCGAGGGGCTGCTCGGGCCCGAATAAGTCCGGGTCGTAGAGGGCGATGGTGGTCTCCCAAGGACCGACCCGCTCGGAAGCTCGAGACAGGCCGGGGAGGGAAGTCGAGGTCCGGGGACCGCCGGCGCACGAAACGATCAAAAGCGCGGCCGCCAGGGCCGTCGTGCTTTTCGGCAGGAGAGTAACACCCTCGAGAAGGCGAGTCCTCAGCCGCTTGAGAGATCTCGATGAACACCCTAAGATCGGAGCATCATGGGAGGGCTTTGTCATAGGCCATGTCATCCGCTAGCCGGGCGCGAGGGCAGAAGAATGTTTTTTCCGGGCCACCCCCACGCTGAAAGTCTGGCATCTATCAAGGAAATCGGGGAACGAGCTGGGGTATGAAGATTTGCTTTTTCGTGCTCCGCGACATTCCTTTCCAAAAAGCTCGGAATCGGTACCGCCCTTCACAAGAAAAGGATATTCCAGGCCTCGGATCGATGTCAACACCACAAAGATGGCCGCGAAGGAGGCCGTCCGGCCGTATCATCGTTGCGAACGACAAGAAAATCGTCCTGAAGATGCAAGACCTCTCTCCCTCCTGAAATCGCTGACCTCAAAAATACTCCACCCGACCCTCGGCCGCCATCAGGGCGGCCTGCTCGATGACGCGTGAAGGCGGCGGCTTCGCTGCCACGAACCGAAGTTCGAGGTGGTCGAGCGCTATCTCGACTGCGGCAACCCCCGGTGCGGCTTTGCCCGGATCCGCTGCCCGGACTGCCGCACGGAGTATTTTTATGAGTAGCTTGCCGGACCGGCCTGGTTCGCGAGAAAATACTCCGTCAGATTGGAGTTGGGTGTCCCGCCTCTTGATGCATTGCGGTAAGAAGGAGAGAGGGCAAGAGGAGCTCCGGAGTTTTGGCCGTTATCACTCGACCCGTTCCCGGAGCCGCGCGGGAATCCGGTTCTCGCCCCCTTCCCAATCCCAGATCACGCTCATCACCCACCACCGTCCGCCATCAAACCACAGCTGGATGCCGTTGATCCCTCGGGCGAAGGGGGGCTGGTCTAATCCCTGAGTACTGGCGTAAGCACTGATGATGTGGACGAACCGTCCAAAACGAAACTCCTCCCGGCCGGTTTCATACTCGTAGAAATTTTCGGCCAAGAGCCTTGGCTTGGCGTACTCTATGAATTGCTCGCCGGAAAAAACCCGAAGGCCCGGCGTTGGCGGGTCGCCCGCCGGCGCGCCGGGTGGAAGACCGCGCATCATCCGGGCCGTGGGATGTAAGATATGACGCTCGCGATCCCAATCTTTGGGGCCCGCGGGTCCGGAAATAATGGCATAGAGCGCGCTGATTATCGCATCGACCGACTCGACGTCTTTTTCGTAGGCCATGGTTGATCTCCTTTCGATCAGGGTGCAGAAGCTGTGAGAAGCCACTCCTCACGCTGCATCTTTTTGGGCTCCATGAATTTTATCCTCAGCCCCAGACGCCCTTCCGCAGACGTCTGCTATATCCAAACTCGCCTGAAAATCCTCATGTAATTCTCGCCCAGTATCTTGCGCACATCCGTTTCGCTGTAGTTCCGCGATTTGAGTTTGGCGACCAAATTCAACACCTCGGTGAATTGGCTGAATCCGTCGACCATACGGAGCGGTGAGCGGATGTTCGAGCTGACGTGCTTGTCATATTGGCTCGTGACATCCTTGTAGACGGGCTCGCCCCAGGGATCATAGGAATGATCCGGATAGGTCCCAAGACTCATGTCGGTCCCTATCCCTATATGGTCGGCGGAACCGAGGAGTTGTGCCACGTGGTCGATGTGTTCCATGAAGTCGTCGAGGGTGGGCCGCCGGGTTTGGCCTTTTTTAAGTACCATCGGCCCCCAGGGGGAAAGGCCGATCACCCCTCCCTTGGCCGCGCAGGCTTTGATCTGGTCATCATCGATGTTGCGCGGATTGTCCGCCAGTGCCTTAGCGCCGGAATGACTGAAGACGACCGGTAAACGGCTGCGGTCTATGATTTCAAGGCTGGCGCTTCGTCCGACATGGGAACAGTCCAGCAGGAGGCCCAAACGGTTGCATTCATCCACCGCCAATTGTCCGAAAGAGGTCAGGCCCCTGTCGGTCCGGTCCAGACAGCCGTCGCATATCCGGTTCGACTTGCTGTAAGCGGGGATGAGCATCCGCAACCCGAGCCGGAAGAAGGCTTCGAGACGATGGAGTTTGTTGTCGATGAAATCTCCACATTGGGAGGCCAGCAGAAGGGCGGATTTCTTGTTCCTTTTCGCATTCTGGATGTCATCCGCCTTGGTCGCGATCACGATGTTGGGATATTTGCGTACCATGAGATGCCAGTACATCAGCCCCTGCAGGGCTTGATCCACGGGCAGATGGGGGTCCCAGGCCGTGACGGCGTAAGCCGTGACGCCGTGCCTGTGGGCATTCCCGAGGTCCGCATCGGGCCAGATCTGCACGCAAGAATCGATAAAGACATAAGGATGGTCCTTGGGCAGGATGGGGTGGATTCCTTTATCCTGATCAGGGATCCCGCCGGGAACCTGATTCTGGGACGGATAGCCGGCCGTGGCCGCCGACCCGGCCGCCGCGATCCCGGCCATTTTGACGAAGTCTCTTCTTCTCATTTCAGTCTCTCACAAATGGAATGCGCTGGTCCTGGTTGGCCGCCTCCCAAGCCGTGCCATAGACCAGGCAGACGATCTTCGTCATTTTTTCGTAATTCAGGCGTTCCATGGTGTCATGCTCGGTGTGATAATCCGGGTGCTCACCCGTGTTGAAAAGCACCATGGGAACCCCCGCCACGGCGAACGGGAAGTGATCGCTCCGGGCAAGCCAGCTTTCCCGGTCTTCTTTGTCCGTTTTGGTGTCCAAAGATAGGCCGATCCCCGAATTCTGCCGCTCGATAATCTCCCGCAAGCCGGGATTGTAGAGTGTCCCGATGATATTGACTCCGTTGCGATTGTCCGAAGCATGAGTGTTCCATGCGGGCGAATCTTCGTCGCGGCTGATCATATCCATGTTGAGAACCGCCGCAGTTTTTTCAAGAGGCACGATGGGATTCATGACGTAGTGGTAAGCGCCCAGCAAGCCTCCTTCTTCGGCTTCGAACACCACGAAAAGGATGGAGCGGCGGGGACGGGCGTCCTTCCGGGCGAAGGCCCGCGCGATCTCCAGAACGCCGGCCACTCCGCTGGCGTTGTCGTCCGCGCCATAATAAATGCGGCCCTCGCTGGTGCCTATATGATCATGGTGGGCGGTGACGGCCACGACTTCACTCTTGAGCCGGGGGTCGCTGCCCTCCAGGAGGCCGACGACGTTGCGGGTTTGGACGACCTCGCGATCGCGAAACGCCTTGGTCATCGTCACCTCGACTCCGCTCAAAACTTGGGAGGCCGGCTTTCCGGTGCGGTCGATGGATTCTCTGAGCTGCTCGATAGTCCTTCCCGATGCTTTCAGGAGTTCATTGGCGGTTTCGCGGGAGATGAGGAAAGTCGGCAGGTCCAGAATCCGCGAGGCAAGGGCCGTATAAGGACGATCTCCCGACGGCCGGGGGCCGCTGGGAACGGCAGGCGGCCGGACCGCTATCCATTCCTGGACGATGAGTAAGCCTCCCACGCCGTGCTTCCGGGCATTCTCGATCTTTTGGCGGTTGTAAGCATGATAAGTATTCCAGCTTCCTTTGAACCGGCCAGATTCGTTCCCCATCTGCGGTTCGCCGGCAAGGATCACCACGATTTTGCCCCGGATATCTATTCCGGCATAATCATCGTAATCGTACTCGGGAGCCGTGGCTCCATACCCCGCAAAGACCATCGACCCGGTAACGGTCGCCGGAGCGTTGGATTGTCCGTACCAGCTGAAGTCATTGCCGAGTTGGAATGTTCTCTCCGTTCCGTCCCAGCGGGCCACCAGCGAAGTTCTTTCGCGGTCGAGCCGTGCCCGGACCATGGGAAAATTCTGGAAATAGGTGCCGTTGGCGACAGGCTTGAGTCTCAAGCGCATGAACTCGGCCGCAATATAGTTGGTGGCTATAAGTCCTTCCCGGCTGGCTGTGTCCCGCCCGGCCATTTCGGCGGAAGCTAAGAAAAAGATATCGGCCTTGAGGCTTTCGATATCGATCAAGGAATCTCCGGGGCCGGACTGCCGGGCTTCGGCCGTCGCGACGGCCCCAATAACAAAACACAAAATTCCCGTCAGCAGAATTCGCTGGCTTGAGACCGTCATGTCTTGACTCCTCTTCGACATCCATTTTCAAAAGGCGTACGGATAAAGATCTTTCTTCCAGGGTGTTCTCCTGCCGCTCGGAGCGGCGAAGATTTCCTCTCGACCATACCGGAAATATATCGCCGCACCATGGCCGATGTCAACTCGTCGGCTCTGGAGGGCTGACTATTGAACAGCTTTATACAATCGAAGAAAGAACGGGTGGCCGGCAGGAAGGTGGGCTTTGAGCTAGGGTGTTAAGGCCGCGGCCGTGAAAGGACCCGGTTGTTTGACAATCTCTTCAAAGGAGTCCGACCTCTCTTCTTGGGGGCTGTTGACAGAGGCAATCCACCCGGATACATTCATGGAGAAACACATCATGATTCAGAGGCGAGGTTTGCAGATGATAAAAATCTTGATCGCCATTCTTGTCTTATCCCTCTATTTCCCGTCCTCGGCTTAGCAAAAACAGGGAGACGTCTTTTGTGGTTAAAAACAGCATTTGAAAATGAATCTGAATCCCCGAATCCATTGTTGTAATCTCCTGGAATTGTTTTCCGCTGATATTGTATATTCTTAGCTTGCGGTATTCATAAATTTTAGGTTGAAGAGACGGATTCAACGAATGTTTCAAGGGGGGAGGCCGGGATGGACGGAGCGACCATAGCGGGACTTCGGGAGCGAGTCTATTCCGGTCTTCCCCCATATGGAATCCGGTTAATGAATAATGCAGGTTAGTAACGATTTCGTATTCGAGGAGGGTTTTGTGAGAAAAGCACACGTTTTTATCATGGTTATGCTTTTGCTCTGGGGACTGTCCACGTCTCGTCTTGCCGGCGCCGGAAAGTCCCTGGCCGATTTCTACCGGACGGGGAAGATCCGGTTCAACTCGGAATTGACCATCGATGAGACATCGCTGCCCAAGGACGTTTTCCTGGAAATGGTCTCATATCTGGCTTTTGATTCGCTGGGAAATGTCTATATCGTCGATTCCCAAGCTAAAAACATCAAGAAATTCGACGCGGCCGGAAAATTCATCAAGGCCATCGGCCGCCAAGGCCAGGGGCCGGGCGAATTTGCCTATCCGTACCTTGGTGCGGTCACCCAAGACCGCCTGATCGTCTGGGACTTCATGAGCCAGAGGTTTCCCCTTTTTTCGCTTGACGGAGAATTCATCAAGGCCGTCCAGCATTCCCGCGAAAACGGGTCGCCGAAGGGCATGAAGGCCCTCCCGGACGGGAATATCGTCTTGGAGCTGGAAAAGACCAATTTCCAGGATTTCAACAAGCCCCAGGACTGCTTGATCTGGATCTATTCGCCCGAGATGATGCCCGTCAAAATCCTTTATACTCATCCTGTGTTGAGAAATAAATACATGAGAATCGAGAATTCCCTGACCAACATCCCCCAGCCGTTTTCTCCCAGCGTGCATTGGGAAGTTCTGGCCGGAGGGAATCTGGTCATCGGCTTCTCGGATAAATATGAGCTCGAAATTTACAATCCCGGCAGCGGAAAAACAGCGTCGTTCACCCGGCCTTTCGAGCCGGTCAAGGTCACGGACGAGGACAAGAAAGCTTTTTTCGCCGGCATGTCCTATTCCAGGGGAGGGACTGTATCCAGGGGCGCCCCCGACCACATCGTGAAAAATACGGAATTCCCCAGGACCAAGCCCGCCTTTGACCACGTCCTGACCGATCCCGAAGGCAATATCCTGCTCCATCTCCCCCGGGCGTCCAAGGAGGACGAGAGCCGCTTGTTCGACGCCTTCGCCCCGGACGGGAAATTCATCGCCACGGTCCGAATCGAGGGCGACGCCCCAAGTTTTTTTTCCCTATTTTTGGACGTGAACGCGCGCGCCTTTTGGTGTCCGAAGGCCGCGGATGATGGAACTTATCGGGTGATCAAGTATAAAATCGCCGAAGCCGAGTGAGGAGAAAGCCGGTCCGGACTTGGAGCGGGATCATTCGCGGAATTCATGCGTTCTCGCTCTGCAGGCACCCCCTGCGTAACGCGTCAGGAATAAAGCACAATCAGCTTGGTCAGATATTTCTTGGGATTTCCCTTGAAAATGAAGCCCGGGCTCTTCAGGTATTGCTCCCGGGTGGGGAAGAGCGGGGCAAGGTGTTTCTGGGCGCAGTGCTCAAAAAGTTTCTGGTAGCTCTTTCCGATCGTTTCGTATGGTCCCCTGTGGATAGCGGCAACGGCCTTCCCGCCCTTGAGCTTCCGGCAGTCGATCCCTTCGGCGGCGACCTTCTTCTTCACTTCGACGCAGACCTCGATGTCGGCGTCTTCTTCTTTGAATTCGCCGTCGTAGTATAAGGAGAACGGGCGGTCCCTGGCCTGCCGACCGCACTTCCGGAAGAGCCTGCCGATACGTTGGCCGACTTCGCTGTATTTCCCCTTGAAGCGGAGGCCGCAGACAAGCATATCCGGAATGTCTTCAAGCTCGATACCTTCAGAATATTTCATGCGATGCCCCTCCGAGCTCTGCAGAAAAAGCGACAGGTTTTCTTTCATGGACCTGAATTGCCCGATGGACTGTTCGACCTCTCTCAGCTTTTTTTCGACGCGGGCGATGATCTCGCGGTCGTCGCGGCATTCCTCCAGGATGTCCCGGATTTCGTCCAGAGAAAATCCCATTTCCTTGAGGTTTCTGATAACCAGCGCTTTTTCCACGGCCCTCGCGCCGTAATACCTGTAGCCTGAGGACTCGTCGATCAAATCCGGGACGAGGATGCCTTTCTCGTGGTAAAGGCGGAGGGCTTTAATCGTCAGTTGGGTCACCCGGGAGAACTCGCCGATGGACAGCACCATCCGCCTCCTTGTCTATGTCCTTCAGCCGGGGAAGGTCGTCCCCCGCCGTCTAGGCCTTCTTGACGGGCTGGCGAATGACCGTTTTCAGTCTTTCCGGCTTTGTCCTTCTCGGATCACCCAGGTAGATCTCGTGGTGCCAGCCGTTGAAGGTGTAACCCTTATCCTGGAAGAAAGCATGCAGTTTCCGGATGGTAGGCGCTTCCTTGCTGTATGGCCCGACGTGCATAATCTGGACGCACGACCCCTCGTGATGGGTTTTCAGGTAGGCCTTGTCGAGGAAGACGGGATTTTTCTTCTCCCTGACCGCAGCCCGCGCTTTTTCCAAATCGGCCTCTTTGACCCGGTCGGGCACGGGGATGCCCAGCGTCCATTCCCACTCGTCCCTGCGGCTTTCGTCCATGAAGCAGGTGGGATCGTCGGCGCAATAAAAGCCCGAGAGCGGAGGGACAACGAAATCAAACGGCCGCTCCTTGTTGAATTTGAGTATGAACTTAATGGTGTAAGCGAGGTTGTACAGGACTTCGATCTTGGCCTGGAAATCTTTTGAGGTCCCCGGGTATCCCCGGCCGTCGATCATGATGTAGGAGAAGTCCGGGACGTCCACCAAGACCGGTTCCTTGGCCGGCGGCGAATACAGATGCTTGAATTCCTTCTTAAAGTCCAGTTTGCCCGTTGCTTTCTTTGGTGTGGCCATGATGATTACCTCCATAACATAAATTTTGTTTATATGCTAGAGTCTGCCCCTGGTGGAGAGTCAAGAGATTTTTTTTAATTAATAACATCTCTATTTCGGCTCACTCGCGGTGACACAATTCTGTCGGTAATTTTGGGCTCCTTCTGAAAGTTGACTCCACCATCCGGCTGTGATATTAGCTTAGCTTAGATTTTGCGAGCCTTTTCGCATGCCAAAGTCAGGAGGAGAGGAGTAAACTCGATGATCAAACGCAAAGCGATCTTTCTCTTGGCCTGTCTATTCTTGCCGGCCGCAGCCGCCAAGGCTCAGATCTGGCCCTGGTTCAACTGGACGCTGCTTACGCCCGCGCAATTCGATGAGATTGTGGGAGAGGCGTCCGGGGATTCGGCCTGGAAGACCATCATGGAAATCGGCGGTTACGCCAAGGACCGGCCCGCCGAGGAATTCAAAGACCTTTTTTACGAGGTCAAATATGTGCTTAGCCAGCTGAAAAAATACGGCATCCCGGGAGCCGAGGTCGTTAAGTACCCCGGCGGCCAGAGCTGGAAGGGGATCATGGGCGAGCTCTGGGAAGTGTCGCCCATGCGCCAGAAGCTGGCCTCCTATCAGGACATGGCGGCCATGCTGGCCAGCGGCTCGACGAACGCCGACGTGAAGGCTGAGTTGATCTGGGTCGGCCGCGGAACAAAGGAAGAACTCCAGGGCAAGGACGTCAAGGGGAAGATCGTGGTAGCCGAGGGGAATATCAGCGCGGTGCACGGCCTGGCCTGCGTCCAGATGGGCGCCGAGGGTGTCATCGCCATCAGCACGTCCCGCAACACCTTCGATCCGCTCCAGATCCCATGGAGCGGAATCACGGGAAGGGGCGAAACCCAGGGGCCGGCCAAGTTCGGCTTCTGGTTGCCCTTCCGGGAGGGCTATTATCTGAAAGAGCGCCTGTTGCGCGGGGACAAGATCACCGTCCACGCCCGCGTCAAGAGCCAGACGCTTCCCTATGAACTTCAGGATGTCACAGCCCATATCCCGGGATCCGATCCTAATGCCGGCGAGATCGTCTTCTCGGCCCATATGTTCGAGGGGCTCATCAAGCAGAGCGGCAACGATAATTCCTCGGGTTGCGCCGGCATCCTGGAAGTCGCCAGGACGCTGAACACTCTGATCAACGAGGGCCGCCTGCCGAAGCCCAGGCGAACCATCCGCTTCATTTGGGGGCCGGAGTTCTCGGGCATCGGTCCCTGGGTCAAGGCCAACAAGGACATCATGGAGAGAACCCTGTGCAACATCAACTTCGACATGGTCGGCGAGTGGCTGAGCAGGAACTACTCCTTCATGAGCCTGATGCGCACGACTTACGGCAATCCCCATTACATCAACGACGTCGTGGAAAATTATTTCCGGTATGTCGGCGAGACCAACCGGGAAAAACTCCAGAACCGGGGCAACTTCCCCTACAGGATGTCCCGCCGGATCATCGCTCCCACGGGCGCGGATGAGCCATTCTATTATGCTATCGAGACGCACTACGGCGCCTCCGACCATGAGGTTTTCAACGACTGGGGAGTTCAGGTGCCCGGCATCATGATGATTGCCTGGCCCGACCAGTGGTACCATACCTCGGGCGACCACGTGGACAAATCCGACCCCACGGCCCTCAAGCGGGTCGTGACCATCGCCGCGGCTGCGGCCTACACCATCGCCAACGCCGACGACGACATGGCGGTCAAGATCGCCTCTGAAACGATGAGCAACGCCGCCCGCCGGCTGGCCCACAATATGGCGCGGGGGCTCGAAGAGATGAACAATGCCGACGCCAAGACCTTTGCCGAAGCCTATGCCGCAGCGCGGGCTTATATCGAGGCCGGGCTCGTCAATGAAAAGGCTACGCTCGACACCGTCATGGAGCTGGGCGTGAACAAGGCCAAGCTGGGCGCGCACGTCGCGGCCATGAAAAAGTCCGTGGAGGCCGTCGGCCAGGCCGATCTGGCGGTCCTCGACGCCCATATGAGGGCGGTCGCCGGCCGGCTGAACATCCAGCCCGTAAAGCTTATGTTGACCGAACTGGAAAAGAAGGCGGCGAAAATCGTGCCCCGGCCTACGGTCAAGGTGAAAGAGAACGGATACCAGGGTTACAGGGATCTTATCAATAAGGTGCCCGAGGACGTCCGGAAGAAGTATACGCCCGAGTCGCGGGAGATCGACACCGCGGAACTGCCGCGGCTGATCGATGGGAAGAACAGCGTCCTCGACATCAAGAAGATGCTGGACGCCCAGTCCGCCCGCAAGTCCGACCTGGAGAAAATCCTGAACTACATCGAGATCCTGAAGCTGGCGGGATTGGTGGAGGTGCCTGCGGCGAAGTGAGCCGGCTTGCATTGGTTATACGCCGGACGGAATGGTGGGGACGGCCGAAATGGACTCGCTCCCGAAGTCGCGACATGGTCGCTTCCTCCATCCCGGCCGTCCCCCGGAGCACATGGCGAATCATGCCTTGAAAGTTGGCCCTGGATTGAATTCGACTCGGCAGGTTCAGTTCAGGATCTCGTAGTCCTTGTAGGTTTCCTCGACTTCCATGCGGATATGCTTGATGAAGATGCCGCCGTTGACCTTCATCCGGATATCCCTGAGCACGAAATGCCCCGAGGGCAGCACGTCGAAACCCAGCTCGAACGCGAAATCCTTGATGATCTTTGGAATCTTGGAGGGCCGCAGACTGGCCTTGAGTATGATAAGGCTTTCCTTGTCGATATAATAAACGCCTTCCAGGAGGTCTTCATCCTTGGACTTGGCCGATGATTTCAGGGCTAACACGGGTCTTCCTCCGATCTCTGAGCCTTCGAGAAGGCTGAAATCGTAGAGGTTCCTTTTTTCTTCCTTGAACGGAAAGACTTCCTCCAGGCCGATGCTGTAAATGCTCCCGCCCCTTTCGCCTCCCCTGATGCCCCTTCTTTCCCGGCCGGCTCGTTCCTTCTCGGCTTTCCTTCTCCGCTCTTCGGCTTTTTTGATGCGATCCTGGGTGATGTCTTTGACTTTTCCGTTCTCTTCTTCCGTGGCCCTCAGGATCTCCTCGGTGATGGTTCCGCCGCTCACCCGAATGCTCTTCTCCAGAACCGTCGTTTTCTTGGGCGTCCAGTTCTTGGTCATCTCGCGGTTGACGGAAACAGAGCGGAACGTCCAGTTCTCGTATTTCGGGTAGGCCTCCAGCTTCCGGCCGAGCTCCTCTGCCAGCAGGGCGGCATCCTGCGGCCGTGCGTGGATATAGAATTCCACCAGGAGGAACAGGATGAGAAACATTAATACGGGCAAAGCCGATTTGACCGCGTTCCTGCCGCGGCCGCCGCTGAGGGCTGATGTAAATCCCTGTCTGATTCTATCCATCTTCCGTTATCCGGCCATTTAGAGATAGCACAGCAAAGCCGTTCTGTCAAAGCCGATCCAGGAAGCGGATTGAGATCCAACAAAAATGCCGGGGCTCTTAAAAACACTGCTTTTGGGATACATCCTGCTTGCCAAAATGCGATCAAAGGATGACGATCGCCAAGAATATTCGAGACATTTTTTGAAAAATTTTCAACGGCCGCGTCCAACCGTCAACGCCGGCCCCGCCTCAGGCCGCTTCACAATATCATTCGGAAGGTAAATACGATTCTAAAAAAGTAGAATCGTAAAAACAGACAACGCTAATTCGAGATTTTGAATCCTATTCAATTTTTTGATTTTTTTGTTTTTAATAATCTCTATTTTGTTTTATTTCAGTAAGATAAAAACAGCCGGAGTTGGCACATGTTTCGCATTTAAAGAATGTACAGAACAAAATTTTTTTGGGAGGTGAAAAAGATTCGAGACGCAAAGCCATATCGAATACAAGCTACGACGAAGGTTTGAGTGAATCATCATCTTGGAGCAAGGATTCCATCAACCGAATATTACGAAAAAAAGGGAAGATCGCCTGGAATGGTTTTTCCGGCAAGCGGACGAAGATCTCATCGGCGAGATTGACGATGAAAAGACGCGCACGGGAGTCATCGTCTGCAATGACGGTTTCCGGGCCGCGACTTTTACGAAACATCAGTTCCTATCCGTGATTTCGAAATTTAAGTTACGTGCTGAAGTCTTCAAGGCCGATGAATCAAGCCTTTTCTGTGTCGTCGCCAATACAACGAGGATCGAGAGAGCGAACGTTTGCGGTGATAAAAAATTGGAATGGGAGGGACAACCATGAGCAGCAATGAATCTTATGAAGCACTCAGCGAACTCTTCGCTGAAATCGTCTTCAAGAAAGGGCCGATTAATTTAAAAGGCTTTATTATCAGTTTTGAAAAGATGCTGATATTCAATGCCCTTTCCAGCGTCCGGGGAAATCAGATAGAAGCCGCCAGACTGCTGGGGGTGAAATATACGACCTTGAACGCTAAAATCAAAAGATACGGCATCGGCTTTCAAACTGTCCTTAGCGCCCCGGAGACATCTTCCTTGGAGCGGCAGCAGGAGTGAGACAAGGATCCGGATTCATCCATGAAGATCGCGGAAAAGCGTTTTATCCACTGATGGATTGGATGGCCGGGAATAGAGCTACCCAGTCCTCTTCTTCCTTATAATCTTTCTTCCTTTTATCGACTTCGCATCATTCCCCGAAAATAAAAAGCCCCTCCCGCCCGCGGGGGCGGAAGGGGCTTTGAACTCAGCTTCAATCCTCTGTTTCTGCTTTCTCAACTCCTGCTTCTACGGGAGCTTTTTGACTCATTACGCCTTTTCCGATTAGAACTCGAAACGAACTCCGAACCGGAAAACTCTGGGGTTGAGGATTTCGTTGGGCTCGCCGGACCGAGGCGAAACCGAATGGGTGT
>Ga0315288_10003659_pt1 | contig 19625 bp, 15 predicted proteins | sample YL17G11_20_MG_FD_203454 | JGI IMG/M metagenome (GOLD analysis project Ga0315288, IMG submission 203454) | Sediment microbial communities from Yellowstone Lake, YNP, Wyoming, USA - YL17G11_20 | ecosystem: Environmental > Aquatic > Freshwater > Lake > Sediment | place: USA: Wyoming | collected... | reverse complement strand
GGCGGAGATGTCGGCCCCGCGCCTCCTGCGGATGGAGGCGCGGATGCCCCGGGCCAGGAGCAGGTCCCGGAAGGCCCGGGCTTCCGCCAGACGCGGCGCAGCGTAGCCCTGCACCGATGCTTCGTTGTACGGGATCAGGTTCACCTTCACCGGCATCTTCCCCGCCAGGGAAGCCAGCCGGACGGCGTCTTCCGCCGAATCGTTGATCCCCCGCAGCAGCACGTACTCGAACGTGATCCGCTCCCGCGGGACCAGGGGGATCCCCCGGAGCGTCTCAAAGAGCGCGGCGAGGGGATAGGCCTTGTTGACGGGCATCAGCTCGTCGCGCAGGCGGTCGGTGGTGGCCGAGAGGGAGACGGCGATCCGGGGCCGGGGTTTCTCCTTGGCGAGCCTGAGAAGCCCCGGAATCACCCCCGCCGTGGAAAGGGTGATGTGCCTCGGCGCGATCCCGAAGCCCTCCGGGTCGGAGAGGATCCGGAAGGCGGCCAGGACGCTGTCGTAGTTGTTGAGCGGCTCCCCCATTCCCATGAGCACCAGGTTGTATTCGTTGGCCGAGAGATGATGATCCGCGGAGAGGACCGCCACCTGGCCGAGAATCTCCCCCGGGGTGAGGTTGCGCACCAGCCCCATCCTTCCCGTCAGGCAGAAGGCGCAGGCGAGGGGGCAGCCGATCTGGGAGGAGATGCAGAAGGTGATCCGGCTCTCCTCCGGGATGGTGACCGCCTCCACCGCCTTGCCGTCCTCCAGGCGGAGGAGGTACTTGACCGTCCCGTCCCGGGACTTCTGGCGGGTTTCCGTCTCGGGCAGGGCGATCCTGTATCGCTCGGCCAGGGCCGACCGGAGCGGAAGGGGCAGGTTGCTCATGCGGGAGAACTCCCGCTCGCCCCGAGAGTGGATCCAGCCGTACAGCTGCCGGGCGTGGAAGGGCTTGTCGGTCAGGGGCCCCAGGATCTCCTGGATCTCCGCGAGGCTCCTGCCGTAGAGATTCTGCTGCATGACCGACTATTCTAGTGGAGCGGGAGGCGCGGCGTAAACGGGCGGTGGGAGGCGGGTCCCGGGCAGAGTGATGGGCGCGGAAATCCTCAGGTCTTCCCCAGCCGGACCCGGGGGTCCACCAGGACGTAGCACAGGTCCACGGCCAGGTTCACCAGCACGAAAGCCAGGCAGAGGCAGAGGACCCCTCCCTCCACCACCGGGAGGTCCCGGTCGGCAATCCCGCGGACGATGGCCTTCCCGAGGCCGGGCCAGGCGAAAACGAACTCGGTGGCCACGGCCCCTCCCAGCAGGGCGGCGAAGTCGATCCCGATGACGGTGATGACCGGGATGAGGGCGTTCTTGAGGGCGTGGCGCAGGTAGAGGGCCGCGGGGGCGGTCCCCTGGGCCGCCGAGCTGCGGATGAAGTCCCGCTGCAGGACGTCCAGCAGGCTGGCGCGGGTAATCCGGGCGATGGTTCCCAGGGAGACGAGGGAGAGAGTGACGGCCGGCAGGACCAGGTGCCGCAGCTCCGGCAGGCGGATGCCGGTGCCGGGGATCCGGACCCCGTCCATCCCGTAGCCGAGCACCGGCAGCCATCCCAGGCGGGAGGCGAAGAGGAGGATGAGCATCAGCCCCAGCCAGAAGGCGGGGAGGGAGACGCAGACCAGCGACAGGAAGGCCAGGAGATCATCCAGCCATCGCCGGGCGTAAGCGGCGGAAAGAAGCCCCAGCCCGATCCCGCCCGCCGAGGCCAGCAGGATGGCGGACACGGCGAGGACGGCGGTGGGCGGAAAGGCCTCACCGATGACCCGCGCCACGCTGCGCCGCTGAAGGTACGAAGTCCCCAGGTTCCCGCGGGCCAGTCCGGAGAGGTATCGGAGATACTGCACCGGCGCCGGATCGTCCAGGCCCCAGTCCGCACGAATCCGGGCAACCACCTGTGGGTCGGACCGCTGCCCCCCCGCCAGGAGCCGCGCCGGGTCCCCGGGAAGCAGGAAGACGCAGATCCAGATCAGGGTCGCCACGGCCCACAGGACGGGGACCAGGCCCAGCAGGCGTCGCAGGACGTAAGGGATCACCGTTCCTCCGCCCCGGCGTCGGGCGGTTTTTCCATCCACATCCGATCGAAAGGGGTCCGGCTCATTCCCAGGGACGAAAGAACCACTCCCTTCACGTAGGGCTTGACCAGGAACCGCTCCGTCATGCTGGAGACGAAGAGCCAGGCCGCGTCGTCCTCCACGGCGATCCGCTCCGCCTCCCGGTACAGGGGGATCCGGTCCTCCATCCGGATCAGGTTCTGGGCCCTGTCCAGCAGCTCGTCCACTTTCTCATTGGAGTAGCGGGACATGTTCCCCGCCGGCCCGGCGTTCCGGGAGTGGAGGAGCCAGTAGAGGAAAGCGGCCGGATCGGGGTAGTCGGCCTGCCAGCCGAACTTGTAGAAGAGGGCCTCCCCGGGAGTCGCCCCGGTACCCTGGACCGACTGCAGGAAGTTGGCGAAGTCCACCGCCTGGATCCTCACCGGGATCCCCACCGCCTTCAGATCCGCCTGCACCTTCTGGGCGGCCTGGACGAGCTTCTGGTTGTTGTTCACCCAGAGGTCGATCGGCGGAAGCCCCTTTCCGCCCGGATACCCGGCCTTCGCCAGGTACTGCTTCGCCTTCTCCGGGTCATGGTCGTACCCCCTGAGATCCGGGTTGAACCCCTGCGTCCCGGGCGGGAGGATGCCGTGGGACACGGTGTGGCCACCCTCGAAGACCTGGTCGCAGATTGCCTTCCGGTCCACGGCGTAGTTGAAGGCCTTCCGGAGGTCCACGTTCCCCTGAAAGGGCTTCCGGGCCAGATTCATGCCGTAGTAATAGGTGGCGAGGTAGGGTCCCTTGTGGTAGTCCCGCGGGAGATCCCGGGCGATCTGCGTCTCGCTCCCCGCCAGCTCGTCCATCCACTCCAGCCCGCCGGCCTTGTACTCCTCCATGGCGCTGGCGGGGTTCTCGATGAAGCGGATCAGCACCCGATCCAGCTTCGGCCGGCCGCGGTAGTAGCCGTCGAAGGCGGAGAGCTCCAGGAAGCTGGAGCGCACCCAGCGGCCCACCTGGAAGGGGCCGCATCCCACCGGATGCGCCAGGTATCCCTTCTGGGGATCGTCGTAGATCTCCTTCGGGACTATGGCGGCGGCTGGGGTGGCCAGGACCTGCAGGAAATAGGGGAGAGGCTTCGCCAGGGTGATCCGGAAGGTGAGGGGGTCCACCGCGTCGAACCCCTCCACCCGGGGACTCTTCCCGGCGCTGAACTCCTCCGCGCCCTTCACGTCGGCGAGAATCTCCCTGCGCTTGGAGTTCACCCGCGGGTCCAGGATCCGAGTGAACGAGTAGAGAACGTCGTCGGAGGTTACGGCCCGCCCGTTGTGGAAGCGGACTCCCGGCCGGAGCTGAAACGTGTACTCCAGCCCATCGGGGGTGAATGTCCAGGCCGCGGCCACCGCGGGGACGAGCTCCAGCGTGTCCGGCTCGAAATCCACGAGCCCGTCATGGACCTCCAGGTTGAGACGGTCCGAGAGAGTGTCCGCGGACTGGGCCGGATCGGTGTCGGGCGGGTCCTCCCGCATCCGGACCCGGAGCACCTGCTCCACCTTCGAGCCAGGCGGCGCGGTGGGGGAGCAGCCCGCGAGGAGGGCGAAGGGAAGCAGCGCGGCGCTGAGAAGGAGGACCGGGATGCCGGCACGGAAGGTCTTGGCCTGAGCTCTTGTCGCCATCGGAGGAGTCTCCATGACAGGACGGCCTCGCGCCGGAGGCGTCATCGATGCGGGAGCCGGGCCCGGGGATCGAGGGCGTCCCGCAGGCCGTCCCCCACCAGGTTGAACGCGAGGACCGTGAGCAGAAGCGCCAGGCCGGGGTAGACGCAGACCCAGGGGCGTGTGGTGAGATAGCTCTGCCCCTCGGTGATCATCGTGCCCCATGAAGGGATCGGCGGCCTGGCGCCGAGCCCCAGGAACGAGAGCCAGGACTCCGCGAGGATGTTCCCCGCCACTCCCAGCGTCGCGGCCACCACCACCGGGGCCAGGGCGTTGGGCAGAAGGTGCCGCAGGAGAAGGCGCGCGTCGCCGGCCCCTGCCGCCTTCGCCGCGGCCGCGTAGTCCATCTCCCGCACCACCAGGATCTGGGCCCGCACGAGCCGGGCGATGCCGGCCCAGCCGATGAGCCCCAGGACGAGGAAGACCAGGACCAGGCTCGGCTCCGGCAGGGATCGCAGCCCCGGAAGCGTCTCCGGGTCGGGGAAGGCCGCGATGACCGCCAGCGCCAGGAGGGGGGCGGGAAGGGAGAAGAAGACGTCGGCCAGGCGCATGAGCACCTCGTCCAGCTTCCCGCCGTAGTAGCCCGCCGCCGCGCCGATGGCGAGTCCCAGGAGGAGCGCCACGGCTTCCGCCAGCACCCCCACCGTCACGGAAACCCGCGCCCCGTGAAGCGTCCGTGCCAGGAGGTCGCGTCCCAGCGCGTCGGTGCCGAGCCAGTGGTCTCCGTCGGGGGGAGTGGGAGGGACCACGCCCGCCGGGACGACGGGCTCGTAGGGACCATATCCAACGAGATGCCGGCTGAGGAACGGGGCGCCGGCGGCCACGAGGATCAGGAGCAGGACGATCGCCAGGCCGATCCGGCTCATACGATTCGGGAGGATCAACACGGCCCCCTCTATAGCACAGGCCACGGCTGCTCGCAAGAGTCTGTGCAGCCTTGACTTGCCCCATACGGCATGCTAGGTTACCAACCCCGCCGTTTCGGAAGCCCGGGACGGCTCACAGGCTTCATCTTCTCGACCCGGAGACGACGGAAACATGAAACGTGAGAATGCCAGCTTCCTGCTCGGTGGGATATTCCTCGGATTCATTCTCGGGGCCGTTTTCGCCCACTTCCTGTTTCAGACGCCCGCTCCCGCCGCGTTCCAGACCACCATGCCGGCCCCGGTGAACCCTTCCGACCCGATGGGCGCCGGGAACAATGCGGCGGTGGGCGGTGCAGGGGCCTTGGGCGGCGGGGCCGGGACGCCCGGCGGCGGGCAGATGATGCAGCAGATTCAGGAGGAGATGGGCTCACTGAAGAAGGCCCTGGAGGCGAACCCGAAGGACGCCGCCTTGCTGACCAGGATGGGGAACCTTTACTATGACGCCGGGATGTTCGACAGGGCCCGGGACTATTACATCAAGTCTCTGGAGAGCGATCCCAGGAACCCCAACGTCAGCACCGACCTGGGCATCTGCTACCACCGCCTGGGTCAGGCCGACGAAGCCCTCCAGCGCTTCCGCGCCTCCCTTGCCATCGACCCCAGGCACTGGCAGTCCTGGCTGAATCTCGGAATCGTCTCCCTCTTCGAGAAGCAGGATGTCAAGACCACCGAGGAAGCCTTCGCCAGGGTGAAGGAGCTCAATCCCGCCTTCCAGGGGCTGCCGCAACTTCAGCAGGCGCTGGACAGGGTGAAAGCGGGCGGGAAGCCTTAGATTCGCTCCCGGGACGGCTCCCCTGCTGCCGTCTCGCGGCTGGTGCTATCATCTCCATCGTGGAAAAACTGCAAGAGAGCCTCCTTTCCCTGGTGGTGGAGACTTCCACCAACCTGCCTCCCGACGTCCGCCGGGCCATGGCCCGGGCACTGGAGACGGAGACACCCGGAACCCGCTCCGCCCAGGCCCTCGACATCATCGCCGCCAACATCGACATGGCCGCCGGGTGCCAGGGGCCCATCTGCCAGGACACCGGCTGGCCGACCTTCCTGGTCCGGACTCCGGTGGGGGTGGATCAGATGCGCATCGAGGAGGCCGTCCAGGCCGCCATCGTGGAGGCCACCCGGCGCGGGAAGCTCCGTCCGAACTCGGTGGACCCGCTGACGGGGAAGAACAGCGGGGACAACCTCGGGCGCGGGACGCCCGCGGTCCACTTCCGCCAGTGGAAGAGCCGGGACGAGATCGAGGTCAGGCTGCTGCTGAAGGGGGGCGGCTGCGAAAACAAGAACATCCAGTACTCGCTTCCCGCGGAGCTGCCGCACCTGGGGCCGGCCCACCGAGATCTGGACGGGATCCGGAAGTGCCTGCTCCACGCCGTCTGGCAGGCGCAGGGGCAGGGGTGCAGCGCCGGGGCCATCGGCGTCTGTATCGGCGGGGACCGCGCCGGCGGCTACGAGCACGCAAAGCTCCAGCTCTTCCGGTCCCTGGACGATACCAACACCGATCCGAAGCTCGCCGCCCTGGAGGATTACATCCTCCGGACCTCCAACACCCTGGGGATCGGGACGATGGGATTCGGGGGCGGGACCACGCTCATCGGCTGCAAGGTGGGGGCGATCCACCGGCTCCCGGCGTCGTATTTCGTGTCGGTCGCCTATGACTGCTGGGCCTTCCGGCGCCTGGGCGTGATCCTCGATGCGGGCACCGGGGCCATCCGGCGGTGGCTTTACAAAGAGGACCCTCCGCCCCCTCCCATGGCCGTCCGCGAAGGATTCTCCCGGACCGGCACGGAGATACCGCTGCAGACGCCCATCGGCGAGGAGCAGATCCGTCGCCTGGAGGTCGGGGACATCGTTCTGATCAGCGGGATGATCTACACGGGCCGGGACGCGGTCCATCATTACCTGACGCGCCACGACTCCCCGGTGGATCTCCGCGGCCAGGTCCTCTATCACTGCGGCCCGGTGGTCCTGAAGGAGAAGGGCGAATGGCGGATCGCCGCGGCCGGCCCCACCACCAGCATCCGCGAGGAGCCTTACGAGGCGGACGTCATCGCCCGCTCGGGGCTCCGGGCGGTGATCGGGAAGGGGGGAATGGGGGCCAAGACCCTGAAGGCGCTGAAAGACCACACAGCGGTCTACCTCAACGCCATCGGGGGTGCCGCCCAGTACTACGCCCGCTGCATCGAGAAGGTGGAGGGGGTGGATCTTCTCGAGCTGGGAATCCCGGAGGCGATGTGGCACTTCCGGGTCAAGGACTTTCCCGCCATCGTGACGATGGACGCTTCCGGCAATTCACTCCATGCCGGGGTGGAGAACGCCTCGGCCGTCATCCTCAGGAACCTGGCCGCCCCGGTCTTCACTTAGGGCGCCGGTCCCGTCTCGTGCACCTCTCCGCTCCCCGTCCGGATCCTGCCGTGCGAGGATTGCCTTATACTGGAGCGCCTTTATGCGAGTGGACGGTGACGAGCATCCTTCACAGCCTCTGGGTGGTGGCCGCAGGGATCCTTTTCCTGAACCTGCCGTTCGGCTTCTGGCGGGCCGGGACCCGGAGGTTCTCCCTCCCGTGGGTGCTGGCCGTGCACACCCCGGTCCCTTTCGTCATCGCCCTGCGGTTCCTCTCGGGGCTGGGATGGCATCTCCATACCTTTCCGGTGATGGTGGGTGCCTTCTTCACCGGCCAGTTCCTCGGGGGCAAGCTGCGCGGCTGGTGGACATCAAGGGATTGAGGCGGGAGGCGGGAACCGGGCCGTGGGATTCGTTCCGGGTGCGGGTGCGGCAGGGGCGGCAGAAAGGAAAAAGCAGAAGGAGAGCTGATGGGACAGGAATGTTCCGGAGAGAGCGCGGGCTACCCGGCTGGCCAGGCCGCGCGAATGGCCGATCTGGTGGACTACCGGGAGGGCTCGGTGGTCAGCAGGACGATTGTCAGGAAGGAGACGGGCAACGTGACCCTGTTCGCCTTCGACCGGGGGCAGGGACTCAGCGAGCACACCGCGCCCTTCGACGCGCTGGTCTATCTCCTGGATGGGGAGGCCGAGATCACCATCTCGGGAAAGACCCATGCCATGAAAGCGGGGGACCTCATCCTCATGCCCGCCAACGAGCCGCACGCGCTCAAGGCGACCTCCCGCTTCAAGATGCTCCTGACCATGATCCGGGGCTGAGGGACTAGAATACGGGGCCGGTGGAAGGTCGCGTCCCGTCTCGAGAGTCGCGGTAGAACGAAGCCAAAGGAGCGTTGCGCCATGGACTGGGGACTTGCCAATCGAATGAACCGCATCCTGAAGCCGGCCACCGGCCGGACGGTGATGCTGGCGGTGGATCACGGCTACTTTCTGGGAGCGACCTCGGGGCTCGAGGAGCCCCGAAAGACCATCGAGCCGCTGCTCCCGTACGCCGACTCCCTGATGCTGACCCGGGGAGTGCTGCGGACCAGCGTGCCTCCCCAGGCGGACATCCCGATCGTGCTGCGAGTGTCGGGGGGCACCAGCGTCCTCAAGGAGCTGTCGAACGAGGGTCTCACGGTGGCCATGGAGGATGCCGTCCGGCTGAACGCCAGCGCCGTGACCCTCTCCATCTTCGTGGGCGCCGAAGGGGAGCGGGAGACTCTTCTGAGCCTGGCGCGTCTGGTGGACGAGGGGGAGAAGTACGGCATCCCGGTGCTGGCCGTGACGGCGGTGGGGAAGGAGATGGTCCGGGACGCCCGCTACCTGGGGCTCGCCTGCCGCATCGCCGCCGAGCTGGGCGCCCACATGGTCAAGACCTACTACTGCGAAGGCTTCGAGGAAGTGGTCCGGAACACTCCGGTCCCCCTCGTCATCGCGGGAGGGAAGAAGCTCCCGGAGCGGGACGCCATAGCGCTGGCCTGGAACGCCGTCCGGGCCGGGGCCAGGGGGGTGGACATGGGGCGGAACGTCTTCCAGTCGGATTGCCCGGTGGGGATGATCCGGGCGGTCCGGGCGGTGGTCCAGGAGAACGCGGGAGTGGAAGAGGCCTACGGGGTCTACCAGCAGGCCAGGGGGCGCTGAAGCGTGCGGGTCGCCGTCTATTACAACAACCGGGATGTCCGCCTGGAGGAACGCCCCCGGCCGGTCATCGGCCCGGGCGAGGTGCTGCTGCAGGTGGAGGCCAGCGGCATCTGCGGCTCGGACGTGATGGAGTGGTACCGGCTCCGGAAGGCGCCCCTGGTGCTGGGTCATGAAGTGGCCGGGACGGTCGCGGAGACGGGGGCCGGGGTCACCCGCTTCCGTCCCGGCGATCGGATCGTGGCCACCCACCATGTTCCCTGCGAATGCTGCCGCTACTGCCTCACCGGCCGTCACAGCGTCTGCGAGACCCTCCGCACCACCAACTTCGATCCCGGCGGGTTCTCCGAGTTCGTGCGCCTCCCCGCCCTCAACGTGGAGCGGGGCACATTCAAGCTGCCGGACACCGTCACCGCGGACGAGGGTTCCTTCGTGGAGCCTCTGGCCTGTGTCGTCCGGGCCCTGCGAATCTCCCGGCTGCGGCCGGGCCAGAGCGTGGCGGTCCTCGGGAGCGGGATCTCCGGGATCCTCCAGATCCAGGTGGCGCGGGCGCTGGGGGCCGGGAAGATCCTCGCCACCGATCCGGTTCCTTTCCGCCTGGATGCGGCCCGCCGTCTCGGGGCCGACGTGGTGGTCCCGTCCGATGACGACGTTCCGGCGCGGATCCGGGAGGCTAACGAAGGGCGCCTCGCCGACCAGGTCCTGGTCTGCACCGCGGCACTGCCGGCGATCGCCCAGGCCTTCCGCTGCGTGGATCGGGGCGGGACGATCCTCTTCTTCGCCCCGGTCCCGCCCGGCGTCACCTATCCCGGTCCCCTCCACGATATCTGGAACGACGGGATTACGATGGTCCATTCCTACGCCGGGCCCCCCGCGGACATGCTCGTCGCCCTGGATCTCATCGCCGCGAAGCGGGTGGACGTGGCGGCGATGGTGACCCATCGGATCAGCCTTGCCCGCACCCAGGAAGGCTTCGAAAGGGTGGTCCGGGCCTCCGACTCCCTGAAAGTGATCGTCGACCCCCGCATCTAGCCCCTCGGTCCAACTCCTTCAGGTTCAAAAATTTGACGCGATTCCGGCGCCACCGGCGCCGGTTTGACTCCGCTCGCAAAAGGCATAGATTTGGGCACGGAGACGGCCTGAGCGGCTGACCGCCAGGGAGACCGATGCCCGACCGAGATTCCATCCAGCGGCTTCTCACCGAAGCCACCGCCCACTATCACTCCGGCAAGTACCGCGAGGCGATCCAGATGTGGCAGCAGGTGCTCGCCTCGGAACCGGGCAACCAGAGAGCCACGGAGGGGATCCGAATGGCTTCCCTCCTTCTGGAGGAGGCGCAGGACGCCGTCAGAGCGAATCCGGCGGACTCCGGGACCCCCGCGGAATCCTCCGAATCTCCCGAGAACATTGCCCGGGTCCGCGAAGGGATCCAGAAGGTCCAGGAGCTCCTCGCCGCTTCCAGGCACCTGGAAGCCCTGGAGGCCTGCAAGTCACTCCTGGCGCTGGCCCCCCAGTCTGCGGCAGTGCACGAGATCCTGGATGAGGCCCGGGGAGCCTACGAGGCCCAGCCCTTCATCAACGAGCACTTGGAAATGGCCCGCCAGCTCTTCGTCCAGGAGCGGCTGGACGAGGCGTCGGCCGAACTCCACAAGATCTTCTTCCTCAATCCGTACCATGTCGAGGCCAAGAAGCTGGAAGGAAAAATTCTGGCCTTGAAGCAGAAGAGGGCCCCGGCCGCCTCGCTTTCCGCGGCTCCTTCCGCGCCGCCGGAGGAGGAGAAGACGGTCCAGGCCCCGGTCGGACCGATGGAGGCACCGGCGGTCGATGCCCCCACCCTTCCGGCCCCCGGCGAGGAGTCGGTCCTCAACGAGAACTGGGAAGCGGAGCTGGCGCACCTCGACCTGAGAGCCCCCGCTTCCCCTCCCGCGGCCCAGGCGCAGAGCAAGGCCGCCCCGCCGGCCGAGGCCCTGGCCGAGGTCCAGGGGGAGAAGCTGGAGATCGTGAACCTCTCCGAGAATCCGGGGCTGTCGGCGCTTGGGCCCGAGACCGGGGATTCCGCCCCGGCCGGGCAGGCCGCCGAGCCGCAGGGGAGGTCCGGACGCGACCTGGATCTCTCGGGCCTGGTGGCGGACGAGGAACCCGAAGTAATGGCGGGCGGCGCCGAGGCGCCCGACGGAAGCACGGGGTTGAAGCCCTCGAACGAGTCCGGGGCCGTGAGACCGTCCGCCGGCGCTTCGCGCCGCGGCCGGGGCGGCGCGGTCATGAAATACGCGCTCCCGGGGCTGGGGATCCTCATCGGAGGGGGAGCGGCCTGGTGGTATTTCGGCCTCCAGCCCTCCTCGATGGGGGGCGGAGGGAACCCCTCCTCCCCGCCCCAGATCCAGGCGACGCAGAGCACGGGAGCACCGGGACCCCGCACCGGACCCGGCGGACGCGCCAATCTCGGATTGAGCAGCAGCGGAAGCCGCGGATCGAGCGGGACCGCCTCCGCCGGATTGCAGGTCCCCGGGCAGGGCGAGGCGCTTCCCTCCACCCCGCCGCCCCCCTCGCCGGAGCAGACGCGCCAGGAGATTTCCCGGCATTTCGACGAGGGGCGTTTCTCCCTGGAGAGGGGCAGATACCAGGAGGCCGTGAGGTCCTTCTCGAGGATCCTGGATCTGGACCCCGCCAATCTGGAGGCCAAGCAGCAGTTGGACGAGGCGGCCAGCAAGGTCCTGGAGCAGAAGCGGCTGGAGGAGGATCTCCAGACCGCCAAGGAGTTCTTCGTGGAGAAAGACTACGAGAGCGCCCTCCGGAAGTTCTACCGGCTCCCCCGGGACCGGAACCTGGGAGATCTGGATCTCTTCATCCGGAACGCCTGGTATGACTGGGCGGTGGTTTCCATGAAGGGGGGGAACTGCATGGAGGCGCTGAAGCGGCTGCAGGAGGCCCTGACCGTGGACTCCAACGACAAGGAGGCCGCCAAGCAGCAGGAAGTCGCCGAGCACTATAGGGACCGGCCCAAGGACCGGGTCTTCTACGCCTATGTGGATCGCCTGACCTACCGCACCCTCAACCAGAAGTAAGCCGCCCGGGTCCCCCCTCCCGCTTCGACCTCAGTGCCGGAAGTGCCGCTCGCCCGTGAAGACCATGGCCATGCCGTGCTCGTCGGCGGCGGCGATGACCTCCGCGTCCCGGATCGACCCGCCGGGCTGCACCACTGCCGCCACCCCCGCCTCGGCCGCGGCGTCGATGCCATCCCGAAAGGGGAAGAAGGCGTCGGAGGCCAACACCGAGCCCTTGAGCGGGGAGAGCGACTTTTGCGCGCCGATCCGGGCCGAGTCCACCCGGCTCATCTGGCCGGCGCCGATCCCCAGCGTCCGGCCGCCGGAAACGTAGACGATGGCGTTGGACCGGACATGCTTCGCCACCCGCCAGGCGAAGTCGAGGTCCTCCATCTCCCCCGGCAGGGGGGTGCGCTTCGTCACCACCCGCCCGGCGGAGGGGGGCATGGTGGACAGGTCCCACGTCTGCACGAGCAGCCCGCCGCTCACCCGCTTGAAGTCCATGCCCGTCAGCGACACCGAGTCGGCCCCCGCCCGGAGGAGTCTCAGGTTGGCCTTCTTCTTCAGGATCTCCAGGGCGCCCTGCTCGAAGGAGGGGGCGATGATCGCCTCCAGGAACAGCGCCCCGATCTCCCGGGCGGTGTCGGCATCCAGCGGACGGTTCAACGCCACCACGCCGCCGAAGGCGGAGAGGGGGTCCGTCTCCCGTGCCAGGGCGAAGGCCTCGGCGGGAGTCTCTCCCAGCGCCGCGCCGCACGGAGTGTTGTGCTTGATGATGACCGCCGCGGTGGCGGTGAACTCGCTCACCAGCCGCCAGGCCGAGTCCAGATCCAGGAGGTTGTTATACGACAGCTCCTTCCCGTGGATCTGGGCGGCGCGGGCCAGCGTCCCCGCCGGCGCTCCCGGCTCCCGGTAGAAGGCGGCGGCCTGGTGGGGGTTCTCCCCGTAGCGCAGCTCCCCGATTTTCTCGAAGGCGAGGCCGAGGGTCGGCGGGAAGGCCGCGGCGGGCTCGGCGCCTGCCGCCGACAGATAGCGGTGGATGGCGGCGTCGTAGGCGGCGGTGCGGGCGAAGGCCTTTGCGGCCAGCTCTCCCCGGAGATCCTCGGGCACCGCGCCCAGTTGCTGGATGGCGGCGGCGACCCGGGAATAATCGGCGGGATCCACCACCACCGTCACGTCCCGGTGGTTCTTGGCGGCGGACCGGATCATGGAGGGCCCCCCGATGTCGATCATCTCGATGATCTCCTCCCGGGTGGCGCCGGGGCGGGCGGCGGTCGCCTCGAAAGGGTAGAGGTTGATCGCCACCAGCTCGATGGGCTCGATCCCCGCCTCCCGGAGGGCCGCGAGGTGATCAGGACGGTCCCGCCGAGCCAGGAGGCCGCCGTGGATCCGGGGATGGAGGGTCTTCACCCGGCCGTCCAGCATCTCGGGGAAGCCGGTGTGGTCGGAGACCTCGGTGACCGGGATACCGGCCTCGGTAAGGGTCCGGGCGGTGCCGCCCGTGGAGAGGAGGGTGAACCCCGAGGCCGCCAGGGCCCGGGCCAGGTCGATGATGCCCGACTTATCGTGGACGCTCAGGAGCGCCAGGCGCCGACTGGGGTTTGCCACGCTGCTTCACCTTCGAGGGCTTTCCGGAGTTTTCCCCCGGGCTCTGCGGGAAGGGGAGTCCCTCCACGTCCCCGCCCGCCTGCCGCCAGATGTAGATCCAGACCCGGGCGATGTCGTTGACCGATTGCGAGTAGCTCAGGGAGGCCACGCCGAACGGAAGGGACCGCTCGTCGAAGGCCTGGGCCGACCGGGGCCTGCCGTCGGGAGTGTAGGCGTCCCGGATGGGCGGGATGAAGCGGGAGGCCCGCAGCGCCGCCGCCCGGCCGAAGTCCTCCAGTCGGTGCTCCTCCAGCTCCTCCGCCTGCTTCCGATCCAGCACCACCGGGAAGCGCCCCAGCATCTTCTCCACGTAGGTCTCGTAGGAGGCGTAGAAGACCGCGTCGGAGGAATCTCCCTCCCCGGTGTTCAGGGGGAAATTCACGTCGGCCACGTAGTGGGCCGCCGTGCCCATGGCGTAGACCGCAAGGCCCAGCCGCCCCGGCTGGCCGATGATGGTGATCGCCTGGCCCGCCCGGGAGGCGATCAGCGCCGCCGCCTTCCCGTATCCGCCGGAGGTTCGCTGCCGGTGCTCCTCCCCCTTCTCCTCCCGCGCGGGATCCAGCATCCCGTGAATGAGGTCGCTTCGGTAGCGCTCCAGGATGGTGTGGAGGGAGGGAGGCGTCATCTTCATGGCGTCGTCCACCATCCGGCGGCGGGCGGGATCGGTCCAGGCGAGGGCGGGGGCGGCGGCGAGCGCGGCCAGAAGGGACGCGCTCACGATGTGGGCGAATCGCATCGGCGAGACCGGTCGGATGGATTGAAGAGACCTTGGTGGCCGCCGCCCGGGCGGCCCTTTCAGTTCTCCGGTGCCGGGTAAGCCGGTTCCAGGGGGAGGGCCAGGGTGCCCGCCGACTCCACGTAGTTGTGCAGGAGGACGGCGAACACGCGGCGGTTCGTCACCACCTGGGGGTTCTTTTTGGGATCCGCGAGCGTCGGATCCTGCTTGAACGCGAGGCCGTAGTATTCGAGGGCCCGGTCGTACTCGCCCGCGCTGTCGTAGATCACCCCGATGTTGTAGTAGGCGAGGCCGTAGAGGGGATCGATCTTCACCGCCCTCCGGTAGGCATCCAGGGCCCTGCTCTTCCGGCCCATGGCCCGGTAGGCGGAGCCGAGGTTGTTCCAGGCCGGCCTGGACTCGGGATAATCCCCGAGCACCTTCCGGTACTCACGAACGGCCTCCGCGTAACGATGGTTCATGGCGTAAGCGTTGCCGAGGGCGAGGCGGACCGTGACGTCGCCGGGGGATCCCGCAACCTGCTCTTCCCAGTAGAAGACGTCGGCGGCCGTCTGGGCGTCGATGACCCTCGCGGGCGGCTCTGCTTCCATTTCCATCGGGGGGGGCTCGGTCGTCCCGGGAGCCTGGGCGGCGTGCGTGGGGCCGAGGAGGACTGCGGCTGCGAGGAAGAGGATCGGGAGGTATCCGGATGGGTTCAAGTGCGGTCCTCCTCGACTTCGCGGGTCTGTCTTCCCTTGACCGGGTTCGCCTTCAACGAAAGCCTATTGTCCTCCAGGTATAGGCGAAAGTCCACCCTTTCGCAGTCGGTCTTCTCCCGGATGGTCTTGGCCTGCCGCTGGATCTCCTGGCAGAACTTCTCGTAGCTGGGGGCCTTGCCGCTCCCCGTTTCCTGTCGGGCCTCCAGGAAGGACTTGTAGAAGGTCTTCATGTCCTCTCCCGACGCGTCCACCACGTCCCGGATGGCGGCCCGGGCCACCAGCTTCTTCTCGGAGGCGGCGCGCTTCGGGGCCGACGGGTCGTCCGTTGGCCTGCTGTTTTGCGCCTGCGAGGGAGACGCCGGGGCCTCGGAGGAGGGCTTGGTGCCGGCCGTCTGACCGGCCCTTCGTCCGGCCGCCCTGCGGCGGGCGATCACCGGCGTTCGGGCCCCTTCCTCCTTCTCCTGGAGCTTCTTGTTCCAGAGCTCGGCGAAGATGTTCCAGCGGTTGAGGAGGGTGTTGTAGAGGAAACGCTGGGCGAGCTTCATCTCCCGGGTGGTGCCGAGCCTCTTGACCTCCTTCTCCAGGAGGTCCCGGGCTTCCAGGGGAGGCTTGGGGATGGCCCCGGCGAAGAAGAGGTCGAATTGGGAGCGCAGCTGCCGAATGCGAACGTTGAGGGATTCCAGCTCGTCGTCGAGAACCATGGGCCTCCGTCCGGGCCTGCAATCATCTTATTGCTTCACAGCCACTTGCCATTCCCGCTCGAAGAAATATAGGGTCGGAAGGGGTGGAAATTCAACGGGAATCCCCTTTGACAAAAATCGCCCGAAGTGGTCAAATGCCACGGGTTAACTTCTTGCATCCCAAAAGGTTAATTTGAACCCTAGCGGTTCGCCGGGTTCCTGACAGATGGCCGATGCCCCGTCCCAGGCCGTCCTGAGACGGCTCCCCAAGATCGATGTCCTTCTCCGGCTCCCCTCCGTGGAGGCCCTTTCCGAAGCGCACGGCCGGGAACGGGTCACGGTCGTCCTCCGGGAGATGGTGGAGGAACTCCGGAGCGAGATCGTGGCCGGGGGGGCGCCCGGGGAGCGGCTCGAGCGATGGACGCAGGAAGTCGGGGAGACACTGCGCCGGCGCCTCGAGTCGGATCTGCAGTCGCTCCTGCTTCCGGTCATCAACGCCACCGGTGTCCTAGTTCACACCAACCTCGGCCGATCCCCGCTCTCGGCCGCCGCCATCTCAGGGATGGTCTCGGTGGCGGAAGGCTACAGCACCCTGGAGTACGACCTGGAGAAGGGGCGGAGGGGATCCCGCTCGGTCCACGCCCAGCGCCTGCTGGGGCGCATCTTCCCCGGTGCCGCCTCCCACGTGGTCAACAACAACGCCGCCGCGGTCCTCCTGGCCCTGAACACCCTGGCGGAGGGGAAGGAAGTGGTGGTCTCCCGGGGGGAGCTGGTGGAGATCGGCGGAAGCTTCCGGATCCCCGACGTCATGCGGAAGGGGCAGGCGATCCTCCGGGAAGTGGGGACCACCAACCGCACCCGGATCTCCGACTACGAGGAGGCCATCGGCCCCTCCACGGGGCTCCTCCTGAAAGTCCACACCAGCAACTACCGGATCGTGGGCTTCACCACCCAGGTGACCCTCACCGATCTGGCGGCGCTGGGGAAGCGGTGCGGATTGCCGGTGATGGTGGACCAGGGGAGCGGCAACCTGATGGACCTGGCCGGGAAGGGGATTGACGAAGAGCCTTCGGTGCAGCATCTCCTGTCCGATGGGGCGGACATCGTCACCTTCAGCGGCGACAAGCTGCTGGGGGGGCCCCAGGCCGGGATCCTGGTGGGGCGCCCCGACCTGATCGAGAGAGTCCGAAAGAACCCCCTCAGCCGGGCGCTGCGGGTCGACAAGATCACCTACGCCGCGCTGGAGGCCACCCTCGCCGCGCACCTTGCCGGGCGCGCGGCCCGGGAGCTGCCGGTCCTGCGGATGATGGAGGAGACGGCGGAGTCGGTGGAGAGACGGGCGCGGCGTTGCGCCGAGGCCGTCGAGCACCGGACCGGCGGCGCCGTCGGCGCCGAGGTGGTCCCCGGCGCCTCGCTGGTCGGGGGTGGCGCGGCCCCCACCGCGGAGATTCCCACGTCGCTGCTGGTCGTCCGCTGCGGCGATCGCTCGCCCGACGCCCTGGAAGAGGCGTTGCGCCGAGGCCATCCCCCGGTCATCGCCCGGATCGAGTCGGATCGCCTGGTCCTGGACCTCAGGACGGTGCCGGAAGATCAGGAAGAGGCCCTCGTCCGGGCCATCGCGGTGCTGGTGCCTGAGAATCCCGGCCGCTGAGCCCAAAGCGGAAGGAGCCCCGGCTCCGTAGCGCCCGCGGCTCTCGAATCTTCCCAGGATTCGGTTCTGTAACAGCGGAAATCGCCCACTGTGCGGGTTCGTCATCGGCACGGGCACCCATCAAAATCTTGACTCGTGTCGGCATCTCTGTAACAGTGCCCGCTCCCAATTGTCGTCCTTGACGCTCTCGGGAGATCACCGTATAAGGCACAGGAAGAAAGCTCTCCGCCACCCGGGGCGCGCGAGCAGGAGCACCACCCATGGAATTCTCCGGCAGTAACGGAAGAGAGTCCCTTCACCACCGGACGTCCCACCGGCTCGGACGATCCGGGACGGGAGGGAGAACTCCCCTGTCCGGGAGAATCCTGAAGACTGCATGCCTGCTCATGCTGATCTTCTCCGCCCCCGCCGTGGTTTCGGCGCAGTGTCCGGCCGCCGAGGTCCTGGTGATCCAGGTGGGACCGATGGGCGCCGGTAAGCTGACGGCCGTCAACCTCGACTCCGGTCTCTCCACGATCCTGACAGGGGCATTTCAGAATGCGCAGTTTGTCGCGCTGGACGGCTCGCAGACCACCGCCTTCGTGACCGACGCGCCGAGCGGGACGCTGTCCCGCGTGGACATCGCCACCGGTACCATCCGGATCGTGGCCGCCGGCCTCGACAGTCCGCGGGGCGTGGCCCTCAGCTCCGACGAGAGCACCGCATTCGTGGCCGAGTGGGCAAGCGGAGAGCTGTCGGCGATCGACCTGGCCACCGGCGCCGTCACTCCCCTGGTAACGGACCTGCCGGGCCCCATCGGCCTGGCTCTCAACGCCGGTGGGACCGCGATCTACGTGACCGCGGGCGACCTGTTCAGGGTGGATCTCGCCTCGGGCTCCACCGTCATGGCGGCCCCCATGCCGGGGCCGGGACTGGGCATGCTCGGCCTGGCCCTGAACATCTCGGAGACCACCGCCTACGTGACGGTGCCCAACAGCGGCCAGCTGCTGGCCGTGGATCTCCTCGGCGGGACATCCCGGACGGTGGCCACGGGACTGAATGTTCCGTTCGGGGTGGTCCTCAACGCCGCCGAGGACATGGCTCTCGTGGCCGATCCCTTCGGCTCCCGGCTGCTGGCCGTGGACCTGGGCAGCGGCGATGTCATTCCGGTGGCGTCCGGTCTTTCGGCCGTGGGCGCCGCGCTGAACGCCGCCGGGACGATTGCGTTCGTCTCGGGGGGCCTGACCCTCTCCTCGGTGAACCTGGCCACGGGCGCCACCAGCGTGGTCGCGGCCGGACTGATCTCCCCGAAGGGACTGGCCCTCGATCCGGCAGAGAGGAAGATCTTCCTGGCTGAGTATGGCCATCTTCGGGTATTCGACCGCAGCGCGCAGACCCTGGCCACCGTGGCCGGTGGGTTCAGCGGTTTGCGGGGGGTAGCTCTCAATCCTCCGGGAACGGTGGCGTACGTCACGGAACAGGACCGCCTGATGGCCGTGGATCTCCTGACCGGCACCGCTGTGCCTGTCGCATCCGGCCTGCTCTACCCCTCCGGGGTGGCGATCGGCCCTTCGGGCAGCACCGCCTTCGTGACCGAGGAGGATCCCGATTACGGCGACGGCTGGCTTTCGTCGGTGGATCTCGTGACGGGAACGGTGACCCGGCTGGCCGCCGGACTGGCCGGAGCGCGCGCGGTGGACCTGGATTCCTCGGGGACCGGCGCCTACGTGACGGGGCGGGGAAAGTTGTGGAAGGTGGATCTGCCATCGGGGGCCGTCCAGACCCTGTCCGCCAATCTGGATCCGCCCTATGGGGCGGTGAGCGGCGTCGCCCTCGAGACCTCGGGATCCAGTGCCCTCGTGACCGAGCAGGGAAGCGGGAGACTCTCGAAAGTTGACCTCTCCACCGGCGAAGCGACGCCCGTCGCAACGGACCTCGAAAGTCCCGTAGCCGTCGTCATCACCACCCCCGGCTCCTACCCGAATCATCCGCCCGTGGCGATGCCAAGAGTGCAGGGCCATGCCGAGTGCAGGTCCCTCGCCGGGGCCGCCGTGCTGCTGGACGGGGCGGCCTCCTGGGACCCCGATTCCAGCCAGGGGACCAGCGACGACATTGTCTCCTTCGACTGGTACGAGAATTTCGGCAGATCCGGGGAGGTCTCTCTGGGACGGGGGGAGTCCCTGGAAGCGGCCCTTCCTCTCGGGCCCCACGAGGTCACGCTGGTGGTCACGGACCGCTGCGGCCGGAGCCACCTGGAGAGCACCGTCACCCACGTGGAAGACAACACGCCGCCGGTGATCTCGGTTGCCTCCGCTCCGAATCTTCTCTGGCCTCCCAACCACCGGATGGTGGATGTGCAGGCCTCCGGGGAGGCGTGGGACGAGTGCAGCGCGCCATCCGTGGTCCTGGAGGCGGTCGTGAGCAGCGAGCCCGAAGATGCCGAAGGGCTCGGGGACGGCAACACCGTCCAGGACATCCAGGGAGC
>Ga0315288_10003658_pt1 | contig 19628 bp, 34 predicted proteins | sample YL17G11_20_MG_FD_203454 | JGI IMG/M metagenome (GOLD analysis project Ga0315288, IMG submission 203454) | Sediment microbial communities from Yellowstone Lake, YNP, Wyoming, USA - YL17G11_20 | ecosystem: Environmental > Aquatic > Freshwater > Lake > Sediment | place: USA: Wyoming | collected... | reverse complement strand
AAGAGAATTTTCTTCTATTTTGAAGGAATGGAAATTATATTCTCATACCCTGAGGAGGAAGATAAAAATTAATATGGGAGAAAAGATTATCACTGGAGAAGCTATCGATATTAATGAAGAAGGGGCACTAATTTTAAAGAAAGAAGATGGTGAGTTGTTAGAAATAATTTCCGGAACGATAATTTAAATTTTTTTAACATCGTCGTTAACTTAAGATAATATATAGGTTAACATTAATTTATTAGAAACTTGGAGGATTTAAGAATGAAAAAAATGAATATTCGCCAGATGACCTTAGTTTCTTTGTTTGCTGCCTTAACCGCGGCAGGCGCATTTATTTCTATCCCCCTTTATCCAGTCCCTATTACTTTACAAAATTTATTTACTCTCCTGGCTGGTATGACCCTGGGAAGTGTTTTGGGTGGGGCGAGCCAGATAATTTATGTATTATTAGGGGCAATAGGTTTACCTGTTTTTGCCGGTTTTAAAGCCGGGATAGGTGTTTTGTTTGGACCTACTGGAGGTTATCTATTTGGTTTTATAATTACGTCCTATATTATTGGGAAGATTATAGAGCTAAAAAAAGAAAAAGATATTATTTATTATTTTCTAGCCGGTGGGATAGGAATCATAATTATCTATATAAGCGGAATAACTCAACTGTCTCTAGTAACTGGCATAGGAATAAAGAAAGCTTTAATGGTAGGGGTATTTCCTTTCTTGCCCGGAGATATTCTAAAAATAATTGCTGCTTCCTTCATCGCCAGTAAATTAAAATTGGTCATCCCATTAAGATAATCGTAATAAATTGAATAAAAATTATAACCCACAACTTATATTATTATGATATAATTTATTAAATTAGAATAGTTAATTAATGTTTAGTGTACATGGCGGGGCGTAGCGCAGTTCGGTTAGCGCGCTTGGTTCGGGACCAAGAGGTCGGAGGTTCAAATCCTCTCGCCCCGACCATTAAAAAATGCTCTATAAAGCACGAAAAATTAGATTTCCTAAGGCCGATTCATGAAGATGCCCATCTTAAAAATCTAAGGAAAATCAAAAAACAAGGAATCAATAAATTTATTTCCGGTAAAAGATATTGGTAAGTAAAGTATATTTAAATGTTTTTGTTTTGCATCTTATTTATTTTTTTCATTCATTATTGATTTCTTATTTACCAATGGTTTTTTATAATTTCTTTATCTTTACAGGCATTATATTCTATTTGAATAGTAGTGTGATTTATTCCAAATTCATTAAATAATATCGAACTGATATTACTCCGTAGCTCTTCGGCTTTGCTTAAATTTATATCTTCTTTAACGTCTATATGGCCTTCAAAAAGAAATTCCTTATCATTTACCTGCCAAATATGAACATGGTGTAAATTATCTACTTCCGGAATTTTTTCTACTACTTCCTTAATCTTTAAAATATTAATCTGTACCGGTGTTTTTTCCATTAAAATACTTGCACTCTTTTTTAAAATATCAAATCCCTCTTTTAAGACATAAGCGCCTATAATAAAAGTTAAAATAGGATCGACTATGGTTAGATTAAAATAATATATAAATATTCCCCCAATGATTACTGCTACAGAAGAAAGAGAATCTGAAAATAGATGTATATAAGCGGATCTAATATTCATATTATCTTTTGATCCAGACTTTAATAGAAATACAGAAATTGTATTTGCAACAAGCCCAACAAGTGCAACAGTAATCATAATTTTACTTTCTATATTCTGAGGATGTTGTATCCTTAAATAGGCCTCTTTAAATAAGAAAAAATATATTATTATAAGAAAAGAAGAATTAAATAGGGCAGCTAAAATTTCTGCTCTTTTGTAACCAAAGGTATTTTTTAAAGTATTTTCTCTCTTACTTAATCTTAAGGCAATAAAACTTACCATTACCGATATTCCATCACTAAAATTATGAAGTGCATCTGATAAAAGAGAAAGACTTCCAGATAATAAGCCACCTATTACCTCTACCAAAGTAATTATAAAATTTAATACCATAGTAATTATTAAATTTTCTTCTCTGAAGTGATGATTCATATGATTAGAGTCCATCTTATCTTATCCCTTCAATGCTTTTCATTTAGTTTATCTCCATCTATCCCTTTACTCATTTACTCATTTAAAATAATATTTTAAATTCTTGTTGGTTTATTTTTTCTCTTCGATCCATTTAGTAATTCCTTAATAATTTGAATGGCCCATTAAAAACCTCCACAATAAAAAACTAAAACCATATTAAGGAGGTAATAATAAGGAGGTAATAAAGATAACCCCGTTAAATAGTACGTCATTAAGAGAAATATTTCAAGAGGCTTAGCTGAAGATTTCGAAAACTATCCAAGGAGTTAAAAGGCTTTACCGTGCAAGATTCGGATTACCAATTAAAATAAAAAAAATTGCAAAATAATACTTGACATTATTTTTTATTTTGATATTATATATTTAAATAATCGAATATAGACATATAAGGAAGTTAGCGTTATGAAACAATATGTTGATTTATTTAAAGCACTTTCGGATGAGACACGTTTGAGGATTATGGTTTTACTTTCGGAAGAAGAACTCTGTGTCTGTCAGATTGAGGCTGCCCTGGAGCTTCCTCAGACCAAGGTTTCCCGCCATCTTACGGTTTTAAGATACGCTGGCCTGGTTAAAGACAGGCGAGAGGGCTTGTGGATTTATTATTCCCTTACAGAGCCAAGAAATAAAGTGGAAGAGAATTTATTTGAGTGCTTCAGGGAATGTCTGCGTAAGGATAAGTACTTTAGAGCAGACTTAGCTAATATGAAGAAATGCATTGCTCAACCATTAGATGTGATTGCTGAGATGGTGAGAAAAAATTAAAGGATTTTTATCAGGAGGAAAGATAGATGACTATCGTAGTAAATCAGAGTTTTGATTTAGAATTTGGAAGGGAGAAAAGTAAAGTTGGCAACCTCTACAAATAATAAAAAACAGATATTCTTTTTAGTAGCAGTAATTGTGCTTTATGTTTTGGCAGTTTGGTATGTGGCAGTAAATGATGATCTATCGTGGGAAGCGATGTTTAAAGCAGGTTTACTTCAACATAAAGGAGTGGAGGGATTAGAGGCCAGGGTAAAAGAGATAGATAATCCACCCTTATGGAACATCCCCCTGGTTATCTGGTATATTACTCTGAAGGGCGCAGCTCTTTTAGTAGAACTTCTGCCCTATTGGCTTATAGGTATGCTTATCTCCGGATGCTTAGTAGTATTTGTTTCATGGGAAGCGGTTAAGAAAAAGATGGGGCATGGCGGATTTAAGGCGAATCTTATGGCAACCTGCGTGGGTAGCATCATCCCTATTTGTTCCTGTGGGATAGTCCCGGTTTTAGTAGGGATGCTTGAGGCAGGAGTACCTTTAGGCCCAAGCCTTGCCTTTTTAGTTGCTGCACCGATGCTTAATGTACCTTCTCTATTTCTTACTGCTGCGTTATTGGGGAAGAAACTTGCCCTGGGGCGTCTTATTGGTACATTTGCCATTGCTATGAGTATCGGCACAATAGTTAGCTGGTGGCAGAAAAGAGGCGGATTAAAACACTTGATAAAGATATACGTTAAACCCAATCTTTCACCTGAGGTGCAGAAATTTTCTTATCAAATAGGTATAAAATTAGCTACTAAACCAGAAGGGATTACCTTAGAAGAAGCAGGAGGAGAGAAAAGCTTAGACAAGATAAAGGAATTAGATGAGGTAGGTCTTATAGAGAAAACAAAGGAAGGCAAATGGAGGCTTGTTAATCGAGATATGTCAGCGCACCAGAATGCCTGTTTTGTTTTGCCTCAAGGTAGCGAAAAGCTAACCTTTGGCAAAAAAGTTCTTAAAACCCTAAAAGTTTCCTGGGATTTATTTTTGCAGTTAAATTATTACCTTGTCCTTGCTGTTCTAATCGCCGGTGCAATCAGGGTGTTGATCCCTACAAGTCTAATTGTTAACTTTGTTGGCGGCAAAGCACTTAATTCAGTGCTTGTCGCCTCATTCGTTGCTGTTTTGGCTTATGTCTGCACCTACGTAGAAGTGCCAACAGCAATGGCGCTAATTGCTAAGGGAATGGGCCCCGGGTCAACTCTGGCATATCTATTAGGGGGTCCGGGTTTGAGTCTCCCCTCGATAATGATGCTTTCAGCCGCATTTCGTAAGAAACTCTTAGCTTTGTATGTATTTTTAACTTTTATTGGTTGTGTAATTGCAGGTTATGTATTTAATCTATTTTAAAACCTAAAAAAGGCAAAAAGAGGTGGTTAATTATGTCTGAGCAAAGAAAAGTAAGGATTTTCACTGCTCCGCTTCAGTTTCCCTGCGGGCCTGGTTCTACCTGCTGTGGACCAATTGGTCAGAGTGACGACGATGTAAAGAAATTTTCTGATGCAATTATAAACTTGAATGTGGCAGTAGAAGTCCATAATATAATGGAAGATGGTTTTGCTGGGCGATTCCCAATTGTTGCGAACTTATTGGGTAGCTTTGGCCCAGGAATTGTGCCGATATTGGCTATAGGAGATGAAGTTATTTCTATGGGTACCCCTACGCCTGAAGAGGCAGTTCAGGCAGTAAAAGAAAGGCTTTAGTAGGAGGTGAGAAAAGATGCCTAACTATGAGTATGTTTGTTCAGAATGTCAGAATAAGTTTGATGTGCGGGCTAGTATTGCTCAGAGAGAAAAAGGGTTAAAGCCCGAATGTCCTAATTGTCATAGCAAAAAGACCATTCAAGTCTTTAGTAGCTTTGCGGTTGGGGGTGGCTCAAAGGGTGGATTTAACCCTGGTGGTGGCTTTATGCCGGGTTGCGGCCCAACCGCAGGGCCAGGCTGTTGTTAAATAAAGGAGGTGTATTAAAATGGAAGTCATATCGTATACCAAAGTAATGGAAGCGGCAAGGGAGTTTGGCCAGGCCTTGGCTGATTGCGATGAGTGTCGGGCAGTTAAAGAGGGACAAGAGACATTAAGAAAAAATAAAGAGGCAAGTAAGCTATTATCTGACTATCAATCAACCCAACGTTCTATTCAGATGGCTCGGATGTGGGGTGGCAAGACGGCAAAAGATGAATTGGAAGAGTTAAGGAAACTGGAGACAAAGATAAACTCCAATGGTATTATTCAGAATCTTTTAGATGTCCAGAAAAGACTACAAGAGATGTTAGGAAGCCTTAATACCGAAGTTTCCAATCTGTTAGGAATAAACTTTGCCTCAAATTCAAGCGCTGGCGGCTGCTGCTAAAGGAGAAAAAATATGGAAAAACTTAATGGCAATTTAATTGTGGAGAAGGCAAGGTCATTTGCTAAGATTTTAGCTTCATCCCGAGAATTTCAGGAATTCCATTCTGTCCAGGAGAAACTTAAGCAGAATAAAGAGGCACAGTCTCTTTTGGAACAATTTCAGAGGAAACAGAGGGAAGTCCAGGAGGCACGGATGAAAGGCAGAGGCTTTAGCGGAGGTGGATTCGATGAGATAGTAAGACTCCGGCGTGAACTCGAAAGCAATTCTATAATTATAGCTTGGGCAAGAGTGCAACAAGAGGTAATTGGCCTGATTCAGGAGGCTAATCAGATAATCTCTCGTGCCGCAGGCTTTGACTTTGGACAGAGTTCATCCAGCGGCGGCCCTTGTTAAACAAATCTTAGTAAAGGAGTGATCTTATGCTTATTGGAAAGACAGTTGTTTTAGGGGTGAGCGGCGGTATTGCTGCCTGGCAGACACCAGAGATTATTGGCCAACTGAGAGATTTAATGCTTAATGTCTATTGCATTATGACTAAATCTGCCACGGAGTTTATCACGCCTCTTACGTTGCAAGTTTCTGCCCAAAATCCTGTAGCGGTAGATATGTTTGAAAGGCGAAAAGAATGGAATATTGCCCATATTGCTTTAGCAGATATAGCTGATCTTTTCTTAATTGCACCAGCTACTGCCAATATCATTGCCAAAATAGCCAATGGTATTGCCGATGATCTGCTCTCAACCACTGTTTTGGCTACTAAAGCTCCGGTGGTCATTGCCCCGGCAATGAATCCCAATATGTATTCAAATAAGATTACTCAAGCAAACATTAAGAAACTAAAAGAGTTGGGTTACCATTTCATCGATCCCGAATACGGCAAGACCGCCTGTGGCACAGAAGGCGTAGGCAGGTTAGCCAGGATACCGGTTATTATAAATAAGGTAATAAATCTGTTAGAGAAGCAGGATGAGAAAAAGGAGAAGGAATGAGCAAGGTAAAGATTTTTTCACAAGAGAAATGCCCTACTTATAAGGATGCTCAGGAATATATGAAGTTGTTGGACAGAGAAAGTATACCTTTTGAATATTATAATGTTGGCACTCCAGATGGTTTAGCTGAGGCTGCTTATCACAATATATTAGGCTCGTGTGGCATTATTACTCCATCTGTGGTAATAATCGATAACAACGAAAGAGAAATAGCTTTATGGAAAGGAATGCTTCCAAGATTAGATAAGATAAGAAATAAGTTAGGATAATCCCTGCTTTATTATCTTTGTCAATTTTAAGAAAGGAAAAGCTTTGGAAAATACAAAAGCAAAAGTTAGAATATTTGGTGTGCCGGTAGCGGGTTGCAAGCCTGGCAAAACCTGGCAGGATACTGCAAACTTTGCTAAAAATTGGCTTTCTTCAAGATTTGGCGAACAAGTTAAGGTTGAATACGTAGAATTCCTTCCTCCTAAATGGAAGGAATTTCCCCAGATAATTGATCTAATAAACAAAGGGAAGGCAAGGATTCCCATAATAGTGGTGAACGATGAAGTGCTATCTACTGGTGGCAAGGTAAATATCAGCCAGATCGAAAGACATCTGTTAGATATTGGGTTAAAAAAGATATAATTAAAATACCTGTTTTAGCGGTAGATAATTGAAGGAATAAAGGTAAAAGAGGTTTTGGATTTGGAAGAGGCAATAAGAATTGCTTTAATAAGATAATTTTGGAGATAATTGAAAATGAGGAAAAAAGAAATAAAGAAAGTCGTAAAAGAGAGCTATGCCAAAATTATTAGGCAGGGTGGTTCCTGCCGTGGTCCCGTAAATTCATCCTATGGGAGTATTGATTTAAGTCAGGATTTTCTTACGAAAATAGGATATATCCCTCTTGACCTTGGTTCATCAGGTGCCGGAGCGGCTTTGCCGGCGGTTGACCGGAAACCCTGGATAGTTGGTGAAGTGAGTACACCGGTCGGCACTGTCCCCCGGGTAGCAACCCGTCTCGATGGGGCCGACCGCTTGGGTGCTGTCAGGGTCAGGCTTGGGCTGCGGCGGATGCGCTACGCGGTCGAGCCGGGATTATACGGCGTCGGGTCACCGACCGCTGAATCGCCCGTCTTTGTTTCCGCCAACTACAAGTTGTCATTCGACCACCTGCGCCGCGAGCTGGAAGGAATTAATGGCTGGATAATGGTCATCGATACCAAGGGAATCAACGTCTGGTGCGCCGCAAGCAAGGGGACCTTCGGCACCGAGGAAATCGTCCGCAGAATAGAGATTACCGGTCTCTCTGAGATAGTCAGCCACCGCCAGATTATTGTTCCCCAGCTCGGCGCTCCGGGAGTAGCCGCCCACGAAGTGAGACATCGCAGCTCCTTCCGTGTGATTTATGGGCCGGTGCGTGCCCGGGACATTCCGGAGTTTCTGGATGCCGGCATGAAGACCTCTCCGGATATGAGGCGTGTCCTTTTCAACATCGGTGAGCGTCTGGTGCTGGTTCCTATAGAACTCGTCCAGTGGAGTCGGTATGCCTTCTTCATTGCGGCGGTTCTCTTCCTTCTGACTGGACTAAGCCGAAACGGCTATGTCTTCCCCGGACTGGCTGGGGGCCGCGAGGTACTGCTACTCTTCCTTGCTTTTCTCGCCGGTGGTGCCCTCGTTCCAGCGTTTCTGCCGTGGCTGCCGGGACGGGCCCTTTCCTGGAAAGGGATGGTCATGGGATTGCTACTGGCGGCGGTACTTGTTATCGTAGGATTGATACCATCTGCCGGGATAACCGGCCAACTTGAAACAGCGGCCTGGGTGTTACTGATGCCAGCAATCGGAGCTTTCATGGCCATGAATTTCACCGGCGCGACCACTTATACATCGCTTTCCGGTGTTAAGAAAGAAATGCGTTTCGCCGTACCGTCACAGAGTGTTGCCGCATTGCTCGGGTTCGCTCTGTGGATGATAGCGAGATTTTTCTAGGAGGAATGAAAATGCTCAGGTACTTAGAAAATGTTGTTACCCTGCGACTCGATGCCGGGGCCTGCAACGGCTGTGGCATGTGCGCCATCGTCTGTCCCCGCGGAGTATTCGAAATAGAAGATCAGCCATTCTTTGGACTGCTCCGGAAGGCGGTTGTTGCCGACCAAGGTGCCTGTATCGAGTGTGGCGCCTGCGCCATTAACTGTCCGGTAAACGCTATTCGGGTACAGACCGGCGCCGGTTGTGCCACCGGCGTTCTCCTGGGTGCCATCGGTAAAGGGGGCGAGTGTTGCTCCAGTGGCTGTGGTGTATCCCCGGCGGTTACCGGGTCAAGCCAGACCATCTGCTGCGATACCCGAACTGAAGACACGAAGGCCGATAGCGACACTTCCTCCTGAATAAGCTAACTTTTTAAATGAGAGGTGATAAAGATGGGTGAGACAAGGGAAGCAGATGATTTTATAAATGGCTTTGAGAATTTATCCAAGGATGAACAAAAGGAAATAATAAAGAAGTTAATGCCGAAATTTTGCGAGATAGCAATGAAAGACAAAACCGTTATCCAGGAGATGATGCCAGAGTGTTTGGAGATGATGAAGGGTGCGGATTTTCCAATGAAAGAGATGATGTCAAATATGATGGGCAAAAAATTTTAAATAATAAGAGGTAAAAATGATTACTAAAGATCAGGTATTACAGGCTTTAAATGAAGTTATTGACCCTGAGATAGGAATGAGTTTGAATGAGCTGAATATGATCAGGGAAGTAAATATTGACGACAAAAAAGTTGAGGTTAAGATGGTTTTAACTGCCTCCTTTTGTCCCCTGGCGGGTCAGCTGGTTGAGGAAGTCAGAAAGAAAACCACAGAGGTTGCAGAGGGCAGAGAGGTAAAGGTTATCGTGCTTGATGAACCATGGACACCTCCGGAAAGATTCAGGAGATAACACCGAGTATAATCCTGTAATCAAAAAGAGATGCTTAGAGCTTCTAGACCCATCTTTAAATGATACCCTTGGCGATTGGCAAAGGTTTTTATGGGCGATTAAGGATAAGTTAGGATATAAAGATGTTAATGGTGTAATAACCAGGAGGAAAGCTGAAAATGGAAATATTAAAAATAGAGAAAATTTCGCTTAACTTAGAAGGAAGGCAGATTCTAAAGGATTTAAATCTTTCCGTTGAAGCTAACACAATACATTCTATCCTTGGTGCAAATGCTGCCGGAAAGTCAAGTCTTGCTTATGTCCTCATGGGTTGTTTCGATTATATTTCACGAAGCGGAAGAATCTATTTTATGGGAGAGGATATAACTACTTATCCATTGCAAAAACGGGCAAAAATGGGCTTGACCCTTGCCTGGCAGGAGCCAGCAAGGTTCGAAGGCTTAACAGTTAAAGATTATATTGCAGTGGGCATGAAGAAAAAAGAAGAGGTTTTGATAGAGGAATCGCTGCGCTATGTATTATTGGAGCCAAAGGATTATTTAGAAAGAGTGGTAGATAAAACTTTAAGTGGTGGCGAGAGAAAGCGGATTGAATTGGCAGCGGTTTTTGCGATGAAGCCAAAATTAGCTATTCTAGATGAACCAGATTCAGGCATTGATATTTTAGCTTTGGATAAAATAGTTAATATAATAAAAGAGCTAAAGAAGCAGGGCAATACCGTGCTTTTGATTACTCACCGCGATGAAGTGTCCGAAGTCGCCGATAAAACATCTCTTATGTGTTCAGGTTTTATTGTAAAGGAAGGAAAGCCTAAAGAAGTGGGCAAATATTTTAAAGAAAAATGCGTTCCCTGTCCTACGCGTATATTTCCAACTGAAGAAGAAAAAGAAAAATTGGAGGACCAAAATGCAAGATTATAAAAACATGTTAGATGCATATACTCAAGCAGGTGGGACTTCTGAGATTTTTAAGGATTCTAATATCGCCCATCTGGTGGTTCATAAAAATAAGGTAATTGGCAGCCACTTAGTTAAAGGCTTAATTTTGGAGCCGCAAGAAACGGCTAATGGCGTAGACATTAAATTGACGGTTGAGAAGGGAATAAAAATAGAAAACCCTGTGCATCTTTGCTTTGGAGTATTACCTAAAGAAGGAATCCAGGAGATCAATATTAAGGCAAAGATTGAAGATGGCGCAGAAATTAAACTGCTTGCCCATTGCGTCTTTCCTAATGCCATAAAAGTAGTCCATAAAATGAGTGCTGATATCGAGGTTGGCAATAATGCTTTTTTTGAGTATACCGAAGTGCATTTTCATGGCTCAACAGGCGGCGCCGAGGTTATTGCAAAAGCAAAAATGAGAGTAGGGAAAAACAGCAGGTTGATTACTAACTTTTCACTTTTAAAAGGTAGAGTTGGTATTTTGGAGATAGACTACGACTCAGAAATACAAGATAATTCAATTTTAGAAATGACTGCAAAAGTCTATGGTTATGGTGATGATAAGATTAAGATCAGAGAGACAGGGCGGCTCATAGGCAAGTCTTCCCGAGGGTTGATTAAAAGCCGTGTTGCAGTAAAAGAGAATGCACAAAGTGAGGTTATAAGTGAAATTAATGCAACTGCTCCTGAGGCACGAGGCCATGTTGACTGCATAGAGGTAGTCCAGGGTAATGCTCTGGCACGGGCGATTCCGATAGTTAATGTTACTAACGAATTCGCCCAGGTAACCCATGAGGCAGCCATAGGCAGGGTGGACAAAAAACAAATAGAGACGCTTATGGCAAGAGGATTGGAACAAGAAGAGGCGATTGATTTAGTAATCCGTGGAATGTTAAGGTAAAGATGACCTTGACTACTCCTGGCTGCCCGCTTGCTAATCAGCGAGATTCCAGAGCCCTCTTTAAGCGATACGCTTGGTGATTGGCAGTATAAATATGGGTCTATTCCCATCACGTAAGATTCAGAAATAGGGAGGTAGAAAAGTGAATACTCTCGATCCTAAAACCAAAGAATTCATTGGTATAGCTGCAGCTGTAGCTGGTCATTGTCAGCCCTGCTTTGATTATCATTTTCTGGAGGCAAAGAAATTAGATATAACCTTAGAAGAAATCAAGGCTACAATAGAAATTGCTCAAAAAGTTCGTCAAGCAGGTAACAGCAATATGGACAAATACATTCAGGCAAAACTGAAAATTTAAGATGTCAATGGACGATTTAGCTGGAAGGAAGGCACTTATCAAAACCTCAGGGTTAAAAGCAGGTCGTATCTTAGACATTGGCATGGGTGATTGTGGCTGTATTTCTTTCTTTTTGGCAAAGAGGGGTTTTGAAGTAATTGGCATAGATCATTCACCAAATGCTGTGCATAATTCAAGAATATATGCTAATCCTTATCTAACCTTTTTAAGCTTTTCATATAAAGGATCTAATGAAGTTTGATAAATATTTCTTATCTTCTCTTCTGCATCCTTTAAGGGCTTTGATGGTATTAAATCTCTAAGTTCTTCATACTTTAAACCCGACTCAGTGAAGGTTTCTGCAGTACCTGTAATCATCTTGCTTAATCCCTCTTTTGCTTCCTTTTCAGTTAATCCAAAGGATTGAGCCAGTTTGCACAGCTCATCCAACTGAAACCAGAAGTAAGTCGGTCCCATACCGGTAATCATAGCGTAGGCTTCCAGGTCTTTCTCCGGAACCTCTGGCGACTCGCCCCAATGCATGAACAATTGTTTTAGTAAAACCCGGTCATCGGCAGACAAAATCCCTGAGTAATAAACGGGGTTATAGCCTTTGCCAATAATCGAAGGCGCATTGGGGATCATACGCACAATGCGGTTAAAACCATTTAGCAAATTAGAAAGTCGCAAAACCGTCACGGTGGGAATGAATGAAATGACAATAGCCTTTGATTTTAAAGCTGATTGAATCTCGGCTCCCACCTCTTTTACCACCTGTGGATGCACCGCCAGAAAAATAAGATCGGCATCGGTTGCTTCACGATTGGTCTTTACCGGCAGAATACGATCTGGCATAATCTTTGCCACTTTTTGAAGATGTTTGGCGTCGGGATCGCTCACTAAAATTTTATGTGGCAGGGCGGACTGACGCTTTAGTCCGGCCAATAGCAGATAGGTCACCCGACCACCGCCGATAAAACTAAATGTTCTAATTTTATCCATTCTTTGCCTCCTATTTATTTGTCTATTGATATCCCCAAATAGACAATGAATTCCCGTTTCACACGATTTCTATTTATCGGTAAAATGCTTACGGCGATATTCTACTGCCCTGGGTGTTAAGGTATAATCTGGCATTTGGGGAAAACCAATGTCGAAAGGTGTCGGATAAGCGGCTACCTTCGCCGTTTCCCGCATCCCCTCTAAAATCCTATCATACATATGTGTACTTCTTTCCTTGATCTCATTTAGGTGATGCTTTTAGCGCCAACGGAATGCCTGTTTTGCCACTTCTCTAGAATAGATTGACCTAATAAACCCATCACAATCGCAAACGGAATGATGAGGAAAGTCCGAAGAACAGAAAACCTCCAGCCCAGAAACTCGATCTCTAGAGGGAGTAAGGGAACTTTCCCACCCCAGGCTGCTATAAATGCCATGACACAGGCTATGGATGCACCTTTATCACGAAGTGTTTTCAGGAGGGGGAACATGGTAACAAGAGAGCCGCCCAAAAATAGCGGGATTGTCGAAGCAAGCACCAATCCTTTCCATCCTGCCTCTCTTCCTAAGAGCTTGGAGAGCGTTTGTGGCCCAACCCATACCTGTATCAAACCAATAAAAATGAACACGGCAATGATTATTTCGATTGCTTTCATAAAAGCACCATAGGCTACCTCTCCAACCAGCATCCCCTTTACTGGTGAAATAATAGCTATGATACCCCATATTATCAGTGTAGCCACGATGTATATCAGCGCTTCTCTTATCATTCTTTTCATCGTATTACTCCTCCTTTATTTAAGAGTCAATATAAAAATGATACTCATAATAAACACAAGGATGAAGGTCAAAATGTTTCTCACAATGGTGAAGTTCCTGCCGAAGCACCTTAGCTCCAGCGGAAGTGTTGACACGCCTATCAAAATCGCTGTCGTGACAAAACCAAATATGGCACCGTAGCTAGCTCCCCTATCACGGAGGACACCTGCGAATGGAAACACAGCAGCAGGCTGGACAAGTGCAAAACACCCAACCACCTCACCTATGAGAACCCCCAACACGCCACTGTCTGCCCCGAGCCATGAAGCAATCGTTTCCTTAGAGACAAACGCTGATACTACACCCATCAGGATAAAAATAAAGAAAAGCACGGGGAAAACAGCTAAAGCTATCTTGCCACTGGCCTTCAGTGCTTGTTTCGTTTTCTTAATATCTTTTACCGCTGAGAAAATGAGAAGTATAAAGGCAAACAACAAATATATTATTCCAATGTCCATACCTATTATTCTCCCTTCAAAAGCCCGCGCCTCTTGGCTGCTTCCAGGATATCCTTCTCGGCGACACCGAACTTTACTTGGTTGGTAGTCATTCCCACCAGAGTATTTCTGTCTGGAAGGTCGCCGGTGGCCGCCAGGGTATCTCCGATGTAAAGCAAAGGGTAGATAGCGTCACCGAAATATTTCTCAGCGAGGGAGGCTAATTCATCCGGTCTCCAATTTCCCTCTTGTTTATCTATCACTTCCAGCTCGTCTGTCTCCTTGAGCCAACTTTTCACTACCTCACGTACTAATTCTGGTGGATAGCTGGAACAGCACGACTTCAAACCGCTATTTAACACAATTGTCACCTTCATTTTGTCTCTTTTCTATTATTATTTATCGGTCAAATACTTACGGCGATATTCTACTGCCCTGGGTGTTAAGGTATAATCCGGCATTTGGGGAAAACCAATGTCAAAAGGTGTCGGATAAGCGGCTACCTTTGCCGTTTCCCGCATCCCCTCTAAAATCTGATCATACATACTATATGGAAAAGCCACGGTTACTTCATCCTCTTGCGCTAAAGCGGTTTTACGGTCGCCGAAGCAGGGCAATCCCAACGTGATATCCTGCGAGATGTAAGCTTGGGCAAGGCTATCGGCGCACAGACTCCATTCACCGCCAGTGGAAAAATGGACCCTTACACCTTTTTCATACAGATATCCCTGGACGATCCGCATAACTTGAGCAGTATTGCCATACATAACTACGATATCCGATTCAAAGTTTAGTTTAGCCATAGGAGCTACGGCTACAGCTTTAAATTTTCCATAAGGGATTTTTGCTACTTGCGTGGTAAACTTGCGCGCTGATTCAAGATTAGCATGTAGCATTTTCGCTATTTCACCGTTTTTCATGATCTCAGGCTCTGGAATTAACCCCATAGTCACCCCACCCACGATACAAGCCATATCATCGGCGGTAAAATACATAGACCGACCATAGTACCGCACGATGGCGGTAATCTGACAGGTATTTATAGGATGATGTGGGCGTATTGCTCCAGGAGGTTTTTCCTCCAGTGTTTCATAAAATTTTACCCCGAAGGGATAAGTCTTAGGCCGTAGCATAGCCGATAATTCACAACATACTTCAACACCTTTAGTTTTATTTATCATCTCTTTCTCCTCATTTAAAACTGTTACAGTTTCGCCTGCCGGGCTTGCTGCCATGCCGCCAAAAAGATAGCAAAAGCCGGTACGCCGGCCACTGGTATCAGTGTAAAAGCCGTTTCCAAGAGTTCCTGCTCATTGGCTCCTGCTTTTAGTGCGCCAGTTATATGCATCACCGTTGCTTCGCGGTCATGTTGGACAGCGGTGATCGCGGCGTGAATCAGAAATTTGTGCTTTTTCGAAACCGCACCATCGTTCAGCGTCAATTCGTGTAACTTCAAGAAAGCGGCACAGAGTGCCGGATCCTTCTCCTTCAGGAAGGCTACTGGATCCAGTACCTTCCCGAACTCCTCGCTGAAAGCCGTCAGACTCTTGCCTAGCTGATTCTTTATCTCATCATCACTTATACTTGACTTCGTTTTATTGGTCATTTTATTACAACCTCTCATTAGGAATTTGATTTTTTATTTTGAACTTCCAGACCAAAGAACAAACCCCGACCTTTTCGTGTCCCAATCGTCTCACCACTTCAAGTGCGGCCATACCGGTGAGCGATCCGGAAATGAATTAATTAACTGATGCGAAAAATATAGAGGGTCTACCCCCTATAACGAGCAGACCCTCTACGAATTCTTAGGTAGCCTTTGTGCTACTACTCTTCAAGCCAAGCGCTGCGAATCCAGCGATTGCTATGATTATTCCAGCAATCAGGTCATTCCAGAGGTAGGAGGTCCCTCCCCGGAGTCCAGGAATAAATGTAGAGCCAAGATCAAACTCCTCTAACAGTCGCGACCTCTCCGAGATCTGCTAAAGTTAGGGCCCCTAGTGCCATTCTTTAGCGGCACTGCGGCTATCTTTGAACAGAGTACTGTTATTTCAGCGCCTCCTTAGCGATCTTCTTGGCGATGCGCTCGACGTCAGCCATATCGAAGTCGAGGGTGGGCAACTTTTTCACCCCTTCCTCGGCAATTACTGTCTCATATCCATAGGGAATGTTTAGTTTCTCCAGCACCTTGCTGGCACAGCGATTGGCGCAGCCGTTGATGATAATGAGCTTCCTCGCTCGACGGGCAATGTCCAGGTGCACTTTCGACTCCGCGGCTACGGCCGTGATACAGCACATCCGGGCCGCTTTGTTGGTGTTTGTCAGCTCCACCGCCACCTGGTGCCCAACCTGACCCACGCTGGCTGCTCCGTCGCAAGCCAGAATGATGTCCAGGTTCTCGGCCTCCTTGGTACAGAGCGGTAACATTCTGATTGGTGCTTCTTGGTTTACTTTCTTAGTCATTTTCTTTTTACCTCCTTTCTTTTTCGGATGAAGACAACTATATATTCTTGCAATATATCAGGCGGCAGCCATTTAAGGTTTTTTTCTATTATATGGCCACTTACCTTTATTTCCATTCCTTTCATAGAAATTTCCTCCTACTCTTCTTTGGCTTTATTAAATATATCCATCAATTCTTTCCTAGTAGGAAATTTGATTGCTTCACCATTACATAGATTGGCACAGGCTGAGCAACCAATCACACAGTTATAAGGCTGGACGACTCTGGGTTTATTATTTTCCTCATCCCACTCATAAACACCGTTATGGCAAAAGTTATAGCATTCCTTACACCCCACGCATTTGTCAAAATCAATAGTAGGAAACCAGGGAATCTTTTCCCTCGGTAGGTTGCCAAATATCCCCATTGTTAAGCCTCCTTCTTTTCATATTTTGCACGCACCTTACGCAACATCTCTTTTAATTCTTCTCTTGTAGGAAAACTTATGGCATCCAGCGGGCACTGAAACTTGCAGGATTCATCGCCTACATTGCATTCATAAGGTTTAGAGACCTCCACTACCCCGTTACCATTATGGGAAAACACTCCAAAAGGACAGGACTTGATACACTGAAAGTTGCATTCCTCTGGCTTACATTTTTCCTGGTCAATTATTGGAAACCAATCTATCTCGGTCCGAGGCAATCCCGTATAGGTAGACCTATCCCGCTGCATTATTAACTTACCTCCTTTGGACTGCTCTTTACTTTTAAACCTTCCACAGTCTCTTTAACTTTATTCATCGCATTTTCGGTGGACATATTTCGTAAGTCTAAGGGGACAACCTGGTCATCGTAATTTCCACCGGCGTTAGCAAAGGCATCTTTAAACATCTTTTTTTGCATCTTAGGGTCACAGGCACCAATTACATATTTTATACCTGGTTTTATATAGTCATGGATAAAACGATCGCCGTCATCAACACAAAGTTGAGGATGAACTATAGCGTATTCTACGTCTAATTCACCTCTTACATAATTTATCAACTCCCAAAGATTTAAACTTGCAAATCCTGGGCATTGACCTGTACAGATACACATTAAAAATCTTGGTTTTTCTATCATCTTATTTCCTTACCTTTCGTTTATTATTTTTTAAATTTATTGCAGTTCATATTTGAATTTTTTTCATTCCATTCAAATACAGGCTTGTTTCCTTATATATTAGTTTTTCCAATTTTCATGTAGTTTCTATTACATTTTGATATTTTTTAATATTTTTTTTGCATTTTTCTAAATTGCTGAGGTCCTGTGAGGATAATTTTAATTCTTTTTTCAATCCTTGAACAATTTTATTATTCTTCAAATTTTGATTTATAGAATATATCATCCATTTACCCCTTCTTTGATTGTTGACTAGCTTCGCTTCCTTTAGAATACGTAAACTATGAGAAATTCTTGATTGTTCCATATTTAAAGTATTTATCAATTCACAAACACACAATTCGCCCTGTAACAGAAGTAAATAAATACGTAATCTATTTTCATCAGATAAGGCACTAAATATTTTAACATACTTTTTCATATTTATTCATCCCCTTTAAATGAATATATTATCATATTAACATATTACCATATTAAAGTCAAATAAAAATGCTAATTTTATATAATATTATTTTAAAATTTCTTACTTAATATCAATTGGACTAACTTGCCAGTTTGCTCCTAGAGGAATTTTCACTAAATCGGTAGTCTCGATTCCAATAAAATTTTTTAAAAGAATACCTAAAAAAAGATAGATATAACATACATTGATCTCCTTTCAGATACTCCAAATTAAATATATTCCACCTAAAATTACTAAAATACCACATATTTTTTTAACTAATACTGCACCTTTAGATCTTTCATTCCAATTTAGATACTTTTGAACCATCCCGGCAAAGGTTCCCGCAAAAACTATTACCGAACAATGACCAATACCATAAGCAAAAAGAAGTGCAGCTCCATAAAAAAATTGTGCAGCTGACAGTTTAAACACAATACCCAGCATTGGTGCCATATAAGCAAAGGTACAAGGACCAAGGGCGATACCAAAAATAAGGCCTAATCCAAAAGCAGCCCACAGACCTTTTTTTTGGAAGGCCGGTTGATTAGATCTTCCCAGAAAAGGTAAGGGAATGATTTCTAAAAGATGAAGGCCCATAACGAAAAAAATTATTGCCACTATATAATTTCCATAAGAGCCGATATCACCCAGCATACGCCCTAAAAGTCCGGTAATAAGGCCGATAGTAGTGATAGTGGTTAAAATGCCCAGGGAAAAAAGTGTTGCTAACCAAAAAGCTCTTTTGGTTGATACCTTACCCTGCTCACCAATAAATGCTATGATTAAAGGGATACTGGATAAATGGCAGGGGCTTAATAATATACTGAATATTCCCCAGATAAAAGAAGTAGACAAGGCAATCATTGGGTTTAATTGAAGAGAATTGGATAACCATTCGAATATAGTTCTTATCATTACTTAACTCCCTGCATTTGAAGAACCTTCACTAATTCATCTTTTGCAAAAAAACCTAGATGCCTAAAATATTCTTTTCCATCTTTATCCAGAAAGACCTGAGTAGGGATTGCTCTTATGTTAAATTTCTTTTTATAAGGTTCACCAAAAACAGTCCGAACATCGTAAAAAATAACTTTTACCTGTCCTTTGTATTCTTCTGCAATTTCTTTCATAATTGGCTGCATCTTATCGCAAGGGATACATCCAACCGACCCAAGCTCTATAAAAGTTGCTTTTATATCATCAGTTTTTACACTTTCCTGAGTTAGGGCAGATTCGTTTAAAGTAGCTTCAGTATTATTAGATACCTTTTTAAAACCAAAAACTACAGCTAAGAGTATTAAAAAAATTATAATATAAATATATTTTTTTCTATTCATTTAGTTAGTCTCCTTTTGACTTCTAAGATTATTATTTTTTCTTTTCAATCCATTCAGTAATTTCTTTTTTGCTGGGTATTTTACCGGCTATTTTTACTTCTCCATCAATCACCAGAGCAGGAGTTAGCATTACTCCATAGCCAATAATTATATTAATATCGGTTACTTTAGCAATTTCTGCTGAAACACCAAGTTCTTTAATAGCTTCCGCTGTTAGCTCGCTCAATTTTTTACATTTCGGACAACCCGGTCCCAAAATTTCAATTTTCATCCTTATTTACCTCCTAAAAAATAAAATTCCCCCAAAACCAGCCACTCAGAGTAGCCAGAATAACCAAAGTGATAATATATACTGCCGCTTTCCTTAAACCAAAAACCTTTATAGTTACCAACATATTGGGAAGACTCATACCGGGACCCGACAAAAGCAATGCCAGGGCTGGACCTTTCCCCATTCCTAATTTCATTAAAGTATCTACAAATGGTGCTTCAGTCATTGTAGCAAAGTAACTTATTGATCCAATAAGAGTGGCAAAAAAAGAAGAACGCAGAGAATTCCCTCCCAGCCAGTTTTCTATCCATTCTTGAGGAAGAATCTTTCCAATAATTCCCACAATAAAAACTCCTATCAAAA
>Ga0315288_10003656_pt1 | contig 19635 bp, 16 predicted proteins | sample YL17G11_20_MG_FD_203454 | JGI IMG/M metagenome (GOLD analysis project Ga0315288, IMG submission 203454) | Sediment microbial communities from Yellowstone Lake, YNP, Wyoming, USA - YL17G11_20 | ecosystem: Environmental > Aquatic > Freshwater > Lake > Sediment | place: USA: Wyoming | collected... | reverse complement strand
ACGATTTTTTCGCAATTCCTTCTTTTGGAGATGAAATTATCGATGAATTTGGAAGAAACCGGGAGAAATAGGCCGGGTATTTATTCCCCGATAATCTCCCGGGCGATCACCAGGCGCTGGATTTCGCTCGTGCCCTCCCCGATCGTGCACAGCTTGGCGTCGCGCCAGAACTTCTCGACCGGATAATCCTTGGTGTAGCCGTAACCGCCGTGGATCTGGACCGCTTCCTCGCCGACCTTGACCGCGACTTCCGATGCATAGAGCTTGGCCTGCGATGAGATCAAGGTGGTCTTCCGGCCGGCGTCCTTCTCGTCAGCCGCGCATTCCGTGAGCAGCCGCGCGGCGTCGACCAGCGTGGACATATCGGCCAACTTGAAGCGGATGCCTTGAAAAGCCGCAATCGGTTTCCCGAACTGCCGGCGCTGCTTGGCATATGCCACGGCCGCGTCCAGGGCTCCCCGGGCGATCCCCACGGAGAGGGCGGCGATGGAAATCCGGCCGCCGTCAAGGATGATCATGGCCTGGATAAATCCGTCGCCTTCCTTGCCGAGGAGGGCGTCCTCTCCGACCCGGCAGTCCTCGAAGATCAACGAGGCCGTGTCGGAAATGCGCATGCCGATCTTGTCTTCATGCTTACCGACCGTGACGCCGGGCGTGTCGAGCGGGACGAGGAACGCGGAGATGCCGTGATGGTCCTTCCCCGGCTGCGTCCGTGCCATCGCCACCACGACCCCTCCGGCTCCGGCATGCGTGATGAAATTCTTTGTGCCGTTCAAGACCCAGCCACCGGAGTCTCGGACGGCCGTGGTCTTCGTCGCGCCGGAATCTGACCCGGCCTCGGGTTCCGTCAACCCCCACGCGCCGATGACCTCCCCGCTCGCCAGCCGCGGCACCCAGCGGCGGCGTACCTCTTCGGTTCCGAACATGTAAACATGATTCGTGCAGAGGGAATTGTGGGCCGCCACCGAAAGCGCGATACCGCCCTCGACCGCCCCCAGTTCTTCCAGGACCGCCACATAATGCCTGTATGTCAGCCCCGCTCCGCCGAACTCTTCCGGAATCAGGATGCCCATCAGTCCGAGTTCTCCGAGCCGGCGCAAAATGTCTCGGGGGAAATAGGCTTTCTCGTCCCATTCCCGGACATGAGGGGCGATTTCCGAGCGGGCGAAATCCCGCACCATCTCCCGGCATTCATTTAAAGATTCCAGCATTTCAGGCGTCATCGTTCTCTCCTTTCCAGCTCCCGGAGTGTTTTATCGGCAAACCCAAGATTCGGGGGGAAAAATGTGGACACGCGCCGAATTCGGAAATTCGGAACATATCCGCAATTTTTTGTCCCAATTTAACTTCGCCGTTATTTGTCCAGGATTTCCATCATGGCTTTCGCCGAGCGTTTCGGCTCGAGCTCGATCAGCGGCTTTTCCGAATCGACCAGATCGCCGGCCGACACATGAATTTTTTTGACAATCCCTTCGATCCCGGATTTGATCTCGTTTTCCATCTTCATCGCTTCGACGATAACCAGGGTCTGATTCTTTCTCACTTCATCGCCCTCCGCGACATTCAGCTTGATGACCTTGCCCGGCATCGGCGCTTTGACGTACCGGCCTCCCTCGGGCGTTTTCTCGTCTCCCCCGAGGAAACGCCCGGCCGCCTGGCGGAGTTCGCAGACGGCATACGTGCGGCCTCCTGTAAAAACAAGCTTTCGCTCCCCATCCCGGACGATATAGACCCTATGGGATCGGCCGCCGACGAAAAACATCAACTCGTTTTCTGAGACCGGCCGGATTTCGGCCTCAAGGATCGTCTCCCCGTCCCGGATAACGAATGTATTTTCCTTTTTCTCCAAGGAAATCTTTCGCGGAGCGCCCTCGATAAGAAATTCAAATTCCATGAGACCCGGCTCCTCCGATCCGCCACCGGCCCAATGTCTTCCAGGGCGTCAAGGCGTCTTGTTTCGTCCCCCGGCCGGGAACGCCTCCCGGCCGCGCCGCCGCGGCCATCTCAGCAAACGCGGCCGCGGCCAGGGCCAGCCGCATCTTATCTTCGTCTTTCCCGCCCGTGCTCCAGCCCTCGAAATGTTTCCTGATGAACGCCGTATCCGTCCGGCCGGCCCGGAACTCCGGATGATTGATGATGTCTTTGAGAAAACCGATCGTCGTGTGAATTCCCAGAATAACGAAGTCATCCAGGGCGGCGGCCATCCTCCGGCAGGCCATCTCCCGGTCCTCGGCCCAGACAATCAACTTGGCCAGAATCGGGTCATAATAAATCGGGACTTCCCAGCCGCTGTAGATGCCTCCGTCATAGCGGACTCCCGGGCCCTTCGGCTCATTGAGGAACAAAATCCTGCCGGAGGAGGGAAGAAAATTGTTCTCCGGGTCTTCAGCATAGATCCGGCATTCGATGGCATGCCCCCGCTGGCGGAGATCCTCCTGCTTGAGAGCTAATTTTCCCCCGGCCGCGACCAGGATCTGCTGGCGGACCAAGTCCACGCCCGTCACCAGCTCCGTCACCGGATGCTCGACCTGGAGCCGGGCGTTCACCTCCAAGAAATAAAATTTGCGATCTTGATCCAGGAGGAATTCGACGGTGCCGGCGTTGTTGTAGCCTGCCGCCCGCATCGCCTTTTTGGCCGTCTCCCCCATCCGGGCCCGCAGGCCCGCGTCCAAAGCCGGAGAGGGAGTCTCCTCGACGATTTTCTGGTGGCGCCTTTGGATCGAACATTCCCGCTCGAAAAGATGGACCGTCGCGCCGTCATTATCGGCCAGGACCTGGAACTCGACATGCCGCGGTTCTTCGATATATTTTTCGAGATACACCGACTCATCGCCGAAAGCGGACTTGGCCTCCCGCATCCCCGCCTCGAGCGCCGGCCTCAGGTCCTTTTCCTCCGAGACGATGCGCATCCCTTTTCCGCCGCCTCCGGCCGAGGCCTTGACGATCACCGGATAGCCGATGGATTGCGCCGCGGCCTCGAATTCCGTCACGGCCTTGGGAATGGCCTTCATGCCGGGGATGATCGGAATTCCGGCTTTTTCCATCGTCTGCCGGGCGCGGACCTTATCGCCCACCAGCTCAAGGGCTTCAGAGTTGGGCCCGATGAATACGAGGCCTTCTTTTTCGCAGAGCCGGGCGAAGTCGGCGTTTTCGGCGAGAAAACCGTAGCCGGGATGGATGGCCTCTGAGCCGGTGTCATGAGCGGCCCGGATGATCCGTTCCATGTTGAGGTAGCTCTCGACGGCGGGAGCCGGTCCGATGGGGACGGCTTCGTCGGCGAGCAGGACATGGAGGCTCGCCCGATCCGCCTCGGAATGGACGGCCACCGTCAGAATCCCCATCTCGCGGCAGGCCCTGATCACCCTGACGGCGATCTCTCCCCGGTTGGCGATTAAAATCTTTTTAAACATCGGGCTTACATCCATTTCGGCTTTCTTTTTTCCAGGAAGGCGGCCATGCCCTCCTGGCCTTCCCGGCTCACCCGGAGTCCGGCGATCATCTCCGCCGTGAAGCGCTTGACGTCCTCGAAGCTCATCCCGGGAACCCGGCGGAGGAGCTCCTTGCAGCAGGCCAGCGCATCGGGCCCGGACGAGAGGAGACGGCCGACGATGCCGTCGACCCTTCCGTCCAGCTCCTCGGGCGCGGCAACCTCGTCGGCCAGGCCGATCTCAGCCGCCCGCCGGGCGTCAAACCGCTCGCCGGTCAGGAATAACCGGCGCGCCCGGCTCTCGCCGGTCCTCCGCAGCACATAAGGCGCGATACAGGCCGGCACCAGGCCGATCTTCACCTCGCTCAGGCCGAACTGCGCATCGGTCGAAGCGACGGCGATGTCGCAGACGGAGAGGAAACCCGCGCCGCCTCCGATAGCGGCCCCGTTCACCCGGGCGATCGTCGGCTTGGGCAGGGCGTAAAGCTCGTACAGGAACTCGGCCAGCTCGAGCGATTCCCGGAGGTTCTGCTCGTAGGAATAGGTGATGATCTCCCGCATCCAATTCAAATCCGCGCCCGCGCAGAACGACTTCCCCCTGCCGGAGAGAACGACGACCCGGACGGCCTCATCCGCGCCGAGGGTCCGGACCGCGTCCCGGAGTTCCCGGATCATGACGGCGTTGAAAGCGTTATGGATCTCGGGCCGGTTGAGCCAGACGCGGGCGACTTTGCCCTCGCGCGATAAAAGAATCGTTTCGTATTTTTTTTCTTCCATTACATCCTGAAGATTCCAACCTTGAAATCCGGAATGGGCGCATTCAGGCTCATGGCGATCCCGAGCGCCAGCGCCTGCCGCGTCTCGAGAGGATCGATGATGCCGTCGTCCCACAACCTGGCCGTGCTGAAATACGGGCTGGCTTCCCCCTCGTATGTCTCGAGGATGGGCCTGATCATCTTTTCCTTCTCTTCCTCGGTCATCTTGACGCCCTGTTCCTGGAGCCTCTTGATTTTCACGGTGACGAGCACGTTGGCCGCCTGCTCGCCGCCCATGACGCTGATCCGGGCGTTGGGCCACATCCAGAGCAGGCGGGGGCCGTAGGCCCGGCCGCACATGGCATAATTGCCCGCGCCGTAGGAGCCGCCGACGATCGCCGTGAACTTGGGCACATCGGCGTTGGCCACGGCATGGACAAGCTTCGCCCCGTCCCTGGCGATGCCGCGATGCTCGTATTGTTTGCCGACGATGAAGCCGGTGATGTTCTGGAGAAAGACGAGCGGGATCTTGCGCATGGCGCAGAGGGTGACAAAATGCGCGCCCTTGAGCGAGCTTTCCGAGAAAAGCACGCCGTTGTTGGCCAGGATGCCCACGGGATAGCCCATGATGCGGGCGAATCCGCAGACGAGCGTCTGGGCGTAGAGCTCCTTGAATTCCTGGAAACGGCTTCCGTCCACGATCCGGGCAATGAGCTCCTTGATATCAAAGGCCTTTCGCAAATCCCTGGGCACGATGCCATACATCTCCGCAGGGTCATAATGCGGATCTTCAGGCTTGGTCGTGTCCAGCTCGAACCGTCGCGGCGGGTCGAGCGTCTCGACAATGTTGCGGGCGATTTCGAGAGCGTGCTCATCGTTCAACGCATAATAGTCCGAAACGCCGGAGATGCGGCAATGGACGTCCGCGCCGCCCAGGTCCTCATCCGAAACCTCCTCGCCGGTGGCCGCTTTGACCAGCGGCGGACCTCCGATGAAAATCGTCCCCTGCCGGCGGACGATGACCGTCTCATCGCTCATCGCCGGGACATAGGCGCCGCCGGCCGTGCACGACCCCATGACGATCGAAATCTGCGGGATGCCGAGCGCCGAAAGGCGAGCCTGGTTATAGAAGATCCGTCCGAAATGCTCCTTGTCGGGGAACGTCCCCGCCTGATGCGGGAGAAAAATCCCGCCGGAATCGACCAGATAAATACAGGGCAGCCGGTTTTCGAGGGCCACTTCCTGGGCGCGGATGTGCTTCTTGATGGTCATCGGGAAATAGGTGCCGCCTTTCACCGTGGCATCGTTGGCCACGACAAGCACCTCGCGGCCGTGGACGACGCCGACGCCCGTGACCATGCTCGCCGCGGGGGCGTCGTCTTCGTACATGCCGTTGGCGGCCAGAGCGCTGAGCTCCAGGAACGGCGTGTTGCGGTCGAAAAGCTTTTCCAATCTCTCCCGGACGAGTAGCTTGCCGCGGGATTTATGAAGCTCGCGGGATTTGGCCGGCCCCCCCTCCTGAACCTTGGCCAGCCGCTCCCTGTACTCGGCCACGACTTTCGTCATGTGCTCGACATTCTGTTTGTAATCCTCGCTTTGAGTATCGACCTTGGATTCGATTCTGAACATCGTCCGTCCCCTCGCTATCCGGCGGCGTTTATTCCTGGACGAATTTATAGCCGTAGTAGATGACCCCGGCTTCCCCCTCCTCGTAGATCTTCCGGAATTCAATCTTGACCCGCATCCCGATTTTCAAATCCTCAAAATTGCAGTCGACGATCTGGGCCGTCAGCTTCACGCCGTCATCCAGCTCGGCGATGCCGACGGCATACGGCGCCTGGTCGACATACTGATGCGGGGCGACGCGGATGATCGTGTAGGTGATGACTTTTCCCGAGTCCGCAAGCTTCGTCGCCGCGAATTCCCGGCCGCCGCACTGGGGACAAACCAGGCGCGGCGGGAAACAGACATACCCGCAGTTCGTGCATTTTCCGGCTTCCAGCCTGTACCTCTGAGGAATCTCGCGCCAGTATCTTGATGGTGTCGGCATCTTGTCCTCCTCTCACTCCGCCTCGAAAATGTGGACGACCGAGCTCCCCCCCGTGCCGCCCATGTTCTGGGTCAAGCCGAGTTTCGCTCCCCCGACCTGCCTCCCCCCGGCTTCTCCGCGGAGCTGCTTGACGACCTCAACGGCCTGGGCCACGCCGGTTGCGCCGACCGGATGTCCTTTGGCCTTCAAACCGCCGCTGGGGTTGACCGGAAACTTACCCCGGATCGATGTCAGGCCCTCTTCGACGGCTTTCCCGCCCCGGCCCTTTTCGACAAGGCCCAGGGCCTCGGTGATGCAGATCTCGGCGATGGTGAAGCAATCATGGACCTCGAAGAGGTCGATGTCCTCGATTTTCCGGCCGGCCATGGCCAGGGCCTTTTGCGCGGCCAGGTGGGTCGATTCAATCCAGGTGAGGTCCTTCCGCGAGCTGAGGGCGATGGTGTCCGTGGCCTGGCCGGTTCCCGCGATTCTCACCGCGGGCTTTTTCATCCGCTTGGCCAGGTCCGCGGGACAGAGGATGACGGCCGCCGCTCCGTCCGTGATGGGAGAGCAATCCAGGATCCGCAGCGGGTCGGCGACGAGAACGGAGCACAAGACGCCTTCCACGGTGATCTTAAAGGGATATTGGGCCAGGGGATTCTTCGAGCCGTTGTCGTGGTTTTTGACGGCGACCATGGCCAACTGCTCCCGTGTCGTGCCGTATTTCGCCATGTGGGCATGGGCCATCATGGCATAAAGCCCCGGAAACGTCAGTCCGTGATAGCCTTCATATTCCTGGTCGGCCGCCGTGCCCAAGACGTAGGTCGCTTCGTTTCCGTTGACGTCGGTCATCTTTTCGACGCCGCCGACGAGCACGATATCGCTCATCCCCGAGGCCACATCGATGAATCCCTGCCGGAGGGCCAGGCCGCCCGACGAGCAGGCGGACTCGACGCGCACCGCGGGCACAGGATTTCTTCCGAGATAGTCGGGCAAGAGGGATGCCAAATGCTCTTGGCCGACGAAAAGGCCCGAGGACATGCAGCCGATATACATCGCATCAATCCGGTCCACGCCGGCGTCCTCGATCGCTAGGAGGGCAGCCTCTACGTAGATATCCCTTAGGGATTTCTCCCAGAGCTCGCCCCATTTGTTCATGCCAACGCCGATGACAGCTACGTCTCTCATCGCGGCCTCCTAATCCGCCTTCCGGATCTTACGGCGATATTTGGCATAAACGCCGTATTCCAGATAATTCTTGTTTTTGTCCAGAAGATACCTTGTCCGGGGAGCCAAATCCCTCACTTCATCGATCCTCTTCGTAACCTTGAAGATGAAGGCATCGCTGCCCGCCCCCGACCCGTAGGAGACAATCAGGATCATGTCTCCGGGTTTGGAGATGTCCAGCGTGGCCGTCAGGCCCAACGGGGAAGATCCGGAATATGTATTCCCCAGCTTGGAAACCAGACAGCCCGGCTCAATCTGCTTTTTCTCAAACCCCAACATCTCTCCCACCCGGAACGGGAATTTGCCGTTGGGCTGGTGGAAAATCACGTAATTGAAATCGGAAGGTTTCATCTTGGCCTTGGCCATGATGCCCTTGGCCGCGCCCGTGATGTGCTTGAAGTAGGCGGGGTCGCCCGTGAACCGGCCGCCATGCTGGGGATAATACTGGTACTCTCGGCGCCAGAAATCCGGCATGTCCGTGGTGTAAGAGTAAGTATCGAGCGCTTCGGCGACGATCGGGTCCTTGCCGAAAAGGAAAGCCGCGGCGCCGGCTGCGGCCGAATATTCGAGCGCGTCGCCCGGAGCCCCCTGCGATGTGTCGGCTCCGACGGCCAGGCCGAATTTGACCGCGCCCGCCTGGACCAGGCTCAGGGCCACAAACATCCCCTCGGTCCCGGCCTTGCAGGCGAACTCGAAATCCGCCGTGTGGACTTCGGGCGTGGCGTTGAGCGCCTCTGCGAGCACCGTGCCGCTCGGTTTCACGGCATAGGGATGGGATTCCGAGCCGACATAGACAGCGCCGATCTCTTTGGGATCGATGCCCGCCCTCTTCAAGGCGCGCTTCGAAGCCTCCACCGCCATGGTGATGGTATCCTGGTCGGGAGAGGGAACGGATTTCTCCTCGAGCATGAGTCCCTTCTTATAGCTCGGCGCGTCCGCCCCCCAGACTTTGGCGATCTCCTCGACTTTGATCCGGTTTCGTGGGATATAAGCCCCATAGCCGACGATTCCAGCCATTGATCAGACCTCCTTTCGCGGCAGAAAAAGAGTTCCGCCAAGAAGAATTAAAAATGAGCTAACCTGCATTATTCATAAATCGGGTTCCACACGGGGGGACGACCGGGATGGATTCGCTCCCGAAGTCCCACCATGGTCGCTTCATCCATCCCGGCTTTCCCCCTTGAAGCCTTCATTGATTCCGTCTCTCCAACTTAAAATTCATGAATAATGCAGGCTAAACAATAAATAAAAAAAAATAATTACGATATTGAAAATGAGAAATAATCCTTCCATAATTCGAACCTGAAGTCAAGCTTTTCCCCGGATCGGGGATTCTCACGAATAGACCTCTAACACAGAAACGAAGATGCTTCCTCACGATTCCCAAAATTGCCGATAGAATTTTGTCATCGCGGCGAAGCGTGGCGATCTTGGCTTACGAGTCATTGCTAGGAGCCCTGCGACGAAGCAATCCCACTAAAGACTGAGATTGCCGCGGCGCTCGGCGCCTCGCAACGGCTTCGCCGGATTGCCACGCTCCCTTCGGTCGCTCGCAATGACAGCCAAATCAATCACTTGTTCTTCTATCGGCAATCCGGACACGCCTTCGCAATATTGATTTCAAGGGGAAGTTGATATAAATTATGGCGATAAACGGGTTCGCAGTGAGGATTGCGGATATGGCTGTGCGGCGCCTGGGACGGCATGGTTCGCCTGTTATCAACCCAAAGGAGTGGTTTCATGACCGGCAAAATGATTGACCTTCACGCGGCGGCGGCTTTGGTTCCTGACGGCGCGACGATTTCGTTCGGCGGTTTCACAATACAGCGCCATCCGATGGCCTTTGTCTATGAACTGATCCGCCTGAAAAGGCGCAACCTCTATCTGTTCGGGCATTCACCCGGCGGGGACTGGGACATTCTCATCGGGGCGGGTTGCGTGAAGCGGGTCGAACTGGCCTACGAAGCCGACGAGGCTTTCAACACGGTTGGACCGCGCTGGCGGCAGGCCGTGGAGCGGGGCGAGATCGAATGGGAGGATTACAGCAACTTCTCGATGGTGGCGCGCTTCACCGCCGGCGCCATGGGAATCCCCTTTATGCCCGTGCTCAGCCTGCTCGGCAGCGACGTGCTGCACAAAGAGGCCCTCAAGCCCGGGCAGCGGAAAGCCGATCCGCGCACCTCGCCGAAGAAACTGCATGTGATGACCTCGCCTTTTAACCGTCAGGAGCGGGTCGTGTTGGTTCCGGCGATCCATACCGATTTCGCCGTGTTGCATGTCCAGAAGGCGACGGCCGGCGGCACGGTGCGGATCGAGGGTCAGACCTTCGCCGATATACAGCAAGGCCTATGCGCCGATACCGTGATCGTGACCGCCGAGGAGATTGTCGATGAGGACATGCTGCGCCGCGAACCGGAGCGCAACCCGATCCCCTTCTTCACCGTAAAACATGTCTGCCGCGTTCCTTTCGGAGCCCACCCTTATGCCGTATACAATTACTATGACTATGACCCCCTCCAATTGAAAGAGTACCACGAAGGCGTGCGCGATGACGCAACGTTCCGGGGCTACCTGGAAAAGTACGTGTACGGCGTCAAGAATCAGGCTGAGTACCTGGAAGCCGTGGGCGGCCGGGCACGGCTGGATACATTAAAGGCGTCTCCGGCCTATGGTTATAGCCCGAACCTGAAGCGGAGGAGATTGTAGCCATGGCAACCCCTGAATATACCCTAACGGAACTGATGGCCGTCGTCGCCGCCCGTGAGATCTCGGACGGCGAGGTGATTTTCGCCGGCACGGGTCTGCCCATGCTCGGCGTGATGCTGGCCCAACGCACCCACGCTCCCAACGGCATCATAATTTTTGAAGCGGGAACCATGGCCAGTCGACTCGCCCACCTGCCGATGTCGGTCGGGGATCCGCGCGTGATGCGCGGGGCCGCAACAGCCGCCGGCCTGCTTGAGGTCTTCACCTTCGTATTGCAGGCGGGACGGGTCGACGTCGGCTTTTTGAGCGGGGCGCAAGTGGACCGTTTCGGAAACATCAACAGCACTTCGATCGGGTCCGACCATCGCCGTCCGAACGTTCGTTTCTCCGGGAGCGGAGGGGCTTGCGACATCGCCTGCCTCGCCAGACGAACCATTATCATTGCCAAGCACGAAAAACGGCGCTTTCCCGAAAAGGTGGACTACATCACCAGCCCCGGCTGGCTTGAGGGCGGAAACAGCCGGCAAATGTCAGGCCTCGTCCGGGGCGGGCCGAGCGTCGTGGTCACCACCATGGGCGTGATGCGCTTCCGTCCGGATACGAAAGCCATCTATCTGGCCAGCTTCCACCCGGGCTTGACTCCTCAGGCCGTCGCCGAGGCGACCGGCTTCACCCTGGATATCAAGGATGCCGTCAAGACAACGCCTCCGACCCCGCATGAATTGCGTATTCTCCGCGAGGAAGTGGACCCGGAGAGGATCTTTTTGGGATAGAGTCGGCCGCCCCCGCCGTATCAAAATGATATCTGTGAAGCCTACGCGTCCAGTATGATGCTTCCCTGGTACATGGTCACTCCGCGGGGCGTTTTGCCCAGGCAAGAACCGATCGGTTTGGTGAAGAGGGGATCATCACAAATGCCCTTAAGATACGGATCGCGATACCGGGGATGGGCGATGGAGGCGATGGCGAGCGCTTTCTCGCCGGCGGTTAATCCGCGAAGGTCGGCGATACCGTACTCACTCACAATGACCACTCCATCATAAGCCGAGGCCGTCAAGCTCACACCGGGAGGATGGACTTTGACGATTTTTGAATGGCCTTTGTCCGTGAGGCTCTTGAAGGCAATGATGGGGACACCATAGACGGGATCATTCAAGGCCCGGACAAAATCCGGCTGACCGCCGACGCCGCTGTAATATCGACGGGCATCAATATAGTCGGCCCAGACGTTCCCGAAAAGATCGACGCCCATCGCGGTATTGATGGAGACAAAGGGACTATTCCTTCTGATGACATCGGCCGAATTGGTGACGGTGCAGGGGCGCATCTGAATTCCCGCACGCATATGCACGAATTCATACAGCTCCATCGAGCCCATGATGAGAGATGTCGTGCTGTATCCCATATGCTGTTTTTTCTTTCGATTCGTCACAATGTCGGCTTTCTGCAGACACATCAAACCGTCGCCATAAAGCTCTGTCTGGACGCCGAGGTCTTTATATTTCGACTCCCTGATCGTTCCCACCACGGCATCCGGGATTTGCCCGATGCCCACCTGCAAGGTCACTCCGTCGCGAATAAAATACTCTGTCACCAATTCCCCGATTCTCCGCTCTTCAGGGGAGAGGTTTTCAAAATCAGGTCCGGGGAAAGTGTAAACGGGTTTCACGTTGTCGTCATCGATGAGGTAGTCAATGGATTGAGGGCCGACGATGGTTTGACCTTGAGTAAACGGCATGCTGAAATCCAATTCGGCAACGACGCATTTGGCATGATCGATGGCCGTGTGCAGGGCTTCGACGGATAATCCCAAACTGAATTCCTTCGTGATTTCATGGGGACGGACTTTGAATATGGCAACGTCGGGTTCAAACTCCCGGTCTTTGCCGATTAAACTGTCAAGATTGGCCAGGGTGCAGGGCAAATAAAAGGCCCGCCCCTCGTTGGCGGCTTTCCGCACGTCCCCCGTGGAAAAAATGGAATAGGTCATGATGCGATCCTGGAGCCCGCTTTCCACGTATGGCACGGGCCCCTGGAGCAAGAGATGCACCATCCTGATAAAAGGCAATCTGGGGCTTCCGGCCTTGATGGAGGCCGTCAGGGATTCCAGCGAAGCCGTCGGCGTCGCCGCGTTGGAGCCGACATAACAATTGATCGTATCCTTGTGGCGGAACTCCCTGGAGATGACATCCGCCAATTGATCGAGCTTTATGATCGTGGGTTGATACGCCATGCGCATCCTCCAAAGACGACGATATCGGATGAATTTATTGGAAAAAGATAAAATACAGAATTTTGATTCAACACGCAAGCCCATTTAACCTGCATGATTCATAAACCGGACCTTATATGGGGGGACGGCTGGAAGGGACGAAGCGACCGTGGAGGGTTTAGCCTTCCCCCTCCAACCTGGACCGGACGCCGACGATGTGCTAAACTACGGCGCGAGAGAGAGGAGAAAGGATTCAGGTGCTAACCTTCGGGCGATTCAAGATTTCCGTTCACAACCATGGCTTTTTCCGCCTGGACGGGGGGGCGATGTTCGGGGCGATTCCTAAAAACGTATGGTCGCGCCAGATTCCGGCGGATGATGAAAACTGCATCCGGCTCGCCACGCGGTCGCTCATCATTGATGCCGGAGAGAGAAGATTCATGGCCGATGTCGGCAACGGCGATAAATGGCCGGATAAACTCCGTCGGATATACGCCATTCATAATTTTCCCCAGCAGGAAACCGGTTTTGATCCCGGCGCGATAACGGACATCGTTTTGACGCATCTTCACTTTGATCATGCGGGCGGGATTTCCCGTTATAAAACCGGAAGCCCGACGGAGCTCGAGCTCTGTTACCCCCGGGCCCGGGTGTATCTCCAGGCTGAAAATTTTGAAAACGCCAAACATCCCAATCCGCGCGAGCGCGCCAGCTACCTGAAGGAGAATGTCGTCATCCTCGAACGGGCAAACCTCGAATTGACGCACGGTTCCCAGGAAATTTATCCCGGCATTTGGGTGCATCAAAGAAACGGACATACGCGCGGCCAACAGTGGCTTGAAGTAAAAAACGGAGTCGAGTCCATTGTCTATCCCGCCGATATGGTACCGACCTCCCGCCATCTCCCGCTCCCCTATTCGATGGGCTACGATATCTCGACCGAAACGTTGCTCCGGGAGAAGGAGGATTTTCTCGACCGGGCGGTCGTCCATCATTGGATCGTCGTTTTTGAGCACGACCCCGACATCCCCGCAGCCCGGGTGAAAATTGATGAAAAGGGCCATTACGCTCTGCAAGAAATCGTCGCTCTTTGAGGCGTTCCTAGCCGCTGTTTTAGGAAGAGGATCATGTTGACCATAAAGGCTTGACGTCGAATCCATTTGGAAAACTCATGGCGAATCGTTCCCGAGATCTTCTCACCCCGTCGGAAATCAAACCCCTTCTCACGACGAAATGGATGGGGGGGACGATTCACCATTTTCCGACTGTGGATTCAACGAATTCCAAGGCCTATCGGTTGGCTCTCCATGGTGCTGCAGAAGGGGACGTGGTCATCGCGGAATCCCAGACAAAGGGAAGGGGGAGGTTGGGAAGGACCTGGTATTCCCCGCCTTTTTTAAACCTCTATCTTTCCGTCATCCTCCGTCCGAAAATCCCTCCGCGTCAGGCATCCCTCATCACCCTGATGGCGGCGGTAGCGACGGCGGAGGCCATCGAGACGTTTTCCGGCCTTCCTCCTTTGATCAAATGGCCCAATGATATTCTCCTCAGAGGCCGAAAGGTGGCCGGGCTCCTCCATGAGCTCCATTCAGATATGGACCGCGTCGATTTTGTGATCCTGGGCATCGGAGTCAACCTCAATATGGACGGGAAGATGCTTTCCCAAGAGATTGGGGAAGTCGCCACTTCACTAAAAAAAGAGATGGGAAAGACGGTTTCACGACAGGCCTTCCTTCAGTCACTTTTGCAGAAATTGGAGGTCTGGTATGAAATCTTCTTGAAAGAGGGCGCTTCCCCTGTTCTGAAGGCGTGGAGGGACCGGGCCCAAATCAAAGGGAGGCCGGTCAGGGTGACTTCCGACGGAGAGACCTTGACCGGCATGGCGGTTGATATCAATTCGGACGGGGCTTTGATTATAAAGACCGAGGATGGCCGGCAAAAAAGAATCATGGCCGGGGACGTCGAATATGGTTGAACTCTGAATGGCGATGGCTGGCATTTCCCGGCGCAATGGGCTAAAATAGACGAGTTCAAAGAAAGAGGAGAGGAGCTATGAAAAAGATCCTGACGACATTAACCGCTGTTCTCATCCTGGCCGGTTTTATGACGGCCGGAGTGATCAAGGGGGCCAAGTCCCAGATTACCTTCAAAGGTTTCGGGACTTTCGCCACCGTGGTGAACGACAAAATCACGGCTGACCGCAAGCTGACCGACGCCAACAACGATTTCAAGGGGAAAGGCCTGCTGGGCAGCCTGGCCGGGAAGACCGTCCTCAGGTCCGGACAGTCCACCCAGATTGTCGACCTGCCCGCCCTGACCATCTACCAGATCGACCATAAAAAGAAGGAATATACGGCCAGGCCCATAGAGAAAATGAAAATCGAGAAGGGCGAGGGGAAAGAGACTCCCGAAGAAAAGACGCCCGAAAAGAGCGACATCAAAATCACCAAGAGTGAATTCAGGGTCGAGGATACGGGCGAGTCCAAGGCCATCAACCGGTTCAACTGTAAGAAGTATCTGGTTCATTGGCTGGCCGAGTGGGAAAACACGCGGACCGGCGAAAAAGGAACGAACAGCCTGGAGTCGATCGTCTGGACCACTCCTTACGACGGCACCATCAAGGCCGCCCAGAACGAGGAAATGGCCTTCAGCCGGGAATACATGAAGAAGATCGGGCTGGACATGGATAAAATCCAGCAGGACATTCTGGGCACCGAATGGCTTTCCCTTCTCGGCAGCATGAACCCGGCCGCCGCCGGCAAATCGAGTATGTCCCCCCAGGGTAGCCAGATGGCCCAGGAGATGAAGAAAATACAGGGGTATCCGATCGTCATCGACGGCAAATACTATGCGACCGGCACAGCCAAGGCCGAAGCCGCCCAGGCAGAAGAAAGCGGGGGGGGCGGCATCAGCGGCGCGCTGGGCAAATTCGCTTCCAAGGCGCTGAAGAAGAAGCCCAATCCCGAAGAGGAAAAGGCGCCGGCGCTCGCCTTCTACACCGAAGTCACCGGCATCTCCGTGTCCGGGATCGACGCCGCTGAATTCCAGGTGCCGGCCGGATACAAGAAAAAAGGCTGAGCGCCGCTCCGCGCCCGCCTGAACAATAAAAATATACTGGCCGCCGCGGATGTTATCCGGGGAAAGAGTGTCGTCAGTTCCCCAGGACAAGGGACATGTTCAGGAATCCGTATACCGGGTAGTTGTTCTGGGCCTTGAACTGCATGGTTTGGACGACATAGGCAAAACTGAACTTGAAGCGCCCGGTATGGAACGCCAGTCCGGCCAGGAGGTCGGCCGTGAACGGATTCTTCTCGACATGGTGGCTGTCGCGGAAAGTGTTGCCGTCCAAGAAGATGTTCCGCAGGACCGCGTGCCCCTCCAGGGCGACGAAAACATGAAAGCCAAAGGGATTGCGGCCGGAGAGCCGCCGGTCCCGCTCCTCGAACAGCGAGGCGCTGTCGCTTCCGGCCTGGATGAGCGAAGTGCCGAAGTCGTCGGGGATATTCCAGCCGGCCCTCAGCTCAATGCCGATGTTCGCGCCGGTGACGGCGTTCGACAGCGAGGCGCCGGCGTGCGTAACGGTGTCCCAGGTCAGCCTCCTTGATTCCGCGCCGGGCCGGATTTTCCACTTGTGGTCGTAAGCCAAGCCCAGGACGGGCTCGTCCTTGAGTTGGTGCGTCCACCCGTTGGGATACATCCAGCCGAAAAGCTTGTGAAGGAATTTTTGGATATCCCCGGCAAAGGAGTGCGGCCCGATAAGGCCCGCCTCGATGGCGAAGGTTTCCATCGAGGACCGGCCCGCGGCGTGAAAGCCGAGCCCGGCATAGGCGATCCCGGCGTAAGGCCGGTCGTCGGCGATGAGATCGCTGCGCTCGAGGTCGACCGGCGTGTAGATGTTCTGTCCCAGGCTGACGGAGATGAACCGCCGGGAATCCTTCGGCCGGAATAGGTAAAGACCGCGGCTCATCGCCTCCAGCCAGCCGGCCACGCGGAACGGCTTTGGACCGCTATTCAGCTCGGGCGAGACCCAGACGAACTTCACGCCGTTGGTGTATCCGCCGTCGAATCCGGCGAAGACGTCGTTCTCGACGAATAAGCTGAAGATCCCCGAGGCCTTTTTCTCCTCGGCGGCAGCGGCGGTGATCAAGCCTGCTAACAGACAGAGTGCCGCCCCCGTCGAAAGAAGCTTCACTTTGACTCTCATGGCATCAGCTTAACGTGTCGGCTGTCAGCGAAGAGACGGCGTTCATTTCAATCCAGCGAGTCTTTGCCTGGCTTCGGACAGGATGGCCAAATCCGGATCGGCTTCTCGCCAGATGTCCAAAAACTTCTGGTAATACTTCACCGCCTCATCCATGCGGCCTTTTTTTTCATAGAGGCTTCCCAACTCATAATGGGCCAAAATCCAAGGCTCCTGCGCTTCGCCCCCCAAAGCATCCCGCAGCAAGAATTCCTGATATTTGCCGATAGCATCATCCAAATTTCCTGCTTGCCGAGAGGCATAGGCCTGGCACTCTAAAGCCAAACCATCGCGGAGCTGCCCTGCGACCTTAAATAAACTTACCGCCTGATCGTAATGCCCCTGCGCCAGCTCCACCTCTCCTCTCAGAAGGTTGTAATAATCCTGGTCGCTCTGATCGCTCCGGTTCACGGATGAAGAGGCCAGGACATCTCCCAGGCGGGCTTTTAATTCGTCCAGCAAGCGCGCTGCTTCGCGAAGCTTTCCGTTCCGGGCAAATACCCTGGCCGAAAAATAAAGGAAGGTTGGTTCCACTTTCAACTTATTCAGGATTTGCTGAACGGCCTTCATTTCCCTTTCAGAATCACCCGCCCTCCCTTTCATCCTATGCACCCCGGCCAGAAACAAGCGATCGCGCATCTCGCTCAGCAGGAACTTGGACGTTTGGTCCAAAAGGACGGTCTGACTGAAGTGATCTCCGGCCATTGAGTACTTCCCCCGATACATATTCAACAGAGCCAGAGACCTGTGGCCTCTGGCCTTCTTGCCCACATCGTCCGTCGAGAGCATTCTCTCGAAGTTCTGTTCCGCCTTCTGAATCTGGCCCAGCCTGACAAGCAAGAAGCCGTATTCATGATTGACATAGAGGCCCGTCGCCATTAACGGGTCCAAACCGAAAGCCTTTTCGTAGTTTTCAATTGCCTCCTCATTTCTGCCCATGAGGCTGTAACATGAGGCGAGATTGACAGAGGCGGCGGCCGATGAGGAATCGATTTCGATCACTCTCCGAAAAGCTTCAACTCCCAGGCTGGGCCGGTCGGTGATCTGGTAAGCATAGCCGAGGCGAAACCACCCCAGGCTGTCGTCCGGATACTGAGCCAAATAAGCCTTATAGTTTTCGATCCCTTGATCGCGGTTTCCCCTCCAATCCTCGACGGCGGCCCGGATCCATAATTTTTCCCGGGCTGTCAGGCGGTCCAAAAGACTCAGGGCTTTTTTGAAGTGCCATTCGCCTTGTCCACGATTGTTATTGATATAGTATTGAACTCCCAGATCCGCGTGCGCCAGGGCGAAATCCGGGTCCAGATCGATGGCCTGCTTGAGAAGCTCGATCCCCGTGGAGCCGCCTATCCGCCTTGCCTCCGTCAGGGACTTCAAGGCTTCCAACGAAGACGTTGTGGCCTGCAGCAATGGTACCCTCTGCCGCGAGATTTGGGCGAGGGACTCGCCGAGCTTTTGCCGGATTGTCTCGGAAAGCTTATCCAAAGAACCCAGGATATTCTCTTTCCCGCTGGCTCGAGCGGATTGAGAATAGACCATCGCTTGCGTGGCGGGATCGATCACGCGGACGGCTAGCAAATAATCCTCGCCGATCTTGCTGATGTTACAGGCCAGCAATCCTTTGATGCCCTCCCGCAAGGCGACGTCTTTGGCCAGGTTTTCATCCAGCTTCGTCACATTTTCCTTTCGCATTCGCTTGAGAGTCTCCCAAACCCGGCTGCGCGGAAAGACGTTGACATACTGGGATTGCTGGATGCTGACGGTCAAGGCCGTCTCTAGCGTTCCGTCAAAGACTTGCTCACCGGTGAGGTTTTCAAAATCGGTGATCAGGATCCAGTCTCGCTCTTGGAAGGAAAGGGCTGCCGCGGGGGACCGGAAATAGTGCCCTATAACCAGCCAGGCCAGGGCCAAAGCGGCAAAACCGAAGACAAGGGCTGTCACGCGCATCCAGAGGGCCCGAAGAAACCTCATAGGCCTGGCGCCAGAGTGCAAATCGGCTGACAACTTTTTGAGATCGGCGCACAGTTCTTTCATGGATGGATAACGTTCCGCCGGATTTTTGGCCAGCGCCTTGTCAATCATGCGCTGGAGGAACTCGGGAGCCTGGCGGGTGTGTTGAACTAGAGGTGGCGGCGTCTCGGTCAGGATGGCGCTGACCGTCGTCATCCCCGCGTCTTTCCTGAAGGGATGGCATCCGGTCAACATTTCATAAAGCACCAGGCCGAAGGAAAAAATATCCGATCGCTGATCTCCGGATTGCCCCCGCAGCTGCTCGGGCGACATGTAGGCAAGTGTGCCAACAGCTGTCCCCGCCTCGGTCAGCATGGTCAAGGTTTCCTCTTGAGTCAAAGCCTTTTCAGAACTCGGGAGCCTGGCGGCGATGCCAAAATCCATGACTTTGGCATGACCCTGTTTCGTCAGCATGATGTTGGCCGGCTTGAGGTCTCTGTGAATGACTCCTTTTTCATGCGCCTCCTGGAGCGCTTCGGCGACTTCCCCAGCCGTCTGCAGGGCTTCGTCGAGAGGAAGGGGGCCGCGCTTGATTCTTTCTTTCAGCGTTTGGCCCTCGATGTATTCCATGACAATGAAAGGCTGATCGTCGGCCTCCCCCACTTCATGAATGTGGCAGATGTAGGGATGGTCGAGCACGGCGGCGGCCTTAGCTTCGCGCATCAGGCGCTTGCGCGCTAGAAGATCCTGCTTCATCTCTTCAGGCAGCCCCTTGATGGCCACATTCCGCCCGAGAGAGGTGTCCTCGGCGAGATAGACTTCGCCCATCCCGCCCCGGCCGAGCATTCGGAGGATTTTGTAGTGAGAAATGGTTTGGGGGATCATGTTTGACTCCTGAGTCCCCGATTTATTTTAATACCATACCCAATGTCTCAGGAGGCAGCAAGAAAAAATGCTCTTCCACGATGAACCCGACAACATTGTCCCTTGATCTATCGCCATGGTCATGGCTGACATTTCCATAAAAACTATATCCTTGAAGAAACAGCGATGTCAACATGAAGAGAATTTGAGGAGTTACCACATTTT
>Ga0315288_10003655_pt1 | contig 19639 bp, 13 predicted proteins | sample YL17G11_20_MG_FD_203454 | JGI IMG/M metagenome (GOLD analysis project Ga0315288, IMG submission 203454) | Sediment microbial communities from Yellowstone Lake, YNP, Wyoming, USA - YL17G11_20 | ecosystem: Environmental > Aquatic > Freshwater > Lake > Sediment | place: USA: Wyoming | collected... | reverse complement strand
GAACAAGGATATCAGAGCTACTCACATTGAGCTGACACTATGCCAGATGAAATTGGCCGACAGGCAAGGCGAGAAATGGGTTTATCGAGAGACATCACCGACGGACAAGAATCCGACTTGGGGTAGAGTCGGCTGGATTAAGGCCGCCGATGGGACGTTCGAGACAACCCTGGAACCGGTGTCCGTGACGGTCTTTTCATTTTCCATCAGGTCGAATTCCGGTTTGGAGAAAAAATGACCATCTCTCTTTGCCCTAAGGCATCGAGGAGACGACCACTTCCGCAGGCTCAAGTCCCTGGGCGGAAGCCTTGAGGACAATCGATCCCGGCTGCTTTGTTGCCCTGATAATCACCAGGCACCGGCCTCGCCATGCCTTTCTGTGCGGTTGTTTGTAACTTTCCGTGCTGATCGGATTGGCATTTCCTACGGCCACGAGGGAACCGGGACCTTGTATCTCAAATGTCACGAGGTTCTCAGCTTTGGGGTGACGTACGCCTTGGTCGTCAAGTAGTTCCACATTGACATAACTCAGATCTTGTTCATCGGCCTTGATCCGGGTCAGGTCGACAGACAGCTTGATATTGTCAGGTTCGCCTGCCGTGTGCAATTCCGCCACAGCAGCCTGCCTTCCACGGTAATAGCCGATTGCTCTCAGGCTTCCCTCTTGATAATATGCCTCAAAACCGGCACGGAACCGTGTCTCACGGTTCGTCACTTTTTTGCCCAAAGACTTGCCGTTAAGAAACAGCTCAACCTCATCACACGACGAGTAAACGTCCACTTTGAAGGTGCGTCCTTCGTGTCCCGGCCAGGTCCAGTCTTCCAGCACGTCGTCAAAATGCCACCTGCTCCAGGACTCACGCTTAGGATTGGGCTCGAAGGACGGCTCGGGAGGATGCACGAACAGCGAAATTTTGGGAACGTCGCTCCAGAGCGCATCGCGGTAATACGATTGCGGGCGTTTCCAGCCGCAGGTATCAATGTCACCACAGTAGGCGATGTTCCAGGGATAGAAGCTCTTTTCCTGCATATAGCCCCGCCAGCCGATGCTGGCCTCGCCGAGGTAGTCGAAGGCCGTCCAGACAAAATCGCCGATCACCCACGGCCGGTCCAGCACTGCCAGCCAGTACTCGCACGCATCCAAGGGGAATGATTCCGAGCCGTAGATGATTCTTTCGGGCAGCCTCTGGTGGTCCGAGTCGTAGCTGCCGAGGGCATAGTTATAGCCACAGACATCCAGCAGGGCAAAAAAGGGGTCCTTCTTCTGCGATACCGAATTGACCGCGGCAGTCACCGGCCTGGTGGGATCCAACCGGCGGACATAATCGGCCAGCATACCGGCCATCTGAGCTATGGCGGGACTATCCATATTCGGAATCTCATTGCCGATGCTCCACATGATTATGCCGGGATGGTTCCGGTCCCGCAATACCATACTTTCAACGTCTTTTTGCCACCACTGGCTGAAGTAGAGATGATAATCCTGCGGATTTTTTTGCTCAGCCCACATGTCAAAGGCCTCGTCGATTACCAGCATCCCCAGCCGGTCGCAGGCGTCGAGAAACGCCGGAGAGGGCGGATTGTGTGAGCATCGAATTGCGTTGAAACCGCTGGCCTTGAGCAATTCCACGCGGCGATGCTCGGCACGGTCGTAGGCCGCCGCTCCGAGCGGGCCGTTATCGTGATGCACACATCCCCCTTTCAACAGTGTGGGCTTTCCGTTCAACACAAATCCCTTGTCGGCACTAAAGGCGATGGTCCGGATGCCGAATTGAGTTTTCACACGATCATGCAGGACGCCGTCACCACGGACTTCGACCATAGCGGTGTAGAGTGCAGGCGATCCGATAGACCATAGCGTGGGCGATTTTACCACAATGTCCTGGCTGAAATGAACAGAGGTCTCCGGCTGAATATCCTGCCTGGATTCAGCCTCAGCGGTTTCAATGCCCATGACATCAAGTATCCGTGTAATTACGGTAACCGGCTGTGTTTGAGGGGAATCATTTACGACCTTTGTTTTTACGTTCACTTTTGCACTTAATTCATTGACCTCAGGCGTGGTAACGTACGTGCCCCATGTAGCTACGTGGACAGGCTCGACGACTTTCAGCCACACGTGACGGTATATCCCGGAACCGGAGTACCATCGACTGTTTACGCCCTCGTTTCGGACTCGAACGGCGAGTATGTTTTTCCCGCCGAAACGCAGGCCGTCCGTGACGTCATACCAGAAGCCGGTGTACCCGTAGGGATGGTTCCCCAGGTGACGTCCATTGAGCCAGACATCGGCATTCATGTAAATACCATCGAACTGCAATTGGATGCGTTTGTCTCGCCACTCCGCTGAGGCGGCGAATTCCTTGCAGTACCAGGCGGTTCCCCCCGTGGTGAATCCACCGTCCACGGCACTTATCGCATTTGGATCAAAGGGCGACTGCGTGCCCGGCAAGTCCTCGATGCTCCAATCGTGGGGCAGGCTCAGCAGACGCCATGATGAATGATCGAAAGTCTCTAATTCGCCCCCTTCCACATCTGTCCGGTGAAAACGCCAATCCGCATCGAATAACAGCTCCAGGCGGACGGGAGGCGGATTGAAAGCTCCTACGGCAGGTCTTTCAGATTCGGGCACCTGGTTGCCCCAGAAGTCACGACCACCGTTGTTCTTTATGGGAATACCAGCATCCAAACATGTTGAGTCCGACCGCAGTCTGTAAGCGACCATTTCACAAAGCTTATTCGGGTCAGTGGGCATCGCGGCATCGGCGCCGACCAGCCCCGGATCAATAAACCTACCCACAACTTTGCCGGCTGCTTTCTCCTGGCCGGTTGCTTCGGCCCACTCGTTGATGCTGTCGTATCCGTCGAATGAGAATCCTTGCTCGTTAGCAGGCCAGTACACATTGTTCTCAAATCTTCCCCTTTGGGCTTCGCCTGCGATTACGTCACCAGAACAGATGAAGATATTGTTTCGAAAAACCACGTTGGGCATGGGCAAGCCGCCGAATCCTACAGCCGCACCGCGCCTGTTGTATATGGTGTTGTTATAAATTTGGCAGTCCGATGCGTTCGCATTGGCCGAGTAAACGTCAATGGCGCTTCGGCGGTTGTTTTTGACCCCATCGTTGTGGCTTATGTTGTAGCGGATTATATTGTCCTTGAAAACAGTTGCACCTGGAAATTGGCACAGGAAGTACCCTGGACCATCGTTGTTATAGGAAAGGTTGTACTGGAGGATTGAATTAGTTGTTCCGCCATCGAGGTCGAATCCCCCGCCGTCATCCCCGGGGCTCTTGTTGTCGTGGCTGATGCAGAACTGGATAATTACACGATCGCTGTTCCATGCCCAGATACCGACCGGTCCGTTGCCCTTGCGGGGCATATCCCAGCCATTGTTCGCAGCTTCGCAGTATTCAACTACGACGTCCTCCGCATTTGCCACCACGATGCCATTGCCGCTGTGATTTGTGAGGTTCGAAGGGTCCCCCGGATTGTTCCTGGCAATGCAGTGGGCAATGTACACATTTTTCGACCGCTTGCTGTAACCAATGCTCAATCCGGCGGCTCCGTTTTCATGGGTGTACACGTTTGTGATCCGGGCGTCGCAAACACCGTCAGCCGACAATCCATTGTTCCTGAAACCACTGACTTCAACGTGGTCGATTTCCACCCATTGTGCATCGAGAATACTAATGCCATCTTGTGTGTTCCCGCCCTTACGCCCTGAGCCTACGAAATTGAGATTCCTCACTACGAGGCGGTTACACCCGTTGGCCTTAAGGCTGCTACCGTTCGCTCCGTCGATAACGGCTCGTCCATCTCCGTAAGATGTCACGACAAGCCTCATGTTCGATGTGCCACTATCATCACAGTCGAGCTCAATCGTGCCGGCAAAGCGCTCGCCGCCCTGGAAGTGCAGGTGATCGCCGGGCCGAAAGTCAGTGTCATTCACCTTAGCAATAGTCCGCCAGGGCTCACTTTCGTTCCCTGGACTCGAATCGCTGCCCGCTGGGCTAATATAGTAGTTTCTTGAATAGGCATTGGCTGGTCCCAGAGCCTGTGCCAAGAGGCTACACAGCAGCAATAACAGAGTTTTTCGCGTCATAATTTTTTCCTGTATCATTATAGTCAATCTAATCGACATGGAATTGCCGCAGCGATTTGCGGATGCGGGCGGCCCTGTCGAAAATCTCTTCCTTAGTGATGCCAGCTTCGTCATACATAGCGAAGATATTATCGTCGGGGGTTTCCGGAGGTACGGTGTGAGAAGCGGCAAAAATGTAGCCGCCACCATCAGTGGTCATTCCTTCGAGCAATTCTGCCGTCGCTTTGCGGACCTGATGCGCTGTGCCGTTGGGCAAGACTCCCTGTGTGTCCACGCCACCCATGAACGCAAGATCCTTACCGAATTCCTTCTTCAAATCCAGAGGATCCATGCCGGGACAGTTGCACTGAATTGGGTTCAGCACGTCCACGCCGATTTCAATCAGGTCCCCGATTATGGGTCGAATAGCACCGCAGGAGTGGAACGCTACGTAAAGACCGTGTCTCCTGCCCACCTCGGCATTCTGCTTCAAGAAAGGCTTGACCATTTGCCGCCAGGTATCAGGGCTCATCAGCATAGACTGCTGGCCGGCAGCATCATCACCCAGCCAAAGCCAATCCAGGTCAAATCGCTGACAGGCCGCCTCCGAAAGTGCCATAGAAAACTCTGTAGATCGCTTTAGCATTTCTTGCGTCAAATCAGGATTAGATGCGATCTCCAGCAAAGTCTTTTCCATGCCGCGCAGACGCCAGTACATCTCAAAAACACAGGGCGAGACATCACAGCCCACGAAGTAGTCGTCTTTGAATTCCATCACTGGCTTCATCAGGTCGACGAGTGAGTTAATTCGGTCGAATGGAAACCTATACTGCAAGAGCTGCTGTTCGCCGGCCTCGGCAAGAGGGTATTTGCAGATTTGATTAAAGCCATCGATGCGAGTCCACTCTATTGCCCAGTCATCCACATGTGATTCGCCATCGTGCTCGTGTACAATCCCTTCCATCGCATGATTATTACTAACCCATGCCTGGCGGATATCATCCCCCATAGCCAGAGGTACATATTGAGAGGGAATCTCCAGTAATCTTCCCAGCCTTTGGGTAGTTTGGGGGTGATACCACATGAAAATGGGAACGCGATCCGTAGGTTTTCGTTGTAGTGCAAGATATACACGCTCTTTTGAGGTCATGGCCGATTTACTCAAATACCATACATGCAAGGCCTTCCATCACAATGCACACATTATGCTGCCTTTTTGTATGTCGAGAGAAGGCAACTCTGAGGCTATTGTATCCTGAGTCTACCATCACTGCAATCCCCCAGGAGGTAGCCTCCGGGACCTATTGACATTCCTGAGTAATTGAATCCCCAGCGACGGCAGTTAGTATAGGCGATTATACTGAGCAGAATTGATCCAGACTTCAACGAGCACTGATAAATGAGCGTATTGCAGGGAAGGACAGGAATTGGTGTCGGTGTCTTGTGATGAGATATCATGGAAGGTCTTTTTTGCACACTACGATCCTACCAGTCGGGGTGGATTGTCGGTTGGTTGAACATCGCTATACAGTGCGGTAAGGCACACACAAAAGTTATCCTTCCCACGAGTTGTAAAACGTCAGAATCCTTCGACGAAACCTTGACACCAAAATGTCTCCACAGATACTAATTTTGCTAAGATCTACCGCAAACAAACATGAGATTTTTGCCGAAAAATGAATATTCTTGGAGAATTTTTTACCAATTTCGGATTGGACTAAACCGCTTCGCGGTAGTGTTGCGTGAGGTTTACCTGTAATGCGTGAGCTTTAATTTTGTCTGTTGCCCCGGACGTTTTCTTTCTTATGCTCCTTCTGAGGTACCCCCAACGGTGGGTACCAAGAATGATAGTCTCTGATGAAGGAGCATGAAAATGAAGAATCTCAAACAGCAAATGAATGAGGACATGAAGCTCAGGGGATTGGCAACTGACACCCAAGCAAGATATCTGCACACCATCACAGCACTGGCCAAGCACTATCACCACCGACCCGATTAAATTACTCAAGAACAAATCAGGGATTATTTACTCTACCTGATTGAGCCGAAGGGATTCGTATCACTCCTGTCGTAACCGCAGTTGCCAGAAATGCCACAAGAGCGACATCCCAGGCATAGCTCCAGGGACGGCAGAAGGAACTCTTGCCGGAACCGTATCATCATGTGATCTTTACGTTGCCGCATGAGCTGCGGGCATTTACGCGCCTGCATCAGAAACAAATCTATGGCCTGCTCATCAAATCCGCCGCCGATTCTATTATCAAGCTGGCGGCCGATCCCCGTTACGTCGGCGGTCGAGTGGGCGTGATGGCGTTTGGGGTACTCCCGGTTGATCAGACCAAAATGTTCGTTCTTTAAGGTAGTATTCTGTAGTAGTAGCCCCTTCTTTCTTTTTGCTTCTTTTTCTTTCTTGTTAAATATTGTTACATTGTTACATTTGCCACAGACGCCGGTCTTGGATGCACGTTTGAGCACGTCAAAAGTTGCCATGAACGTGCATGCAACACCAGTGACAGGTGTATTTGGGTCCCCCGCCTTATATTTGTATACACCGTTTCTTTCTGCCAATCGCATGTGACATGCTTTTTAATGCGATCAACGATCTGCCCGGCAGTATATAATACCCGGCGCTCCTCACCAGCCGGCGACGGAGTTATCGCTACCCGGCAAACCGCAATAACTACCAGACAAATCAAGGCATATAACAAGCCTTTCTTCGCGATATTCTTCATGATACCACTCCTTGTTAAAGGATCAGCGAGAATCGCCTTTCTTGACAGGCTCCTGCTCGATCACGTCCACTATCCCAACGTCAATGTACTGCCCGCCCCCGGTCTGGTGACAATGGACCGCAATCATGTTCATGCCAGGCTTCAAAACGGCTCTTACCCCTTCGGTGATCGCCATCAAATCGTAGCTCGTCGTATAACTGCTCATGCTGGCCGCCGTGATCCCGTTGACATAGACCTCAGCATCCTCATCGTGATGAATGTTAAGATGCAGATTCTTCCATTGTCCTTCAGGCAACATGAATTGCCGCCGCAGCCATATATCGCCGGTCCGCCATTCCGTCCGCACAGCCGCACCGGGCGTACCCGCTGTCCCGAATCCACCGGGCCCCTCCTTCCACCCTGAATCGGCATTGCCCTCCATCTGAGCCAGCGCCGCCACGAGGATGAGCATGTTCCCCGTCTCCTCGACCGGCATCTGATTCTTCTCGCTACGCTCACCCCCACCATAAACCTGCGCCGTTGCCTTCGGATACGTTCCCAGATCGTGCGGCGCAAACGGAAACTTCCACCTCGGCGAATCCGCATAGTCCAGATTCGACACAAGCATCGCCTTTGTCAGCGATGGCCCGAACAGCAAAAACTGCGGCGCCATCGGATAAATCACATCTACCGTCCCGATACACCCATTACTCGTATTCTCTTTTGGAAACAGCAAAGGCTGTCCGTTGTCGTCCGCCGCAAGCTTGTTCCCAGCTTGGCACTGCCTGTACGCCAGCGCACATATAAGCGCATACTTCTCGCCGCCCGCTTTCCGCAAATCAGCAATCAGTTCCTCGTCGAACGCGATGCACCGCTCCCGCAGCTCCTCATATCGATACGCACTATCGCACATCAAAGCCGGCCCATCCATACCCTCGCGTCGCCAATAAGGCCTCAGCTTCTTGCCGAAATAGTTGATCGAATACTCATCGTCGTAACCTACTAACAACCACCGCGTCACAATATCCTCACCGACCTCGCCCAGATCGAACTTGAAGGCCGCTATTGTATTGGCGGCATTCGCCTTTTGCGATTGCCCGCCACCGCCCAGGCCGATCGAGATGCCGCTACGGCCCAACAAATTCATCACCCCTGAAACAATCTTGCTGCCTGTTTCGCCCAACTTAATCTTGACCCCTGGCCTCGCATCATCGTCATTCTCCACCGGTATTGTACCATCAGTGATGAACTGCCGCCGCGCCTGCAATGAGCATACATTGAAATCTTCATCACCCAGTGCCAATCCCCCCACGTAGAAATAGCCCCAGTCGATACGCAGGTTGTCGCCCTTCTTCGCCAGAACAGGCTGATCCTTGGTCCCGAACTGTGCCACGCTCAGCCACAAAGGCTTTTCCTGCCCCCGCTTGTTCTCTTCCGGATCATCCGTCAGCATAATGGTGCTCGCATTAAACGTCTTCCACTCAACCTCCTGCGAAGCGTCGTTCACTGCGATCTCCGCCGCCGCATCGAAATACACCTGTACCGCGTGCTTGCCCCCATCGCTCGCTTTAACATCCCACGTCAAATACGTCACAGGCCGCGAGAGAACATCCAAATCGTCAGGCAGCGCAGGCGTCATGAACGTCAGCGTGACATGCACCCCCGCCCCTTCGAAATCGTAAATCGTTCGCGTTGGCAAAACCAGCAGCCCAACCTGCTCGAGCGCAGGGACATCATTCGGCTCATCACCCATAAGCCGATAAGCCGTGCCGTCAATGCGAATCATGCTCGTCAGCGCATGCCTTGGCCCCGTCCAGTGCCTCGTCGCAACGTCAGTCAGCTTATCCGCGCACGACCAAATGCTGAAATAAGGATCGCACGCCACCAAAGGCACCGCCGGCGGCCGCAACGTCACCGCATCGCCCGCCCCCGCCGCAAACGACGTAGAACTCGCCCCGCTAATAAACCCAACAACCAACAGCCCCAAACACAACATCCTGACAATTCTCATCGGTCTTTCCTTATCAATAATCCAAACACATATCCGGACAGCCAACCATTAGCCAACCGCCCGGATTATAACATCTTCAATCGCCACCGCCATCGACTTGTGAAATAGAGGCCAATCCAAATCTTGCCTGCCCTGGACACCGATCCAGGGTCATTTCGACCGGCGTAACCAATCACACTCTGTAATTCCGAGCAGAGCGAAGCGTAGTCGAGGAATCTGGCCCCGAACACATCCAACGCCCCAAACCGGAATTCCATCATCGCAAAGGCTATGCCGAACTTACTGCTGATTTCGGCTGGGCCGCGTCCGACCAGTGGCCGTCCCGCCGGTCCGAGCCTGCCCGCCACCGGTACCAATCAGGTACTTATTGTCCAGCGTCTTATTGAACTCGATCGTCTTTTCCAGATTATCGCCAAGCAGCGTGTCGAGCCCCGTATGCGTCCCGCAGCAGACGATCCCGTTATCATCCAACAGCTTGCGCAACTGCTCGGTCGTCCGCCCGTAATACCCCGCGAACTCAACGCCCTGGTACCCCATCTTAGCCACCACCGCTAACACCCCCAAAAGTAGCACAATCAATAATGAGGCACAGCAAGATAGATTTGACAATGTCCCTAAAAGTCAAAAGGCTCTGAAAACAGGTACTAACAACGAAGATCTCGCTCTAAATGACTTGGCGTTCTATTTGGCGCTTCAGGGCGGAAAACAGTGTACTACTATGGACAGTTCTGGACAAAATGGGGGTATCAACAACAGTGTAACAACGGGGGCAGAATCACCCCGCATGGGGGCAAAAACTGCGTTTTTAGACGAAAAACGGAGAGGCCGGGATTCGAACCCGGGGTACGGGTGTAAACCCGTACGACGGTTTAGCAAACCGTTGCCTTAAGCCGCTCGGCCACCTCTCCGAACGTTATTTCAATAATCTAACCTATGCAGGTAAATGTTGCAAGAAGATAACTGCAAAACTGCACTTTTTTACTTTTTTGTAGCCGGCATGGAATTCGAAAATATTGCCGCTCAGACTATATTGTTTCGACTACTAAGCCGAAAGAGTACTTATATGCCCTGTCTTCCGGGTCTCGAAGTATTTCCTACGCAGAGTTCTTCGATATCTCTTGCCACAATCTCAGCAATAATTTGCCCGGGTCCTGATAATATCGGCCTTGGGATAACATTCCGTGCAATCGACTCAGCCGGGTGCTGCTTTTGGGGAGGCTTGGCCATTTTACCAGGGCCTTTTCTCCTGACCGCTGTAATTTTTCGCTGCTCGGCCATAATCTGTTCGGCCAGGTCGAATTTCGGTATTTCGCCGGTCTCTTGCATCGCATCCTCACTTGTGGTCGGCGGCTCATTTACAAGCCTTGCCTTTTTGGCAGCAGGTTGTGAATTCATCTCTTTGGAAGACTTTTTCCGCCTGTTATCTTCACTTTGTTTAACACTTTCAGCCTTGCTCACCGCCGCTACCTCCCTGAACATTCACGTCGACAGCATTCGTTACTTATTTTTCTTTTGCCGGGCGTACCCTTTGGCGCACTCGGCACGGCAGCGCTGCTCGGTAAGGTCGGGTTGCTCGCCGATTTCTTTCACCAGGGCCGTATGCAGCGCATCGATACGACTCTTATATTTTTCCTCGCCGGCAAGATTATTAAATTCACCAGGGTCGGACTGCAGGTCGTATAACTCCCGCTCTGCAGGGTGGCCGGCATCGGCGGGCGTATGATAAACGTATTTGTATCTACCCTTTCGAATCATCGCATAGCCGGAAGCAATATTGTGGGCATAATATTCGCTGACGGCAAGATCTTTCCACTCGGTCCCGGGATCATCCAGCCATTTGAGCATGGAGTCCCCGTTCCAGTCTGCCGGCACATCAGCTCCGCCCATCTCGGCTATGGTCTGCACGACGTCCACCAGCGAGCAGGCCTGTGTTCGCCGCTGGTCGCCCTTCCATCTCGCGGGCCAGCTCACAATCAGCGGCACCCGGCTTGCGTGCTCGTACAAACAATTCTTCCACCACAAGCCGTGCTCGCCCATATTCTCGCCGTGGTCAGTGGTATAGATGACAACCGTGTTGTCGGCCACTTCGCTGTCGGCCAGGCAAGCCAGAATCTTGCCGATTTCCTCATCCACCCACTGCGTCAGGCCGTAGTAGAGTTCGCGGCCCTTGCATACGATTTCATCCGGCACGCCTTCGACGTTAAAGCCTATGCGAAGGTGCTTGTAATTACGCGGTTGGGATTCGATGTGACCTTCGGGAATTTTCGGCATCGGAACCTTGCCTCGGTACTGCTGCCAGTATTTCTCCGGGACAATCAATGGAAAATGCGGAGCGATATAGCCGGCAAGCATAAAAAACGGCTTGTCGGACGCCTTGCGATTCTTGAGGAACTCCACCGTACCGGCGGTGACCTTTCGGTCGTGAGTCATGATTGTCGAATCATCCGCCGTGTGAAACTCGTCGAAGCGGACGGATAGACCCGGCTTGGGCTCCAGGTCGTCCGCTTTTCTGCGGCTGCCCTTGCCGTACTTGTCGGATGTATTCATATTGCCAATCTCTCTGAACCCATATCTCCGTGTCTTGTCGTAGTGCATCTTGCCGCAAAGGATGGATTCGTAACCGGCGGCGTTCATCACACGCGGCAGTGATGGATAATCGGCGGTGGGAAGCCAGCAGTTGTTATTCCAGGCGCTCACACGCGAGGCGTATTTACCCGATGTGAACGAAAGACGCGAGGGCACACAGAGCGGCGAATTGCAGTAGCAGCTATCGAAAGTGACCCCCCGCCGAGCCAGAAGGTCCAGGTTCGGTGTTCGGACGATATCGTTGCCGCAACAGCCCAGCACAGATGCGTTGTGCTCGTCCGACATAATCACGAGGATGTTCGGTTTACCCGACGGCTTATATCCGCCAAACACGAGTTGCGGCATCATGAGCGCACCGGCGGCGAGTCCCGTGACCTTCAAAAACTCTCTTCTTGTCTGTTGAAGCATATATCATTCCTCCTTATTAAAAGTGCCCTATGTTGTCATCTTATAATAAGCGTTTCGCATAGACGTAATATGCTCCACGGGATGTTCCGTTGTCATCTGTAAGCCAGGTCTGCAAGCGTGTGTTGCCCGCTTTAAGCTCGACCTGGAATGTCACGCAATGTGCATCCGCGGGAACCGGCCGGGTCAGATCCTTGTCGGCGACTTTCAGCCGCGCCTTGGTGGCGGCGATAGCCTTGCCGCCTTCAATCGCTTCGTTGATCGCCGCATCCACTTCCCTGGGCCATCGCCGCAATTCGAATTCATACGTGCCGTCGCGTTCAATTTCAACCGCCCAGAAACCGTTGGCCTGGCTGCCGCTTCGAACCGCCCCCTGGCTCCATGCCGGATTCGGGCAGTGACAATCGTGGGACATCAACCGGGTAGGATTCTGTTTATCCGAACCAATAACAATCTCGCAGTACTTATCGAAGCCCTGCGAAAGATCGGCCCACCACCCTTCATAAGACCGTCGCAATTCCTCAACGACCTGGAGATTCGCACTGGCGATGTCCCTGTTCTGGGCGGGATCGGCATGGATATCGTACAGCTCTTTGCCGTTGATCAGCCGCCATCGCTGGGTCATCACGGTGCTCTTTCGCCACTTTTCCGGATGCTCGATCCGCTGAGAGTGAACCAGCAGCGTGCGGTCGGGCCAGCGGCCAGCTTCGCCCTTCAATAGCGGTGTGAGGCTGTCGCCATCGAACTTTACGCCGGCCGGTCTCTTCAGGCCGCACAAGTCTATGAGCGTCGGCAGTACGTCGATATGCGCCGAGAGCCGGTCAACATCGCCGGGCTCTTTTAGCCCCCCGCCGGGCCAGCGGACAAAAAACGGCACACGGTGCCCGCCCTCGTACTCGGAGCCCTTTTTGCCCCGCATACCTCCGGCATAATCCCCCGATGTCCCGTTGTCGGTCATGAAGATTAGAATTGTGTTCTGCTCCAGCTCCAGCTCTTTGAGCTGGCACATCAGCCGGCCCATATTCTCATCGATATTCGTAATCATTCCATAAAAATCAGCCTGCATGGCATTAACGCCCTTGTCCCGATACTGTTTGCTGTATTTGTCGGCCACGTTATACGGCCCGTGCGGAGCGTTGGTCGGCACGTAGCAGAAAAACGGCCGGTCCTTATTGGCCTCGACGAATTTCAAGGCCCCATCGAACCAGATGTCGGTGCAATAACCCTCGAATTTCTTTGCCGTGCCGTTATGGAAATACGTATCGTCGAAGTAGTCGTTGCCCCAGTAGTCGGGCCCCTGCCCTACGCCGCCCCCACCGTGGATAAGCACTTCCTGGAAGCCCCGATCCTGCGGGCGGTACGGATAATTATCGCCCAGGTGCCACTTGCCGAAGATCGCGGTTCGATAGCCGCTCGCCGAGAAAACATCGGCGATTGTCACCTCATCCCTGCCCAGCAGCGACCGGCCCATAATCGTATGCCAGACGCCGGTACGCGACGAGTAATGCCCCGTCATCAGCGCCGAACGCGTCGGCGAGCAGGTCGGGTCCACGTGGAAATCGGTCAGCCGGATACTCTGGTCGTACAGTTCGTCCAGATTGGGTGTCACAATGACATCGTTGCCGTGACAGCCGAGGTCACCGTAGCCCTGGTCATCGGTCATTACCAGTATTACGTTCGGCCGTCTTGACCGGGGTTCACCCCGCGTAGCAGTCTCAAGCATAGCTTGGGGATGATCAACTTTAGAGAAACCATCCCCAAAGCCTGCGGCTTTGAGGCTGCCACCCACAGAGACGGTCCCCGCCGAAGCCGCTGCAAAACCGACTGTTTTGAGAAATTCTCTTCTTGTCGGGCCGCCCATCTCTTTACCTCCTTATTGTCAACTCATTCGCGCAGGGCCTAAGGAAAGTTGTGTAAAATCGCCCGGCCTGAATTGCTCAATCAGCGAATGAACATCATCGACAGTGACAGCCTTGATTGCATTGACATCGTCTTCAATCGTTTGATACTGCCGCAAATACGTCCAGTTAAAACCAAGATCAACAAGCCGGCCCATCGGCAGCTCATTCTTAATCACCAAATCGCTCAATATCTTGTTTTTTGCTTTTGTCAGCTCATCTTCGGTAACGCCGTTCCGGGTCAAATCATCAAAAATGCCTCTGACAAGATCGAGCACTTTCGTGACATTGTCACCGCCGCAGCAGATATAACTGCAAAAGGCCCCCGTGCCGTCCATCGCTCCGAACTGCATCGAAGCAGCTTCAGCCAATGCCTTGTCCACCAGCTCCCAGAAAAACCTCGACCCGACATCGTCGCCAACGATCATACCTAAAAGCGAAGCGGCAAATCTCCTCGGGTCCTGGGCGGATACGCCTGCACTCATCAGGCATATATGCTCGCGGGCCAGATTTGCCTTTTCCAGCCGTTCTTTCTTCCTGCTGCCGTCGCTGTGACTGAGTTCCCGTTCGACGGTCTGCTGCCGCCACGAACTGCAGGAATTTGCAGCCAGCGAGCAGATTTGGTCCCAATCGAAATTCCCCGCGCAGGCAAGGACAATATTATTCGGCGCATAGCGTCTCGCAAAATAGTCCCGCATCTGTTCGGCGGTTAAATTGTCTATACTTTCTTCGCTGCCAAGCACACTGTTGCCACACGGATGTCCATTGAAGTGCAGAGTTCTGCATCGCTCCATCACGTCGAAGCTCGGCAGGTCCTTGTACATCGCAATTTCTTCCTTGATGACATTCTTTTCAATATCGAAATCTTCGTCTCTCAGGGCCGGCCTCATCAACTGCGTCCAAAGTCCCGTCACCTCGGCCAGATATTCCGGAAGGACGGCGGCATAATACACGGTATTTTCCTCACTGGTAAAGGCGTTGAATTGCGCGCCTGTCCTGTCGAACGCCTCGTTCACCTGAAGCGCACTGAGCTTGTCCGTGCCTTTGAACAGCATGTGTTCCAGGAAATGCGAGGCGCCGTTTATCTGTTCGGTCTCGTCACGTGAGCCGGTCCTCACAAAAAAACCAACCGCCGTCGATTTCGCCGATTTATTAATCTCGCCGATTATAACTAAGCCGTTTTCTAATTTCTCACTCTTAAATTCCATGCGTCGTCCTACTGTATGTTGACCTGCTTCGGGCCAATCGTCACAACTGTAAAGTCGCTGAACGGGTTATTTCGCAAAAATGCCAGAACCGAATCAACATTGGTTGCCTCGATTCTGTCCTTGATTTCGTCCAGGCTGCGAACTCTGCCTAACATATAGTGATCGCTTCCAATGGCACCGGCCCTGCTGCTGGACGATTCGCTCTGCAGGATCAGCGAGCTTTTCAGTCCGACTTTGGCCCTGTCGATTTCTTCTGCGCTGATTCCTTCGCCGAGCCGGTTGAATTCGCCGATGACACAGTCGAGCGTCTCCTGTGCTTTGTCCGGCATCGTGCCTGCGTAGCACATAATGCCGGCTGCTTCCTTCAGACCGTGATATCTCGCCCCTATCGCGTAGCACAGACCTCGCTTTTCTCTGACTTCCGTGAATAACCTGGCGCTCATACCACCAGAAAGAACCGATATCGCGACCCTGGCATTGTAGTAGTCCTCGTCGGTCGGCTTGACTGTGTCGGTCATCAGGCCAATGTGCACCTGTGCACCGTCATTATCGATATGCGTATATTTTCCCTGCCTCAGGCCCAACGTTACGGATTTGTCGCCCTCTTTTGGTTCAGATTCAAACAGTCTCTCAATTTGTTGACAAACGGCGTCAAAATCGTATTTACCGGCGACGGAAAAAATGGTCTGCGAAAGATTGAATTTATCTTTGATGATTTGCCCTGACATCTGAGCCGTTAAAGCCTTCAATTCCGCAATATCTCCAACCGTGCTGCGTCCCAGGGGACTCGGATAAAACTGCTCCCGCAGTTTGAGCATCACCTTGTGCCGAGGATCGTCGTCCAAAGAAAGCACCTCATCAATTGCCAGTTGCCTTGCTAATTCGAATTGGTCGTCTTTCAGGCTTGGTTTAAGTATGATATCAGCATGCAAATCCAACGCTTCGGCAAGATTTCCAGCTTCCAATGCGGCACCGATGGCAATATGAGAACTGCCGACCGACCGGCCTCGGACCAGCCCCAGCCCATCCATTGCATCGCTGAGCCGCCTGCTGTCTTTATCGCCGGCCCCTCTGAAAATCCAGTCGGCAATCACACTTCCGGCCCCGCAGCAACCGGCCGGCAGGTAAGCCGCCCCGGCCGGCAGCATAAAATCAAACGCCACCGACTCGACCGCTTCCATCGGCTCACCCAGAAGGACCATCCCATTCTTTAACATGTGTTTATCAAAGTTTTCTGTCATTTAAGGACTCCATGGAGATTCCAAAAAGCAGGCAGGATTCTACCAGCATACTAATTCGGTTTCAACTGCAAAATTCGGCAGATGTGAATCAATAAGATATCGTGGCGCAATCGACACGGAGTACGGCGGTTATATGCTGATAATCAGTGTATAAGCCCCTTTGTTATGGGTATCTTCGCAGCGGAATCTCGACCGCAGAAATGTATCGACGTGAATGACCTGCACCGCAGAAGCATGGCGCTCGAAGATCGCCTTGGTCTCGGCCATGCTCAGGTTGTTCCAGTGATAGTCGCCAACGGGCTGGACGATATGCCGCTCGCCATCGTGCATATTGAAGAATCCGGCACAAATATCCTTTCGCGTAACGCGGCAGATTTCTGCTATTGCAGCTTCCATCGCTTCGACCGACAGATGCTCGAACAAATCGTGCACGAAACAATAATCGAACGCCCCGTCCCCAGCCCCAATCTCAAGCACATCGCCCACCTCGAAGCACGCATCCGGGAACATCTGCCCGGCGTTGCGGATGTTCTTCTCGCACAGGTCGAATCCCGTATAGTCGATCAACTCTGCAATGCCGAAGGCCTCGATGAACCGGTAGTCGTTGGCCGAGCCGCACGCCGGCTCCAGGACAGACATACGCGGAGGTTGCTCACCGGCCAGCACCTCACGCCATATCATTTGAAAGATTGACATCAGATACTCGGGGATCGGCACTTCGGTTGTCTCAACCGGCGCCCAACTAAACAAATCGCACATATAGTTCGGCAGCGCCAGAGCAGCAAAAGTTTCCGATATGTACGGAGGAATTTCGAGCCCCTCGGCCTCATCTTTCCCTTCCAGCAGCGCGCCGAGCACAGCATGCAACTGGCCGGCCTTGACTAATTTCTTTTGGAGCATAAGCAGCCAGTTCATCACCAGCCCGAACCGCAGCTCCTGTTCCATCAACTCGTCAAATCGCTCACTAAATAGGCGCCTGATGAGAAAGTGTCGTGTCAGGATGCTCTGCACGTTAATACGCGGGTCTTCTACATCCCGGACGAGATAGTCACGCAGCGTCTCCCGGTCGTATCGCATCCAGGATTTTTTAAGGCGTTCTGTTTCCAGTTTGAAGCGATCATCCAGCATGCTCGACCTGCCCAATAAGCCTCGATAATAACGATCATTAATAATATGACGACTTGAATGACAGTTTTGGCATAAAGAAAATCGGATTTATCTACAAGATTCAATTTCCGCTCTGAAAACATAAAAGCGCTGCCGGGCAAAATCGTCCGGCAGCGTTGTTCATTTTTCCTGGTTTTTGTCTCTTCTAAGGATATACAGCAATTACTTTATTAATTCCTCAAAGTGGCTTTGGACGGGAATCATCTCACAGTGGCCATTTGCATAGCATACGACTGCCCCATCATCCGGCCACTGATCGTATATCTCATAGAACATGATCTCGGTCGCCGAATCTGCATCGGCGTGTGGCGGACGATACTGTATAACCTGACTTCCGTCACGCTGGCCCCAGGTTGACGTTAAACGCTCGATCGTTTCTTCCGAGATGTCCCCTCCGGCAAGGTCCGCCAGCTCTTCGGGGTACCGGCCATCATGCTCTTTCGCATATTGGCCACAGAATCCATATAAATATGCCATACACACAGAAACCTTCTTTCTATCAGCCGGCCACGGCTTTAGATACTGCTCCAGGACTCGAACAGGAATCAACTCAGCATGTGCATCCAGCATAGTTACGGCCACAATATCATCCGCCGATCTATCTTTATATTCTTCGTACAACAGTACTTCATATGACCAGTCCGCAACACTTGTATCGGGCTGACGGTATTGAATTACAGACGGCCCATCCGGATCATCGAGTGCAGATCGCACTTTTCTGAGCGCTTCGTCCGTGATAATAACCCTCGTCACAAGATCCGCAAATTCGCTGGGATATTGGTCATTGTGTTGATTGGCATAGACCATACAACACTTGCCCAGATGCATCATCTTAGCCAGACGTTTTTGTTGATTATCCGACCACCCCGGGTCTTCGACCTCGACAGTAAAGCCCTTGGGCGGCTCAAGACTGAACAAATCGTCATCCAATTCGGTGTCTATTTGAATCGAGCTGTACACTACCGGCTCACGGCTCTGGTCCGTCCACTTAAGCTCAATCTGAACGGGAAAGTTCGTCTCAGGATCAATCCATACTGTAGTGACACGCTTGTCCTTCTGCGATTGAAGCATTCGTACTGTCCGACCGTCAAGCTCAACGCTGCCGTGATCCTCAACCGCCCCAGCACTCCATTCGAGCAGCCGGTCACGAAGGCGAGTGTTAAGCTGCGTAAGTTTAAGCTCGCCTGTCTTGTCATCGATATCGTAATCGGAACTCATATCATTCAGTATAGCGGTTTTCTCAGCGGGCCTGAGCAGAAGTTGCCGGCGCTTGCCGTAATCCATGATGGTTGTCTCACCAATATATCTGGGCCACGGAGAAGTCAGCGTTTCATGACGCTCTCTGTCCGGCTCTTTGAACATCCACTTCTGTTTCAAGAGGTATTTTCCATCTTTCTCGCCGTCTTGATATGTGGCCTGGAAAATCTCAGTGCATGAAAAAGTACGAGCCTGTTTTATGTTATCCATTGCAGCCGCGAACGCAACGCTCGCCCCGAGGGGCTTGCCAAGCTCGACGATGCCTGTGATTATCGCGAGAATAATCACCACCGCCGCCGCTAATTTTGTCACTCTATTTTTCATAAGAATTCTCCACGTTTGTAATGACCATTTCTGCCGAGGGCGCCTGCTCAAAACGCGCAGGAGCTTTTCTTCAAGCCCGTTGCGATGGCCCGGATCAGATCTGTCATCAAAATTGATGCCTCGAACGAATTCTTCGAATTGTCTTTCATTATCGTTCATTTTCGTCGACCTCTGATTTCCCCATTAACTCTGCGGCCAGTTTCTTTCGCAGCATGGCAAGTGCCCTGGCCAGTTGGCTGCGAACGGTGCCGGGACTGCCGCCCAATACCTCGGCAATCTCATTCAATTTCATGTTCTCAAAGAAACGCAAAGTGATGATAGTCTGGTAACGCGGCTTCAAAGCCAGTACGGCTTCTTTCAACAAAGCCAGTCTCTCAGGTGATTCCTGGCAATCGTCAGCTTGACTGCCGGCTTGCTCACAAGCGGCCCTAAGTAGGCCGTTACGACGTGTAATCCGTCTTAATTGATGATTGACGGCATTGGTTGCGATTCTGTAAAGCCAGTTGCGAAACTGCGATTCCGTGCCTTTGAAACGATGAAGATTCTCAACCATCTTGAGAAATACTTCGGAAGCAACATCCTCGGCCGCGGCCCTGTCAAACAGTCTGTGTACGCAGTATCGGAATATCACATCGTAATGCCTGCGATATAACTGCACGAAGGCTTCTCGATCTCTGCGAGCCAGAATTACCAATCCGCTGTCTTCATCCACGTCTGTCTTACTCCGGAGTACAAATGTCCCAGCTA
>Ga0315288_10003652_pt1 | contig 19644 bp, 15 predicted proteins | sample YL17G11_20_MG_FD_203454 | JGI IMG/M metagenome (GOLD analysis project Ga0315288, IMG submission 203454) | Sediment microbial communities from Yellowstone Lake, YNP, Wyoming, USA - YL17G11_20 | ecosystem: Environmental > Aquatic > Freshwater > Lake > Sediment | place: USA: Wyoming | collected... | reverse complement strand
TTTCTTTAAGAAGGGGAAGGTTTCTTGGTCGGAAGTTATTCATTCGGTACCTATGACACAGGGAAAAGGTGCCGATCTTCTCGCAAAAGAAGACTACGCAATAGTTCACTATAACTACGCGAGCCTTGAGGACTACCTTTATAGAATGAACCGCTATACGTCTATCCAGTCGCAGATTCTGATTTCTTCCGGCTACAAATTCATTTGGAAAGACTTGATATCCAAACCATCTGCCGAATTTTTGGGTAGGTATTTAGTTTCCGAAGGATATAAGGATGGTGTTCATGGAATTGCATTGGCACTTTTGCAGGCTTTTTCGGAGTTAGTACTTTACCTTAAGGTTTGGCAAGCGGAGAAATTTTTGCCACAGTCGGTAACGTTTTCAGAAGCGAAAAGAGAACTCGAACACCAGAAAAAAGAGCTCGAGTGGTGGATGTTGGAAACAGAAATAAAAAATGGACATCCGCTTTCCAATCTTTCCAAAAAAGTACTTAGGAGGGTTCTTCTCAAGAAATGAATGGTAAGAAACCGAAAATTTCAGTCGTTATTGCGAATTGGAATAGAAAAAATGATACTCTCGAGACGCTTCATTCATTAAGAGAATCATCATTAGACAGGATTTTGTTGGAGGTGGTAGTGGTTGACAATGGTTCAACTGACGGTTCTTCGGATGCTGTAGAAAAATTTTCCCAAACGGCAACCAAAGACGGTTTTTCTATTGTTCAAGTTCTGAACAAGGAAAATCTGGGTTTTTGTAAAGGCAATAACGTGGGGATAAAGAGGGCTTTAGACGGCGGAGCCGACTATCTCGTTCTTCTTAACAATGACACGGTGGTTGAAAAGAATATTTTCAACAATTTCATGGAAGTTTATTTGAGGAATAGAAATCTCGGAGCAATTTCACCGAAAATTTATTTCGCACCCGGTTTTGAGTTTCATAAAGAAAGATATAAAAAATCGGACTTGGGAAAAGTAATTTGGGCAGCAGGTGGCGATATTGATTGGAACAATGTGTATGCCACCAATCATGGGGTAGATGAGGTGGATACGGGACAATTCGATAAGGCAAGAGAAATAGATTTCGGAACGGGGGCATGTATTTTTATTCCACGAAATGTAATTGAAAAAGTTGGAATGCTTGATGAAAACCTTTTCGCATATTTTGAGGATGCGGACCTATGTATTCGTATCAAAAAAGCCGGCTGGAAAATAATCTATTCTCCAAAGCCTTTTCTTTGGCATAAGGTTTCCCAGACATCAGGAATCGGAAGCGATTTAAATGATTACTTTATAACCAGAAACAGAGTGTTATTTGGACTTAAATATGCGCCATGGAGAGCTAAATTTGCTTTAATTAGAGAAAGCATTAGACTTTTGTCTTCCGGCCGAAAATGGCAGAAAATAGGAATCCGCGATTTTTATTTAATGAGGTTTGGAAAGGGGAGTTGGCCAACGGTCCTGAGGACCTTTGGTCTCGAAGGAAAATGAAAATAAGTGCGATTATCATTGCAAGGAATGAAGAAAAAATGCTCGAAGATTGTTTGCGGTCGGTTAGCTGGGCTGACGAAAGAATCTTGGTTGATACCGGCTCAACCGACAAAACGGCCGAGTTGGCAAAAAGATTGGGGGCAAGGGTTGTCGAAACAAAAGATGGTGATTTTTCCAAATGGAGAAATTTGGGAGCAAAAGAAGCAACAGGAGATTGGCTGTTATACGTGGATGCAGACGAAAGAGTTACCCCCGAGCTCAGAGCGGAAATTGTTTCTACTATCAATAGTCAGCAATCAACAATTAGCAATTATACCGCCCATGCAATTCCTCGTAGGAATTTTCTTTTGGGTCACGAGATGCATTGGGGCGGTTGGTGGCCGGACTATGTTTTAAGACTTATTAGAAAAGATGCTCTAATTCAGTGGGAAGGCAAACTTCATGAACAACCGAAAATTAAAGGCGAAGTTGGAAAGCTAAAAAATCCGTTGATACATATTACACACCGGTCGTTAAGCGAAATGGTAGAGAAGACAAATAATTGGTCCGAAATAGAAGCCCAGCTTCTTTTTAAGTCCCACCATCCCAAAATGACTTGGTGGAGATTTTTTAGTGTTGCATTTAGGGAATTTTGGTATAGAGGTATATTAAATCTCGGTTTTCTGGATGGACCTGTTGGAATAATCGAAATAATCTATCAGATGTATTCAAGAATGATAACCTATGCGAAGCTTTGGGAGATGCAAATTAACAATAAACCATTAACAATTAACCATTAACCATGCGCGCAGCCATATACAATCCATATTTAGATACATTGGGAGGGGGAGAGCGATATACCATGGCGGTAGCGACTGCTCTTTTCGATGAGGGTTATCAGGTTGATGTTCAATGGAAAATGCCAGATATTAAGCGGAAATTAGAGGACAGGTTTGGGATTATCCTTGACGGTGTAAATTTTGTTCCCGATGTAAAACGGGGCGATGGTTATGATGTTTGTTTTTGGGTATCCGACGGAAGTATTCCTACCCTTAAGGCCCGCAAAAATTTTCTCCATTTTCAAGTTCCATTCTACGATGTTAACGGAAAGACATTGCTAAACAGAATGAAACTTTTCAGAATTAATAAAATTATTTGCAATTCAAATTTTACGAAAAGGTTTATCGATGCCGAATACGGAGTGAAAAGTATCGTAATTTATCCTCCTGTGGATGTAGAAAAAATAAAACCCAAGAGAAAAGAGAAAATGATTCTTTCGGTAGGTAGATTTTCTCAACTCAAACAAGCGAAAAAACAGGATGTTTTAATTGAGGCTTTCAAGAAGTTTTATGACGAAGACAAATATGACGGAGGCAATAATGACAAGGGTTATAGAGATTGGCGATTGGTTCTGGCTGGAGGAATGGAAGTAGGGGTGGGAGTTTACATCGAAAAATTAAAGAAGAAGGCCGAAGATTATCCGGTGGAGATTTTTCAGAGTCCAGATTTTAAAACACTGAAGGATTTATACGGACGGGCAAAAATTTTTTGGTCGGCGGCGGGTTTTAGGGTGAATGAAGAGAAAGAACCCGATAGAGTAGAACATTTTGGGATAACGGTAGTGGAGGCCATGGCGGCGGGGGTGGTTCCATTAGTGTTTTCTGCTGGAGGACACAAAGAGATAGTGATTGAGGGGGAGAATGGGTTTTTATGGAAGACGGTAGGCCAGCTAATCAAAAATACTCAAAAGATTATTGATGATAAAATTCTTTACAGAGCTATTGTGAAGGGCTCGACTGAATCGAGCCGAAAATACGGCTATGAAAGATTTAGAACAAGTATTGAAAAGATATTATAAGTTGATACTTTTTGCTTTTTTTGTACTGGCTCTAGTGGCCAGATGGTGGTATTTACCGGCCAAAGCAATATCTTTTGCCTACGATCAAGCCCGCGATGCTTTTGTCGTTCAGGAGATACTAGGTGGACATTTAAAAATTTTAGGCCCCCCAGTAAGCGGTATCCCGGGTCTTTACCATGGAGTACTTTACTACTATATTATTGCTCCTGCATATCTTTTAGGTCATGGCAGTCCCATCGTAGTTGCTTACTGGTTGAGTTTCCTTAACTCGCTCGGCGTTTTTATTGTTTTTTATCTTGCCTATCTGCTTACAAAAAGAGTGCTACCCTCACTTTTATCGGCACTGATTTTTGCTATATCCTTCGAAGCTTCCCAGTACGCAAATTTACTTACAAACGCATCAATGGCCGTTTGGTTTGTTCCGATTTTATATATTGGGCTTTACTTATGGATAACGAAATCTTCAAAGTGGGCGCCCATCATAACTGGGGTAGGTTTCGGTTTTGCTGTTCAGAGTGAGATTGCATTAGTTTATCATTTAGCCCCAATATTGCTTTGGCTTGTAGTTTTCCGAAAAAATATTTTAAGAAAGGAATTGATTAAGTTTGTCGCATCCTTTCTATTGGCTGTCTCCTCGATGATATTGGTAGAGTTTAAATTTGGATTCAGAGGAGTTAATGGTCTTTTATATTTGTTTACTGGTCAGGACGCTATAGTTCAACAAAAAGAATTTAGCGATTTTGTGGTTACTTATTTCAATCAGCTTGGAAAAACCATTTCATATACGATTTTTCCATTAAACATTGTTTTCGGTGCCCTTGCCGGCTTTATTTCCATTTTCTACTCATTCGTACACGATATCGGAATCCTGAAAAAAAGCATTTTTTCCTGGCAAACATTTTTATTAAGTTATGTAGGGGCTTATATTGTTGCCCTGCCTTTCGGAGGTTGGAACATGAGACATATCATGGTTGGCGCGACAGCGGGAGTTGCAATTTTCGCAGGTATATTTATATGGAAATTCCTGTCTAAAAATATCCTCGTTCTGACTCTAGTTTTAGTTGCAATTTTGTCAACAAACATTATCAAAATACTTAAGGAAAATGCCAACGGACAGACAATTTTTCCTCTTCAGGTGGACTTGGTTCTTTCAAAAGAATTACGCGCTGTCGATTATACCTATAAGAAGGCGAATGGGAAAAATTTTAGCATTAGTACATTGACAAGCCCTTTATTTGTAAACACTCTTTGGTCATATTTATATAACTGGTACGGAAAAGGAAAATACGGTTATCTTCCTTTTTGGAGAGGAAGAGACCAAGTTGGTCAGTTAGGTAATAATCTTCAAATAGCGGATCCCAATATTAAAGAACATTTCTTTATAATCGAACCCACATATGGAATTCCTTCCATTTGGGTTACTTACGCAAAGGGTGATCAGGATTCAATATCGACTTTAAAGGATCAAAAATCTTTTGGTGAACTTGTTGTCCAGGAAAGGGTAATGCACTTTAAATGAAAATTGAAGAAATCACGGTGTCGGTTGTTATTCCGACTTTCAATACAAGAGACCTTCTCGAAAGAAATTTGCCGTCGGTTATCGCTGCATTCAATAATCCTGCAAATAAAATAAAGGAAGTTATCGTTGTTGATGATGCATCGCCAGACGATTCATATGACTTTGTAAAAAAGAACTTTCCGGAGGTTAGGCTTATACGTCATAAGATTAATAGGGGTTTTGCTATTTCCGTAAACACAGGTACAAGGATGGCAAGGGGTAAGCTGGTTTGCCTAATTAATTCAGATGTCATTCCTGATAAAGATTTTCTCGTAGCCGTCCTTCCACACTTTGAAGACGAGGAGGTTTTTGGGATATCACTTCATGAGCGGGGATTTGGTTGGGCAAGAGGAATTTTCAAAGACGGATTCGTTTCCCACGAACCCGGCGGAGAAAGCAAGGAGCCCCACATAACTTTTTGGGTAAGTGGCGGAAGCGGAGTATATCGCCGCAATTTGTGGATGGAGTTAGGCGGAATGGATGAAAAAGTTTTTGCACCGTTTTACTGGGAAGATATAGACCTTTCCTATCGGGCGATGAAAAAAGGACTGAAAATTTTATGGGAGCCGAATGCCTATGTGTTGCACAAGCACGAATCGACAATAAGCCGTTTGTCTCCTAAATATGTTTCAAGGATAAGAGAAAGAAACCAGCTGCTTTTCAATTGGAAAAATATAACTAGTCCGAATTTCACCGCGAAGCATATTGCAGGTCTTGCTAAAAGAATAATATCTCACCCGGGCTATATAAGAATACTAATGATGGCGCTTATCAAATTGCCCCAAGTTATCAAGGCAAGAAGAAAGGTTACTAAAGAAAGCAAAGTTTCGGATGAGGCTATTTTTGCCCGGTTCAAGACGTAGGACGTTTCAAGAATGAAACCAACTCTTTCCATAATAATAGTAAGTTATAACACCGAGAAATTAACCCGTGATTGTATTGAGTCGATTCTGAAAAACTCTTCGGGCGTCAATTACGAAATATTAGTCGTTGATAATGATTCGAAGGACAACTCGGTAAAGATGTTAAGAGGGTATCAATCTTCGCCTTTGAATTTTAAACTTCTGGAGAATCGGGAGAATTTGGGATTTGCAAAAGCCAATAATCAAGCTGCCAAAAAGGCTAAAGGAGAATATCTTTTACTGTTAAATTCGGACACCGTTGTTAAAAAAGATTCCTTAAAGAAAATTATTGATTTTGCCAAAGAAACGACAGATGCCGGGGTGGTTGGAGCAAAACTTCTCAACGAAGACGGCTCGATACAGCCTTCTTGCGTAAATTTTCCAACAATTAGAAATGCAATAAGAGAATATTTTATTGGACAAAAAGGGTTTTTCGATAAATTTGCACCGGAAGGAAGACAGCCGGTTGAAGTTAATGCTGTTGTCGGGGCCGCCTTTTTGATAACCCCGCGAGCAAGAATGAAAGTAGGCCTCTTGGACGAAAGGTACTTTTTCTACTTTGAAGATATTGATTACTGCAGAAGGATTTGGAAAGCCGGCTTAAAAGTTTACTACCTCCCCAGCTCCGAGGTAGTTCATTATCATGGGGCAAGCGGCAAGAGCCTGGCGGATGAAAGAAATCAGTGGAGAAGACTTATTCCATCAAGTAAAATTTATCACGGAGTAATAGGGCATTATGTTCTAAATTTTGTCTTATGGTTTGGGCAAAAATGGCAAAAAATATTTGGCAATTAGCCAAAAAAGAAATATTTGTTATTCTGGCGCTGGGTTTAATTCTTTTTCTGGGGGATAAACTCCGTTCATATAACTATGCCACAGTTCCTCATCCCGCCGAAACCGCAGATGAGTACAATTTTGCTTGGGCCGGCTTAAGTTTGATAAAGCAAGGGGTGCCAATCGGGTGGACGGGAATAGAGACGGGTTATAAAAATATTTGGTATGAAAAGATTAATGTAGATGGGATATTTACGGAAGGTCCGGGAAAACCTATATATAAGGCTTTTAGGTTAACTGAGCCCTGGTTCGACAAGCCACCCGGATTTGCGCTTCTCGTCGGGACATACTCATATCTCAAGGGGGCGAGGGAATTTGTCCAAACTGATGTGGGAATAATTAGGAGACTTATGCTTAAAATCGCCTTGGTAACCACAGTTTTAATTTTTCTGGTGGGGACCAAGCTTTACAATAAATGGGTAGGTCTTCTTGCTGCCTTATTCTATTCGGTGGTTCCTACGACAGTAGTATCGTCGCGCCTCGTGCTTGCGGAGAATGGCTATATTCCTCTATTTCTTGCGGCGATTCTTTTGATGGATTACTACATCAAAAAAAAGAAAAAGATTTTTCTTATTTTGGCTTCGGTGCTTGCCGCAATCGCGATATTGTTCAAACTTTCTGGCATTTCCGTCTTGTTGACTCTATTGTTAATTGTTTTAGCCTTCGGACCGCCTAAAGAAAAACTGAAAGACCTAATTCTTGTTTTTGCAATTGGAATTTCAGGACTTTTAGCATTTTTCATCTACGGAGCGTATTATGACTGGACAGTTTTTAAGAACGTTTTCTTTGCCCAAGCCAATCTTCTTTACGGTGCAGGAGCAGAAGTATTCATATCGGTTTTGGTTCGCTCTAAAGTTACGGCCACCAAATTTCTTTCAGACGGATGGATACTGGCTGCGTGGATAGCCACTTTTATCATCTCTTTTACTGAATGGAAAAAAGAAAAAGGTTCAACTATTTTGACTATTGGTCTGTTTTCTTATCTCGTCACCTTTCTGATTTTTGGAAGCGAAGGATATGGGTGGTACAGATTTCCGTTTCTTCCCTTCATAATTATTGCCCTCGCACGGTTAATTGAGAAAATATTTTCAGAACCCAACATTTTAGTCTTTCTCGGTATTTTCTTGCTTCCTTTTGGAACCGGCCTCCATAAGCTTTATGGAATAGAGGGATTTAGTAAATTTGTTCCTGTCTTGCGCATTTTCTTGATTTTTATTCTTTCCTTGTTTGCGGGCACAATTTTTATAAACAAGAGGTGGATGAAAAATATCTATCGGCTTGTATTTTTGGCAATGTTGGCATTTCTGGTTCTCTTGGCCATTAAAGAAATTCATTTTTTTAACATAGATACTTGGTATTACATAACATAAAGATATTAGCTTCCGAAATGATATATAATTTCCTTTAGATAAATGAAAAATTCTCTTTCGGTCGTTGTTCCTTTCTTTAATGAGGAAAGCAACTTGCCAATACTCCATAAAGAATTGATTGGTGTTTTAAGAAAGCTTGGTATGGAAACAGAGATTGTTTATGTAAATGACGGAAGCACCGATTCCTCAGTTACAGTTTTGGAAAAAGTTATCAACAAATCTGAAGAAGGTGGAATAAAGATTAAAATAGTCACTTTCAGAAAAAATTTCGGCCAGACCGCGGCAATTTCGGCAGGAATCGATAAATCTTCAGGCAACCTTGTTTCGTTTTTGGATGCTGATTTGCAAAATGACCCGTCAGCCCTACCCAAATTTCTGGAAAAAATTGACGAAGGCTACGATGCCGCATTCGGTTGGAGAAAGCAAAGGAAAGATAAAACCCTAAGGAGAATTTTTTCGGGAGGAGCGAACAAACTTATCCAGAAGCTTTTTAATTATCCTTTCCACGATGTCGGCTGTTCCGCAAGAGTAGTCAAGAAAGAATTTCTTAAGGACCTGCAACTTTATGGGGAGTTGCATAGGATTCTCCCTATACTTGTTTACCTAAAAGGGGCGAAAGTCGCCGAAGTAATTGTTAACCACAGACCAAGACTCAAAGGCAAATCAAAATATGGTTATAGCAGAATTGTAAAAACAATAATCGATTTGATTACGGTTAAATTTTTAAGCTCCTATGGAACCAAGCCGGCGTATGTTTTTGGAAGTTTCGGGCTGATGTCTTTCTTGGCTGGCGCGATAATCTTTCTGGTGACTCTATACAAGAAGTTTTTCTTGGGGATATGGATTCATAATGACCCCCTCTTTATTATTGGAATAGCTCTAGTCCTGATGGGAGTGCAGTTTTTCTTAATGGGATTTTTGGCGGAACTTCAGGTGCGTACCTATTTTGAATCTCAAGGGAAGGCAATTTATGAGATAAGAAAGGTCGAGGATTTATAATCTCTAGAGAGCCGAAAGTTTCTTTTTCATCGACTTCAAAAAAGCTTTAGTCTTGCCTTTAGAGAATCTTGTTTTTAGATAATCTGTATATTCTTTTTCTTTGGTAAACCTTTTTTCCAAGACCTCCAGCCATTCTTCCGGCTGAATTGTCCGTCTTCCGACATCCAGCCAGAAAGCTTCCTCCGTTGTCATCCATAAAACGTCGGCTTCTCTTAGGACCAGTCCCTCTTTTGACTTAATTTTTAATCCGAGTCCAGGATTATCGTGTGCGGCGATAATACTTGCTACTTTCTCGATTTTTTCTTTAGGGAATTTAACCTTTTTAAGTATTTGATGGGCGAGTTGGGCTCCAATAATCATATGGTCTTTCATAACTTTTTTAGCCCAATATTGCTTTCTTTCTCCGGTATTTTCGCATATCCAATATCGTGGAGCAGGGCAGCGGCCATCATCACCTCTTTGTCTAATCCGGGTTTATCCTTCAACATTTCCCGCATCATCTTTGCGACAACTAAATGGTGAAGCTTATCTGCGGACCTCCCCTTTAGATAGTAGGGTTGGGCAAGAAGAATAATTTGTTTGTATTCTCTTTTCATGGCTGCTTCTAGGTAGTATATTCTACTAAATATTGAGATAATTTACCTATGTGCGGAATAGCAGGATACATTGATTTCGCTTCGGGTGTTAACCCTTCAATAATATCTTCGATGATAGGGGAAATTGTTTACCGCGGACCGGATTCTTCGGGAATTTTTATAAGTGAGGATAACAAAGCAGGTCTCGGAGTACGGCGCTTAAGTATTATCGACTTGGTTACGGGAGACCAACCAATCAAAAATGAGGATGGCTGCTTAACCGTCATCTATAACGGAGAAATTTATAACTATCGGGAACTTGTTCAAGAACTCAAAAGGGACGGACACAGATTTAAAACCGAAAGCGACACCGAAGTTCTTCTCCATCTCTACGAAAAACACGGATACAACATGGCTAAATATTTGAACGGAATGTTTGCCTTCGCTATTTGGGACGACAGGAAGAAAGAGCTATTTATCGCAAGGGACAGGGCAGGAATAAAACCCCTATATTTTTTCCGGTCAGGGGACAAGCTAATCTTTGGTTCGGAAGTCAAAACCATTTTGAAAGTCCAGGGATTTCATAGGAAAGTAGATAAAGATGCACTTAGTCTTTACTGTTATTTCGGCTATATTCCATCGGAAAAATCAATGTTTGAGGGTATAGTTAAACTTCTCGCCGGTCATTCGCTCACTTTTTCAAAAAAGGGATTAACAATAAGGAAATTTTTTGAAATCAACCCTTCAAAGTCCATGCCGGAAAAATCGTTGGAAGAGCTGTTAAGAGATGCAGTTGTTGGTCAACTTCATGCAGATGTACCGGTGGGCGTGCTTCTTAGCGGTGGCCTTGATTCAAGCCTTCTTTCCTGCTTCATCTCAGAGGTGAAGAGTCTGAAATCTTTCTCGATTGGTTTTAAGGAAGAAAGCTTTGACGAGTCAAGGTATGCGAAAGAAGTTGCAAAAAAACTGGGAACCAAACATTACAGTGAAACTTTTGAAGTAAAAGAAATTCCCGATTTATATAAATCTCTTACCAAACTCCTGGACGAGCCTCTGGCCGACGCTTCTTTTTTCCCTACCTACAAAGTTAGCAAGCTTGCAAGAAAGTATGTGACGGTTGCCCTTAGCGGCGACGGCGGAGACGAACTTTTCGGAGGATATCCTACCTATCAGGCGCAAATTATTGCCGAGAAATTAAGACATTTGCCCAAATTTGTATTGGATTCATCCGTTTTTCTTCTGAATCTACTGCCGGAATCGGACAAAAATTATCCACCCAAGGAGTTGGCCAAAATAGTTTTAAAGGGAGTTCACAAAGAGCCCGTAGACAGACACTTATATATGATGCGCACCTTTTTTAGAGGCGAAAACATCCTCTATAAGAAACCGGAATTTTCTTGGCTCAGTAAAGTTATGCCGAACCTTGATAACATAAATCCGGTCCGCCAGGCCCAAATTACGGATTTTTACACTTATTTAAGAGATGATTTTTTGGTTAAGACCGACAGGGCTTCGATGTATAACTCCCTGGAGGTAAGAGTTCCATATTTGGATAACCATGTTATCGATTATGCTTACTCTTATCCTCGCACCCATGTAAATCTTTTGGAAACCAAAATTCTCTTAAGAAATCTTTTAAAAAGGAAATTGCCGGAGGTAGCCAAGAGGCCTAAGAAGGGTTTTGGTATTCCGGTTGCAAAATGGATAAGAGAAGAGCTCAAAGAATTTGCATATGAAGCAATAAAGAATCCAAAATTGTATGATTATATTGACAAACAGAAGATTGAAAAAATCTGGAAGGCTCATCAGGAGAGAAAAGAAAATAATGCGGGTTCGATTTGGATGCTTGTTATGCTATCCGGATGGCTGACCAACTGGACATGAAAAAAATAACCCCAATTATTGTTATACTCGTTTTTCTCGTCGGCGCATTCTTAAGGATTTGGCAAATAAGCCGCGTTCCGATATCTCTTTTTGGAGATGAATTAGACGTGGGTTACCAAGCTTACTCGATTTTAAAGACTGGAAAAGATTATTATGGAAATTTTCTCCCGATTCATTTTCATTCTCTGGCAGAGTGGAGGACGCCTCTTTATTTATATTCATCAGTGCCTACGGTTGCACTTTTTGGCATCAGTCCCCTAGGGGTCAGACTCCCGGCGGCAATCTTTGGAATTTTGTCTATTTTTGCCCTCTATCTTCTGGTTAAGGAAATAACCAAGAATCATCGTCTGGCACTTTTGGCAAGTTTTGTTATGGCAATATCTCCGTGGCATCTTCAATACAGCAGGGCTGGTTTTGAAGCGACCCAGCTTCTTTTCTTGCTAATTTTAGGACTCTATTTCTTTTTTAAAGCGCTCGAGACAAAGGGAAAGATGCTCTGGGTTTCTGTAGGACTTTTGGCTTTAACCCCGTGGGTCTATAGTACAGCGAAGCTTTTTACCCCCCTACTTTTATTGTTCTTGCTTTGGGTTTGGCGAAAAGAAATTTTTTCTTTTTCCCAAAAACATCTATTTTACGCAATTTTGTCCTTATTCATTATTGGGGGGCCGATAGCGTATAGCACCTTTTTTGGTGGTGGAACTCAAAGATTTAACAATTTGAGTATCTTCAACGATCCGGTTTTGGAAACCGAGATTGGTGCATTAAGGCAAGTAGATGTTTCGATGCAGGGACAGACAGGAAAAGTATTCCACAACAAACTTACTTACTGGGGAGGAAATTTCATCAGGAATTATTTCCAATCATTCTCTACGGAGTTTCTTTTTATAAAGGGCGATTTAAATCTTCGCCAGTCCATAGGGACCGGTGAATTTTACAGAGTAGATGCCTTGGTTTTAATTCTGGGGCTAATCTTCTTTTTTACAAAATTTCCTAATAGGAAATTTAAATCCCTTATTGCGTTCTGGATTTTGGTCGGGGTTGTTCCCGCAGCCTTAACTCGCGATGGCGGTAATCATGCCACTCGTTTGATATTGATTTTGCCGCCCCTGATTTTCCTTATTGCATATGGACTGATGGAAACTTACAAGGCACTTGCAATGAATTATCGGAAGCTATTTGTTCTCGGCTATGGAATATTACTTTTTATTTGTTTTATCGGTTATCAGCATACATATTGGGTTCATTATCCGTTGGAATCGGAAAGGTGGTGGCACGCAGGATTTAAAGAATCTATTCAAGCGATTAAGTCCATTGATAAAAACTACGACAAGGTTGTTATTTCGACCGCAAATGAGCCGCCGTGGATATTTTTTGCTGCTTGGTATGAATATCCTCCTGTCGATTGGCAAAAGAATTTTCCGATAGGGAATGATGTAGAACTTCCCGGATTTGGCAAGGTTTCCCACATTGGCAAATTCTATTTCGGTTCGCCCCAAAAAGATGTCGGGATCTACGAAATAGAGCAGTATATCGATAGCAAAACTTTGTATCTTGCAGTCGCGAGCGAGATAGGGGCCAACTTGATAATAGAACCTCAAAGAACTCCTCCAGGCCTGAAACTGGTTAAAGCTATTTCTTATCTTTCCGGGGAACCTGCGTTCTACCTCTTTGCCGGAAACAAGATATAATTGAATCTAGTCATGAAGAGATTCGCCCTATTTTTACTGCTGGGGCTCACCTTTTTATTAAGGGTAATTTGGTTAGATAGATATCCCGTGGGTTTCACGGCCGACGAGGCTTCATTCGGATACGATGCCTATTCAATCTTAAAAACTGGGAAAGACCAATGGGGTCAAAGTTTCCCATTGGCACTTCGTTCTTTTGGCGATTTTAAACTTCCTGTTTATACATACTTAACGGTCCCCTCGGTTGCCCTGTTTGGCCTAAATGAGTTTGCAGTAAGATTGCCGAATGCGCTCTTGGGAACATTAGCGGTTTTGGTGGTTTATCTTCTAGTAAAGGAGCTCTTCGAAGACGAAAAAATGTCGCTCTTGGGGGCTTTTATTTTGGCCATTTCTCCCTGGCATTTATCTCTTTCTCGCGGAGGTTTTGAGGCAAGCCTTACCACAATTTTTCTCCCCCTGGGAGTTTTATTTTTCATAAAAGGTCTTAACAAGAAAAATTATCTGATTTTATCTGCCCTAGCTTTCGGTTTGAATCTTTTTACATACCATTCGGCTAGATACGTCACACCTCTAGTTATTTTGGTGTTAGTTTTCTGGCAAAGACAAAAACTAGGAAACAATTACAAAAAATTTGTTATCCCCGCACTTATATTTGCGGTTTTTTTGCTCCTCGCCGTTGGCGTTCTCCTATCGGGAGGAGGCTCTAGAGTTTCAGATGTCGCGGTCTTTAACCCAACCGATAATTGGAAGGCTGTTGCAGATAAGCGATATGAAGCAGTTCTCTTGGGTCTTCCGGATGTTATAGCCAGACTTTTTTCAAATAAAGTTACATATGTCCTGAAACAGTTTATTCAAAATTTTCTGACTTATACCTCTTTCAACTTCCTATTCCTTCAGGGAGCGGGGGATGCAAGCTATGGAATGACGCCGGGCTATGGAGTTTTATATTTGGTTGATATCATATTTCTTTTTTCGGCCATTGCTCAGTTTTTGAAAAATAGAGATAGAAGAATAGGCTTGATTCTATCTTGGATTCTTGTTGGGTTTATTCCGGCCTCCCTCTCCAAAGGCAGCGGATACGCCGCTAACCGTGCGGCTGTTGTAATGCCGGCTATCCAAATTCTTTTGGCCTATGGAGCTTATAGATTGATCAAGGCGCGGCCATTTAGACTGTCGGAAAGGCTTCTTGCAGGAGTTCTGGTTGGGGTGCTTTCTCTTAGTCTTTTGGCTTTTCTGGAGAACTATACCTATCAGGCGCCAGCCATAGATGCGCCCTATATGAGTTTTGGTTGGAAAGATTCGCTGAGCCAAGTTGCAAAAATTGAGTCCAATTATAAGCAGATTGTCATAAGCAGAAGTTTTTCCGAACCCCAAATTTTTATCGCCTTTTATTTTAAGCTCGATCCAAATTTTGTCCAAAGTCAGTCAAAGGAATGGCTTGCCTATGAACAGAAAAAACTTCCATTTGTGGACCAGTTGGGGCAATACCGCTTAGGTAAATATATAATAAGAGATATTAATTATTCCGAAGACTCAAAACTTACCGGCACTCTTTTAATAGGTAGGCCGGAGAGTTTTCCGGAAAAAATTTCAAGTCTTTATACCACTTTTTATCCAGACGGGAAACCGGCCATTTTGATTGTTGATTCCACCGTCCAAGAATTTGCAAAAGCCAACTAGTATGAAGAAATTTCTTTTTCTTATCTTGATTCTGGCAATAGGTCTTAGATTTTACGGTTTATCGGGATTTCCTCCTTCATTAAGCTGGGATGAAATTTCTCACGGATATAACTCATACTCGATTCTAAAAACCGGAGCCGACCAATGGGGTCAGAAATTTCCAATTATAAATTTTAGAGCTTACGGCGACTATCCCTTGCCACTTAATTTATATTTAACGACTCCTTCGATATTGATCTTCGGACTAAGTGAGTTTTCAATTCGCTTTCCCCACGCCCTTCTTGGAGTTTTGACAGTTATTGCTACCTATTTTCTGGTTCTAGGCATAACTAAAAGAAAAAATCTTAGCCTTCTTGCTTCTTTTTTGGTTGCGGTGGAGCCTTGGACATTATTTACTTCGCGAATTGTACTTCAACAAAACGTTTCTATATTTCTTTTAATTGCATCCATGGCGGGATTCTTCAACCGTAAAAATAATAAACTTTTATTTCCAGCTTCATTGTTTTTACTTTTTCTTAGCTTATTTGCTTATCATTCAACAAGAATTTTTTCTCCGATGATTTTAGTTGCCGGGGTTTTCATTTATCGTAATGATTTTAAGGCTCTATTTAAAAGAAAAGGTTTTCTATTTGGCTTTTTGGCGTCCGTGGTTTTAGCGTTTCTAGTATTAGCAGCTGCAATCATTTTGGAACCGAGTGCCCGGGCTAGGGGTCAATGGCTTTTTATAATAAACCAATCAGCGGTAAATAAAATCATAGAAAACAGGGATAACTCAAAATTCCCCCTTATAATTTCAAGGATTGTTTATAATCGTCCGACTTATTTTATTTCTGAATTTACCAAAAATTATTTAGAATACTTTTCCCCCAAATTTCTTTTTATAAACGGGGGAACACAATATCAATACAGTCTCCCCGGCTATGGCCTCTCTTATTTAATCAATTTGCCGTTTTTCTATTTAGGACTTTTGATTCTTTTTAAAAGGGCAAAAGACGGCTCGAAAGATTATCGGCTCATTCTGGCTTGGCTTCTTTTAAGCCCTATAGCTGGGGCTATTACCAATGAGCATTTTGCTGTGACAAGAGTTTCTACTATGCTTCCCTTGCCACAGCTTTTATCCGCAATTGGTGCATTTTTTGTGTTTGATTACCTCAACAAAAAGACTGCCGAGAAATATAAGGGCCTATTAGTTGCGCTATATTTTATCGCTATCTACATCTTTGCCGAGGGCTATCTAATCAATTACTTTATTAAATATCCCAAAACTTATTCATGGGCATGGCAGTATGGGTACAAGCAGGCTGTAAATTATGCCAAAGAAAATTACGGAAAATATGACAAAATTATTGTTACGAAAAAATATGGCGAACCTCATGAGTTTTTTCTTTTCTATTGGCCCTGGGACCCTGCCAAATACCAGAATGACACCAACGCAATCAGGTTTTATCAATCCGGGTGGTATTGGGTAGACAGATTCGACAAATTTTACTTCGTCAATGATTGGCAGATTCCTAAGAGCGGGGAAACATTTGTTTTGGAAAGCAAGGGAAAAGTCGATTGCTCAAATTCCAGATGTCTATTAATAACGAGTCCCGGAGATTATCCTTTGGGATGGAAGAAATTGGAAACGATAAACTTTTTAGACGGAAGTCCAGCCTTTGAAATACATGAGAATTAAACTAACCATTAGCCATTATTTATTAATCACTATTTTTTTGCTCGCCACTTTCTTACGTTTCTGGCAGCTGGGTTCCAATCCGCCAGCTCTAACTCCCGATGAGGCGGCTTTGGGCTATAACGCTTATTCGATATTGAAAACCGGTAGAGACGAATACGGAAAGGTTTTGCCGATTATTTTCAAATCCTTCGGTGACTATAAACCGGGACTTTATGTTTATTTGACTGTTCCTTCGGTTGCCGTTTTTGGGTTGACTGAATTTGCCACCAGGTTTCCCAGCGCACTGTCGGGGGTTGTATCTGTGTTTTTGTTATATCTGATAGTTCGATCACTGTTCACTAATCACCGTTCACTGGGCACGATAGCAGCCTTGCTGCTGGCTATTAATCCTTGGGCTATTTATTTATCAAGAGGTGCGTGGGAGGCAAACCTTTCCTTGACCCTGACACTTGCAGGAATATATTTTTTTCTTAAGTTTCTTCAGAAGCAGGAATTCTTAATTTTATCCGCCTTCTTTTTTGGCTTGACGCTTTTAACCTACCAAGGTGCGAAATTGTCAGGCGGGATAGTTGTTCTAATACTGGTTTTCTTGTATTTCAAAAAATTAATTTCCTCGAGCAAAAAAATACTTGCGGGCTCATTGATTACGGGTGTTCTCATTATTTTTCCGATTATCCTCAGCCTCCTTCGGGGTCAGACATTCAGACTAACCATTTATAGTATTTTTTCCTATCCTCGACCAATAGTTGCCCTCCAAAATTTTCTCAATGAGGGTGGAGAAAAAGTGGACAGCTTATCTTATTATCTTTTCCACTCGGAAACACTGAATTTTAAGAGAGCAATTATGGGTAGGTGGTTTAATCATTTTTCCGGAAGGTTCTTATTTTTCGAAGGGGACTGGTCCAATCCAAAACAGTCTGCTCCATACGTTGGCATGTTTATTTTTGCTGACCTGATTCTTTTAATTGTGGGACTTATTGGCCTTGTGCGCATGGGAGCAAAGAAAGAAGTTTTATTTGTATTTTTATGGATGGTTCTATCCCCCCTTCCGGCAGCCCTATCTCGCAACGAGGTTCACTCCGTTCGCGCATTCAATTTATCTGTTCCCCTGATAATGATGTCGGCAGTCGGATTAACCCAGCTTATCAAATGGAAAAAGTGGCTCTTGGGACTTTTTGTTTTTATTTATTTGGTCAACTACTCTTATTTCTTGGATGAATATTTCATCCATCAACCAAAACACAACTCTCAATATTGGGCATACGGATACAAGCAGGTTGTTCAAACCGTGTCCGCAATCCAGTCCAACTATAAAACCATAAAAATACAGCAATCCTTTAACCAACCTTATATTTACTTTCTTTTCTTTGAAAAATACGACCCTTCGGCATATCAAAAGCAGGCGAATCTGGTTCCGAGCGAATTCGCGGGGGATGTCGGATTCCAAACAAAACTTGATAACATTCAATTTACCCCAATTGACTGGTCGGTAAACAAAAATGAACACGGTACGCTATTTGTCGCAGACCCAATTGCGATTTCTCCGGAAGATACGAATAATTCTAATCTTTTTAAAGTGATAAAAGACATTAATTATTTGGACGGCGTGACTGCTTTTAGAATTGTGGAGGTCAAATGAAGAAAATTATTCTTGCGGCGATTATTTTACTTGCCTTTATCTTGAGGTTTTATCGCCTTGGAGATTATCCGGCGCTTAATGCCGACGAAGCGGCGATAGGATATAACGCCTATTCCTTGATTCAAACAGGGATGGATGAACACGGAAATCCTTGGCCCATTCATTTTCAATCTTTCAACGATTACAAACCCGGACTTTATTTTTATGTTGTTCTCCCGTTTGTAAAGTTTTTTGGTCTTAATGTTTGGTCGGTTAGAATTCCCGGGGCAGCCTTAGGAGTTTTGACGGTGATTATCTTGTACTTTTTAATAAAAGAACTTTTTGATGACGAGAGGCTTGCTCTGGCATCGAGTTTCTTTCTGGCAATCAACCCTTGGCATATTCATTTCTCCCGGGGTGGCTGGGAGGTAAATACAGCTACGTTTTTGATGGTTCTAGGCCTCTGGCTTTTCCTAAAGGGATTAAGGAACCCCAAATACTATGCGCTCGCCGCTGTTGCATTTGTCTTATCTTTATACACATATCATGCGGCTCGCATAGTTATTCCGCTTCTGGGCATAGGACTGTTGGTGATTTACAGGAAAGTTATTCAGCGAAACATAAAGGCATTAGTCTTCGCCGCCATACTCGGAATTGTTCTTTTATTGCCTTTGGCTAGAGATTTGACTGGAACAGCCGTGCTTTCCAGGGCTGCAGGAGTCGGGCTTTTTGCAGACCCCGGGCCACTGGCCAGAATTAACGAACAAAGAGGGGAACACGGTGATTTTAACAGCTTGGTGGCAAAAGTTTATCACAATAAGGCGGTTAATTACGGGTTGGCGTTTTTGCAGAACTGGGCAAAACACTTCGATGGAGAATTTTTGTTTATGACGGGAGACAGCGTTCAAAGAAACAAAGTACCGGAAACGGGGCAAATGTATCTTTTCGATATTTTGTTTTTGGTGGTTGGGCTTGTCGCTATTGCCAGAAAACCTAAAGGGTGGGGCATAATTTTTCTTTGGTTGATTATTGCCCCCTTGGCATCCGCCCTAACATTTCAGTCGCCCTCCGCGCTTCGGGCCCAAAATATGGTGATACCTTTGGTTATTATCTCTGCTTTCGGTCTAGTTACTATTTTGGATTTGTTGAAAAAGGTTTTGCCTAAAACCTGGATACTGTATACCGTATACTCAATACTTTTTCTCTTAGTATCCTGGAATTTCGCCCGCTACTTACATATGTATTACGTTCATATGGCAAAAGAATATCCGTTTTCTTCACAGTACGGAGTAAAAGAATTAGTTTCATATGTCGAAGCAAATCAAACAAAATATCAAAAGGTCATAATTTCCGACCGATACGACCAGCCCTACATCCTTTTTCTTTTTTACGGCGTAGACGGTTATTCCATGATGTATCCTCCTGCGCAGTTCCAGAAAGAACAAGCCTTGACTCCCAGAGATAAATACGGTTTCTCGACGGTCCGGAATTTTGGCAAATATTACTTTGAGCCCATCAATTTTGGTAAAATTCAGC